>Ga0163147_10004068_pt1 | contig 18879 bp, 29 predicted proteins | sample OliLakLV19MP6G1_FD_148597 | JGI IMG/M metagenome (GOLD analysis project Ga0163147, IMG submission 148597) | Freshwater microbial mat bacterial communities from Lake Vanda, McMurdo Dry Valleys, Antarctica- Oligotrophic Lake LV.19.MP6.G1 | ecosystem: Environmental > Aquatic > Freshwater > Lake >...
GCTGCCAACGGGGCCGACGCCAGTATTGCAAATATAGCTGATTTCATGTTTGTGCTCCTTAAACCCGGATCGTCAGCGGGCACAGCTTCACCACGTTGATCGTGATCGTGTGCTCGTCGCCGAGATAGTCGTATACGCACTGCTTGGTCGAGCCCGTCTCGCGCTCGTACTGGAGGTGGGCCGTGCCTGCGATGGCGGCGCTCGCGCCGAGTGTCATCGCGATCAACAGAATCGTCTTCATCGTGTTTCCCTCGTTGTGTGATTCAATCATTTACCTGATCCGCCGTCTGGCCCGTCGCGGTTAGCGGACAAACCAGCTCAGCACGTGGTACGCCTTCCCTTCGGGGGTCGCTCGCCACTTCGCTTGGGCGTCGCCTGGTAGGTGGCCGTCGGCTCATAGGCCACGATCTCGACGTCGGGCAGCTGAGAACCGGCCGCCTCGATGGAATCCCGAACCTGCGCCCAATCCAGCCCCCCGTACCCGCATCCAAGCGGTGGCACTGCAAGACTCCGAATGCCAAGTTCCTTAGCTACCCGCACCAGGTCCGTGAGGCCGGTGCGCACGTAGTCCATCTTGGATGGCTGCCGCCAATGCTTCTTGGTCGGAAAGTTGATGATCCAGCGAAGCCCGTCGAGCCGCCCGGTTTCGAAGACAAACATCCTCCCAACTTCAACTTCTCGACGCTGACATGCGGCCTCGTAGGCCGCGAAGTTGCCGGGGAACGCTTCCTTGAACTGGAGGGCAATCCCCTTTCCCATCACACCCACAGTGTTAACGGTATTCACCAACGCCTCGACGTCGGCTTGTAAGAGATTTCCCTGGGTGAATCGGAGCATCAGAAGTACCACTTGGGGCGAACGATGTCGTCGATTGGGTAAGCCATATATTGGGTCTCCTACGGGTTAACCGAGTGGGGGGTGGTCATCTCGACTCCTGCATCGCCGTTATCAGGGCCTTGTGCTTCGGGTCGTTGATGTCGATGCCCATGTGCTTAATGACGGCGACGGCGTCCTCAAGGTACTCGTCCAGCCCGTGCGCGTTGATGGCGACGTTAATGCGGGCTAGGATTACCCGACTGTTCTCCGGCGTATAGTCAGGGTTGCTGGTGTCGATGCGGTCTATTGACGGTGCGGATCGGTGCTTCCCCGTGGTCAGGACAAAAGGGCGTCCGGTTAGGGCGCATCCGAGCAAGATCATTGCTATGACCCACTCTAGGGTCAGCGTGCAGACTCCGCCCCGGCCCTTTGCACGGTGGCGCGCAGCGATAAGCAGCCTCTTGGCCCGACCTTCGAGAGTCGAGTGCAGCTTCGCGTTGTACTCCGCCTTCGCGGCCCTCCACTCCGGGTCCGCGTGCCGCTTCGCGCTGTACTCCTTCATGTACGCCTTCCGCTCCGGCGCCGCGTCGTACTCCGCCCTCTTGGCCTTCTGCTTCGGGCTCGCGGCGTACTCCTTCATGTACGCCTTCCGCTCCGGGGTCGTCCGCCGCCTCGCGTCGTACTCCGCCCTCTTGGCCTTCCGCTCCGGGGTCGCGTGCCGCTTCGCGTTGTACTCCTTCATGTACTCCGCCCTCGCGGCCTTCCGCTTCGGGGTCGCGTCCCGCTTCGCGTCGTACTCCGCCACCGTGGCCTTCCCCTTCGGGGTCGCCCGCCACCTCGCGTTGTACTCCGCCCTCTTGGCCTTCTGTTCCTCTGGTGTCTGTCTCATGCGCTTGTAAACCTACTTCTAGTTGGGTCGATGTTAACCGGAAAATGGTCGTGTATGCCCGATAGCTTGTTCTTAGCCAGCGAGATCATCCGTTGCCCGGCTAACTCCAAAGTCTCGTTGACGCCTATTCCTATCAAAAGGTCCGCCGCACCGGGTATGCCGGTGTTGCTTGAGTCGATATCCCCATCGTGTAGGACGGCCTTGCCTCGGGCGGAATCTCCTGCTTGTGTCACCGCTATGGTGATCAGCCCGTGGCGCTTACCAATCGCTCGCACCCCTTGGGCGCTCCTATCGAGTAGCTGCGTGAAGTTCTCCGATTTCGCCCCGGTCAGGTTTCGTAGCTGATCAACTACCAACACAACCGGCTTGTGGATACGAACCAGCCGTTCCAACTCAACCAGCGTGCCAGGGCTAAGTCCGGCGAATACCATGTTACCGACCCCGCGCTGTACGGCCTCAAGCTGCGCGCCGTCCGGATCTTGCGCCAGCTCGTCGGCGGTCCGTCCGGTAATACACGACAGCGCCCTAAGCGCGATGTCCTCAATGGGATCTTCATTGCCGGTATACAGCACCCGAACCCCACGCCGAGCGAACCCGACCGCCATCGTGATCGCAAACGCGGTCTTGCCACACTCAGGACGCGCATAAATAACCACGTTGTGCCCGGGCCGGAGTCCGCCGTTTAGCCGGACGTTGAGCGCTTTAGGGGTTACGGGTATAGCGCCCTCGGGCTTCGCCCGCCGCTTGATAATGCCCAGCCAGTCCATCGCGTCATCTTGCTCTACCGCGTACCGCTCGTCTATGCCTTGATACGCTTCGATCAACTCGGTCACCGCCGCGTCCGGCTGATCCCCGACCAGCGCCCCCGCCAGTAGTAACCCGACCCTTGCCCGCTCGGCCAGCATCAGCGCCTCGCGGACGTTAGCAAGGCTTGCCGGGGAGTCTACTAGGTCCGCCATCAGCGCGGTCCTACGCTCAACCCGCTTTTGGTTACGGTCCTTGACCGTCCATTGAGCCAGGAGTAAATCAGCGGCTGCCCGCTCCGCTCCGGCGTCCCGCGTGTAGAACTCTGCAATCGTCTGCCACAGCTCACCGAGGTCGCCGTCCATGCGCTCGCCCTCGCCCGAAACCGCTACCATTTCGTAAGCCTCGCGGCTCTTTATCGCAGCGACTACGAGCGATCTGTGCGCCAAACTCATACTGTTTGAACCTGCGCGATGAACGTCTGAAACTCGGTGTCGCTCATGTCTTTAACGTCCTTATCGGGGAACAGCACGTTTGCGTTGACCCCCACCGCCCGCAGCTTATCCCTAGCCTTCAATGACGCGGTCTCGGCCCCAGGGTCTAGGGCAACCCACACAACCCCGCCCGTAGCGCGCAGCGACCACGCAAGCGCATCAGGCACGGACACCCCCAGAAGCGCGATGCTTCGCGCCCCATCGCCCCGGTAAAGGCGAAACGCCGAAGCGTTATCTTCGACAATCCACGTGCGTTCCGGGAACCTACTTGACGGATAGTAAGCGTACAGCGGCCCCGGCTCGATCTTGAACGTCCGCACACGCTTTGTGCCGTCAGGTTCCCGACCCCGGACTTGGTGACCGAGAAGCTGCCCGCTCATCGACCAACAAGGCCACACTTGCGCGCCGGTGAACCGGTTAAGCAGGTACCCTTCGCCCTCGATGTAGTCGGTCTCGTGCAGGTCGGGGTACGGGTTTGAGACGAACCCATCATCCACCGGTGGAGCCTTGCGCGCCACAAGCGCGCCAAGTGCGTCATCCTCTACCCCAGCCGCCCGACAACTGGCGCGGAAACAGACCCACCTTAAACCGTCGTCGTCCAACGTGGCCGACGCGTTGCGATGTTTGCAGGCTGGGCAGGTTATCGTGTATTCCCGCCCCAGGGGCCGGAACCCGATCAACTCCCGAACCTGATCGTTATACAGTCGCATACTTTCCCCCGTCTCGTGTTAGTCGGCTATCTCGCCAAAGACTATAACAATAAGCGCCACAATGCAAAGCACGACGATCTTAGCCTCGTCTGGGGTCACGGTTGCACCTCATCCGGCAACCGCGACCGCGTGTACAGCGATCCGCTACCGCATTGATGGCAAATAATAGGCTTAGGTGCCCCGCCACCCCCGGGCGGCTCGCAAGCCCACTCAAAACCGCTAGCTGTGCGCGTCTCGCCTTGATACAAGTCAGCTTTTAGCGTTGCCATGACCGCGCCGCATTCTGAGCACCCGAACCGACTGCCCGCAGGATGTAGCAAGGTCACGGCCCCACCTCCGCGTGCGACGATTCCAGCCCCTCTACACCCACCCGCCGCCCTAGCATGGGGCCGGCCTTAAATCGGCTAGAATCTGCGCGCCGAATGGTAGAGCCGGGCATCCGCTCGGTAATCCAAAAGCCCGCCGCGTTCTTGCTGAACCCCTTTCGCATCAGTTGACCATAATCAAGGCATCGGCGCGTCAGCGGGTCGTAGCTGCCCGTCCGGTGTCGGTCGAACCCCGCCACGCTGTTAAAGTGCTCGCCGCAGGCGCGGCAAAGACAGCGCCGACCGGTCAGCTTCACGGCTTCACCTTCGTCGCCAATCGGTATTCTGCAAACGCCGCCTTGACCGCTTCCCACCGCTGGGGCCTCTGCGCATCGGTAGCCGCCCGCATCTTAGCTACAGCCTTATCCCAGGTCCGTTGACGATCCTCTAATGTCTTGGCCACGCTCGTTACCTCCTAAACTCAGTTTTAACAGTCAACCCCGCCACTTTCCCCCCGTGATCCGCTCCGTGACCCTCTTGGGGTCCAGAGCCTCTGGAGCACATAAAGACTCTGGGTCTTTAGGGTACTAGTCAACCCCCCACCAGCTAACTCTAGCTGTCGATCCCAAACCCGGGGGTCTGGTATCACGGGGCCGGGTCGCAAGTGGCCAGCGTTGCCCGGAAATGTCTCGGCTATTCGCCCTTGAAGGGCTGTTCGGTCTATATAGACCCCGTGGCGGACTGAGACCACCGCACCCATCCAGACTAATAAACGTCGTGGTCATGTGTCAACCCCACCAGAGAACGAGCGTGTGTGCGCTCACCATCGGCACGCATGCTAGCGTCCAGGGCGCGCACCGCGTCGCAGTAGGTGCGCTCCACCTCTCGAATGCGGTCGTAGTCCGTGCCTTGCCGCACAAAGTGCCGAGACGCTCTGCCGCGCCCCTTACGGTGCCACCCTCTGGGCATGGTCCCGGGCTTCAAGTCCCGCTCCCCTCTGTCTGTGCCTCGTGGTAGGCTCTCCACGCCTCATCGAGCGCGAATTGCGCCGTTGCGGCCCTTTCCTCAGCCTCGTGCAAAGTGCTCCGCGCCTCCCATACTGCGCCGTGCGCTAACAGGGCCGCTGCTTTAGCCTCAGCAAAAGCAAGCCGTAAAGCTTCAATCTTGGCGCTCACGGCTTCACCTTCGCAGCCTGTTCGGCTTCCCGTTTGTGCTGGCGGTTAAGCCAGTTGTCACGCGCAAGTAGTGCGCGGTTCCAGGTTGCGCGGTAAGCGCGCTCGTCGGCGTGTCCACCTATGAGCGGCCGGATCTCGCGTGTATCCCGTGCGCTGTTCATGATTCAATCCTCCAATTCTGAGTTTAGTTCGGTCACGAAGTCGGCTTCCAGATCCGACCACAGGTCGGACACGTAGGGAGCGGCTATTTCGTTCCAGTCCACGTCCTCAAGGGCTGAGGCTAGCAGGTCCGCATAAAGTCCGGCGGCAGGCGGCGCGTTCTCTTCAACGTGCTCTTGAATGGCCTCAGCAAGAGAAATAGTTGCCTCATCTGCATCATGGTCTCTCTCCAAGCACTCGCCGATAATTTCCCGTGCTTGCTCGTCGATGTAGGCCGAGATGCTCTCATCGTTACTCAGCCCCAGGTTGACGGTCCACGTTTCTCGGTTCGCCCAGCCGTTATAAGTTCTGTTTGTCATCGTCGTTACTCCTAGTTTAGAAGGAAAGGTGAGAGAGGGGATTAGACCGCGCTTTTAATGCGTTGTCAAGCACCGCGAGCGCGTCGCGTGTAGTTATTACTGGCGATGATCGTGCGAGTTCTTGCGCAGCCGTGGACCGACTAGACCAGTCAGACAGACCCAGGCTCCTAAGTTCATCGTAGCGGCTCGATAGTCGGCGGTCGGTGTGAGGGTTGTTCATGGTCCTACGCTCCTAGGTCCGCGTGCAAGGCACGGACACGTGCTGATTTTGACGTGCCGAAGTCAGCCACAATAAAGCCCGTCGGCCCGGACGTAAGGCGCAGGTTATAGACGGCCTTGAGCCTGATACCAATTTCCTGCGCATTTTTGTACTTGCTCCAAGCATCGCGCTCGACTTCGACGGCCGCCGGGTCTGCAGGCGCGCCGTCTAGCGTGTGTGCTAGCTTCGCCCTGCGCGCCAGTATGTCGGCCGTGCGCCAAGCTTCGCGAGTACTATCAAGCGCCGCATGTCTCTTATTGACTATCGCGGCTCTGGCAATGCGGCGTGCTTTGGTATCGGACGCACTCCAGGCATCGAGCGCTTCTGTCAGCTGCTGGTTCATGACTGCGCCTTCTCTGCCCGGTACTTGCGGCCGGCGCTCTCGGCGTTGTCGGCCGCTACGTCTCGCGCCCGCCGTGCGAGAATCACCACAGCTTGCGCAGCTGCGAGCGCGGCGCTCGCCTGTTCCAGCGATACCAGCGCCAGCGCAAGATGCTGTTTTGTCTTGTCCATGTGTCAGTTGCTCCTAGTGTGTGTGCGGCGCTCTCTGCCATGCGCTGGCGTTATCGACTGCAGCTTCCAGAAGGCGCGCGAAGCACTACCTTCGATGCTCGCCCGCATGGCTTTACGCTGGCGGGCGCGCTCAATCTTGCGGCGCAGGACGTCGGCGCCGTCCGCCAAGACGCTAACGCGTGCCCATGCTTCGGTGGCAGTGGGATCAGCTGCATCGATCCGCCATGCTTTAGCACAGGCACGATTTAGCGCGTCCATCTGCGCAGCGTACTGTGCGGCGGTCTGTTCTATGGTCTGTCTCATGCTCTGTGCTCCATCTTCAAGCTATGCGTGCTGTCCATGCGGGCGGCGTAGTCATACAGGTAGCGCAGATAGCCTTCCGATATGTTGTGCTCGCGGCTGATCCGAAACAGCGCCTCGGCCGCCTCGGCCCCAGCGTCTAGTTCGGCGCAGAGCGCCTCGACTGCATTTGTGCTGGATCGTGTCATGTCTCTCTCTCTCCTGTTAGTGACTGAACGTAGGGTAACGTGTCTCTGGTCGTGTGTCAACAACTAAATCAACTATTTTCACTGGCTGAGAACATGCAATGAACGTGCCAAGCCGAAACGGACCGTCCAGCCGTCCCACTACCGACCGACTGACACCCGACGTCAGAAGGTGACGGGCGACAGGGTCAGGATGTGACCAACGGCGACACGTTCCCCAGCCTGACGTTCCACGTGGAACAACCCGGACCGACACGATGGTGGGATGGGGGGATGGTGGGAAACCGAGGCAAACTCCCGCATGCCCACCCAGGTACCCCACATAATGTGGTGTTAACTTAGGTTGACACTCCCTGGTCTGGGCAAGGATCGTGCCAACTAGGGGTATGCAAGAAGCGTGCCATTGGTGGGATGACCACCAGGCGGACAGTGACCGCCAGGTGGACGGGGTGGGTTGACCGGGCGTCGGTGGAGTAGCTTCTACTTAGACCCTTGCTCCCAATCCCTCGCGTATCCCCAGTTGTTTCAAGCACTTAATGCTACCCCGGGGGGTGGGTCGGGATCGTCCACGTACCTTGGCTAGGGGAGGTGGTGCTGGGGAAAAAATAGTTGGAGCTGGGGGTGGTTTAGCGGAGCGTAGGCGGAGCGTATGCGACATCTCCGGTGGGTTTACCGACACTTCCGGGGGGTTTGGCGACATCAACTTTGGGGGGTTTAACCCCGGTACTCGAGGGGTACCTGTGGGGTGGATATTGGGGTGGAATTTCGTTCTGGGGGGTACCATATGGACCCGTTGTCCCTGACGTGTATAGATACCCCGGAAAGCGGAGCGTATCGTATACGTTTAGCTGGTACCTGAAAATAGTTGTTGACAGTCCTTGACACAACTCAGTAAAATACTCTAAGCCCCCCGAAGGGCTATAAGATATCCAGACCGGAGGGCTTGGCCCGACGGGCTGGATTCAACCGCCGGAGGCGCTCTGGTTCTGGTCTTGAGACGCGCCCCGCCTTTTGGGGGCGGGCGCGAAGATACTAGGTTCTGGGTCTGCGAGGTCGGAGCCGTAACGAGTGGAGAGCGGGCTAGCGGGGCGACACTCGGTCGGCGAGGCCGACCTCGGTGCGGTACCTCTTTTTTTAACTACAGGTGGGCTTAAAGGTCATGCCAATCCTAGTCGAGTACGAGAATGTCGATGGATGGTACATTTTTTCATCTAACGACCTCATCGGTCTCTACGTTGCAAGCAAGCAGCTAGAGGTTGCGCTCAACGATGTGGCCCCAGCTATTGAAAAGCTGGTGCTACTAAACTCTGTGAGCAATCGTACATTTAATCTTTAACAGAAAGCTTAATTCTATTAAATCTTGATTGGTTCATTGATTTCGTCTCGGCTCTCGGACCCTAGCCGTCAGTACCCTTGTGAAAACCGTGGTACAAGGGTCCGTCTACCTAACAAATAGCCTCTTGGAGATCTTTATGACTGACCCCTACCTGACCCCCCAGGAATTCGGCCTTTTGATTGATCTCGCAGGACGCTCCCCCGCCACGATTGGTGACGGGTACAAGCTCAATGAGGCTCTCTCTCGGGCAATAGCCCTTGCCAACCAACCTAACCGCATCGTTGCGGCCCCTCCCGAGGTGTCGGTTGAGCACGGCCCTATGAAAAGCCTGAGAGAGACCTCGCCTCTACCGTCCCGGTTCAAAGGGCGTCTCCCAGTAAATCCCGAGGGGTACGATTACTGGGAAGGGGGCCAGGACGCTGTTGTCGGGTTCGATCCCCCTGACCCGACCCAGCACGTGGGCCGGGCTCCGCTCTAGCCTCGAACGTGCCGAGAACGTACCGTAAGACGGGGAGACCCCGGGGCAGGCCCCCTAACTTGCTTGCGCACTCCACGATGACGAAGGAGCAGTTGCAGCAAGCAAGGGAGGCGGTCAACCGGTTGGCCTCTCACGCCACCAACAGGGAGGTGGACGACGATGGGTTCGTCCAGCCCTTGAACCCTGCTGGGCTTGAGATCGACCTACAGCTTGAGGGGGACACCCCGGAGGCCAGAGCCGATGACGCGGTGGCAAAGATTGTGGATCAGTTCCACGGTAAAGCTGGGGCCATGCTTAATCAGATGGCGCTGTGGGAGCCTGAAAAGGCCCTGCGGTTCTACCTCGACCTTTTGGAGTTCAAACTCCCCAAGCTGGCTCGAACGGAGCAAAAGATCTCGATAGACAACCGCACCACGTTCGTTCACGTTGAGACCCGGGAGAAAAAGCCGGATATCGCCCTCTTGCAGGCCGAGGACGGCACCTTCGCCGCTCCAGATCGTGCCTAAGGGCCAGATCCTCATACCTTGGAAGGCGCAACCCGGCCCCCAGCAGGTAGCCACTGAAAAGGCTTGGATTGACGAGCTGTTCTACGGCGGGGCCCGGGGCGGGGGCAAATCCTCTTGGTTGCTGGGAGACTTCGCCCAAGACATCCCGCGTGAGGGGGGCAGTACGTGGTACGGAATCCTCTTTAGGCGCACCCTCCCCCAGTTGGAGGACTTGATCCGTAAGTCCCAGGAGATGTACCCCCTGTGGTTCGGCAAGGACAAGGTCGATTGGAGGGTTTCGGACAAGTCGTGGACGTGGCAGAACGGTGCCCAGCTCAAGATGCGCTACGCGGAGTCCCCGGACGACTGGATGCAGTACCACGGGCACGAGTACACGTGGATTGGGTACGACGAGTTGACCACGTGGCCAACTCCCGAGCTGTACATGAAGCTGAAGGCGACGTTGCGCTCCCCGAACCCCTTGCACACTTGCAAGCGGATACGGGCCACGGGAAACCCCGGGGGACCGGGGCACAACTGGGTCAAAACGTACTTCGGGATTGACCGCTACCCCCTCGGGGGCCAGCTTCTGCAAGACCCAGACACCAGCCGAACGCGCTTGTACGTCAAGGCGCGGGTTACGGACAACAAGATCCTGCTGGAGGCTGACCCGACCTACGTGCAGCTACTCAAGTCCACCGGCTCCCCGGAGCAGGTTCGAGCTTGGCTGGATGGAGACTGGGACGCGGTTCAAGGAGCCTACTTTTCGGAGTTCTCGACGGCAAAGCACGTTCTGGTGCCGTTTGCGATCCCCACGGACTGGACAAAGCTACGGATGATGGACTGGGGCTCTGCCGCCCCGTTCTCGGTTCTCTGGGGGGCTATTTCCGATGGTACCCCGGTAGAGGGGGGCCGAGTGTTCCCCAAGGGAGCCATGATCATCTACCGGGAGTGGTACGGTGGCAAGATGACCACCGAGGGCCGATGGATCGGCCTCAAGCTCAGGAACGAGGACATCGCCAACGGGATCTTGGACCGGGAGGGTGGTGAGAGGATCGACGATTCGGTCATTGACCCTGCCGCCTACGCCCAGAACGGGGGTCCCTCCATCGCTGAGACGATGGCCAAGGTCACGGACGCCAACATCATGTTCCGCCGGGGGGACAACAAGAGAATCCCGGGGTGGTCGCAGGTTCGGGAGAGGCTACAGGGTGGGGAAGATGGCCCCATGCTGTACTTCTTCTCGACTTGCTCAGAGATCATCCGCACGCTGCCCTCCTTGCCTCACGATGTGACCAAGCCCGAGGACGTGGACACGGACGCTGAGGATCACGCCCCGGACAGCTTGCGCTACGGGTGCATGGCCCGTATATGGACACGAGAGCCAGAGGTAGCTAAAGCCCCCCGGGTGATAGGCTACACGCTGGATGAACTATGGACTGCCCACGATGAAGGCGCTCGCCGTCGTCGTTCGGCCTAAACGAGGATTGACCTTTGCCCGCAGACCTCCGACAAGACCTTACCCGAGCGGTTACGGGTGTTTCCTCCGAGGAGCAGGACGAGGACGAGGATTCGTCTAAAGCGTGGCAGAGTGAGCTGGCGTCCTCTAAGAAGTTCTTTGACAAGTGGCACAAGCAAGCGGATGAGTCCATCCGGCGCTACCTCGACGACCACGGGGACATGGACCTGAACGGGTGTGCGTACCGGCTTAACCTGTACCACTCCAACGTCACCATCTTGGAGTCGATGCTCTACGCGAAGATCCCCAAGGTAGAGGCCGACCGCCGGTTCTTCGATCCCACGGACGATGTAGCCCGGGTAGCGGCGGAGATGGTGACTCGCATCCTCCAGAACGACATGAACGACCCCGAGGACAAGCTGGATGATGTCCTGCGTGCGGCCCTCCAGGACCGTCTGTTGACGGGCCTCGGGTGCGCTCGGGTGAAGTACTCGATGGAGGAGGAGGGTGGAGATGATGAGGCGGGTATCCCCGCCACCAAGACGGACGAGTGGTGCGACCTCCTGCACGTCAACTGGAAGGATATTCGGTGGTCCCCCGCCCGCACGGCTCAGGAGGTGCGCTGGAAGGCATTTCGCGCCTACATGCGCAAAAAGGAGATCAGGGCACGGTTTGGCGATGAGATTGCGGACGCTATCCCCTACTCGACCAACAATTCCCCCCGCCTCACCGGTGAGAAAAGCTCCACCGTAGAGTCGATTGTCCCCGAGGCCGAGGTCTGGGAGATCTGGTCCGAGGAGAAACGGGAGACGGTCTGGGTCATAGAGGGCTACGACAAGATACTCGACCGTGAGGTGGACATGCTGGGGTTGGACGGGTTCTACCCGGACGCCCGGCCCATGATCGCCAACACGACCACGGCCAAGTACCTCCCGAAGCCGGACTTCTCGCTCTCCAAGGACTTGTACGACGAGATCGACGAGCTAGAGTCGCGCATCGCGATGCTGACCAAAGCCGTCAAGTGCGTGGGTGTCTACAACCGGGCGAACAAGGACGTGGCTCGGATGCTCACCGAGACAGTCGAGAATCAGCTTGTCCCGGTCGATAACTGGGCCATGTTTGCCGAGTCAGGGGGCCTCAAGGGTGCCGTGGACTGGCTGCCGATTGAGGCTGTGGTCAACGCGGTCAACATCCTGACCCAGCAGCAACTGAGTCGGATCAACCAGTTGTACCAAGTCACCGGGATGTCCGACATCATGCGGGGCCAAGCCACCACTACGGGTGTCACCGCGACGGAGCAGAAGATCAAGGCCCAGTTCGGGTCTGCCCGTATTCAGGCCGTTCAGGACGAGTTTGCCCGCTTTGCCACGGACCTCCTGAACAAGAAGGTCCAGTTGATCCAACGCTACTACGACCCCCAGCGGATCGTGGAGTTGTCCAACATCCAGAACACGCCGGACGCCCCCCTGATTGAGCAGGCGGTCCAGTTGATCAAGACCCCGGGTGCGTTCAACATCCGCATCTCGATCAAGTCCGAGAGCATGGCTCAGGAGAACCTCGACGCCGTTCGGGAGGAGCGCACAGCCCTGATTCAGGGCGTCTCCCAGTTCCTCGGTATGGCGATGCCCATGATCGAGATGATGCCGACCTCCGCCCCGTTCCTGCTCCAGTTGCTCCAGTTCAGCATAGCCGGGTACAAGGGGGCCTCCCAGATGGAGGGGGTCATCGACCAAGCCATTGTGGGCATGGAGAAGGCTCTCCAAGAGAAGGCCCAGCAGCCCCAGCCGCCAGACCCGGAGCAGATCAAGGCTCAGACCGAGGAGAAGCGGCTCCAGATGGAGGGCCAGATGGCCCAGCAGACCCACCAAGCGGACATGATGAAGATGCAGGCCGAGTTGGCGCAGGACAAGGAACGGTTCCAGCTTGAGATGCAGCAGTCCCAGCAGGAGCACATGCTCCGCGTGAAGGAGCTGGAGATGAAGCTCCAGACCACGATGATGACGGCGCAGATCAAGATGCAAGCGGACGAGCACAAGGCCGAGATCCAGCACTCGATGCAGGAGGACAAGGCGGACTCCCAGCAACAGATGCAGGAAGATAAGGTCGCGTCCCAGAAGCAGATGAACAAGGACAAAGCCGCCCAAGCCAAGAAAGGAGCCAAAGATGCGACGTAGGTACGTCTATGACCCCATCCTCAAGGAGATGGTCGAGAAGGGCACAGAGACCCGGGAAGAAGATCTCCTACCGAAGATTCTCGGAGATATCGAGCCCTACGTTTCCCCCATTGACGGGACCGTGATCAGCTCCCGCTCCGGCCTCCGGGACCACATGAAACGCCACGATGTTGTCCTCACTGAGGATCTCCGGGGCCAGAGGAAGGAAGACCACGACGCCGCTCGGCGGCGGGACACGCTGAGTTCCCTCAACGACTCCTTCGAACATGTCAGGAACCAACGGATAGCCAGCGGTACTTGGCGATAGGACGGGACGACCGACACCCCAAGTTCGGTACTATAACACTCTCTTGGCCACCGAAAGGACCATGCTCTAATGTCTGAATCAATGCGAGAAGCCCTGACCCGTGCAATGGACGACGCGGAGACCCCGCCAGAACCCACCGTAGAGGCTGCGGAGCCTACCCCCGCTACCGAGGTAGAGGCCTCCCACGTAGAGGCCCCAGAATCGTTACAGGTGACGGCGGAGGCGACGGTTCAAGAGGGAGACACGACCCCAACGACCCGCCAAGCCCCGGTCCCGGTGCAAGAGACGGTAGAGGCCGCGCCTAGCTCGTGGCGGCACGGGGAGAAGGCCCACTGGGGCAAGATCCCGCCGGAGGCCCGTCAGGCGGTCCTACGCCGAGAAGCAGACGTTCAGAGGGCCATGACCCAGACGGCAGAGGCCCGGAAGGTCAGCCAGAACTTCGAACGAACCTTGCACCCGTACATGCCCCTGTTGGAGAAGTACGGGATAAAGGACCCAATGGTGGCCGTGGAGTCCCTGTTTCAGACCCGGGCTACCCTTGAACTAGGCAGTCAGGCGCAGAAAGCCCAGATTGTTGCACACTTGGTCCACCAGTTCGGGGTGGACATCGGTGCCCTCGACGAGTTGCTGGTGCAAGGCCCACAGGCGGCTACCTACACCCCGCCCGCCCCGAGGTTCGACCCGAGGTCGATCCCGGAGCTTGCCCCCCTGTTCGGACTTGCCGAACAAGTGCAAGCCAGTCAGGCCGCTAAGGTGGACCGTGAGATTCAGGCTGTGGCCGCTTTGCCGCACTTCGAAGCCGTTCGTGAGGACATGGCCGACTTGCTGGAGAGTGCCAACGCCCGGGGGCGTTCACTGTCGATGAGGCAGGCGTACGACCTGTCTGTGGGGATAACCCAGGGGATCGCCCCCACCCCCAATGTTTCCGAAGCCGCCGCGATTCTGGCCAAGTCCAGAAAAGCGTCCGGTTCTGTCTCGGGAGGCCCTAAAGGCTCCCCGGACGGCAAACCCCAATCTCTCCGCGACACCATTGTTGCGGCGATGGGGTCGTAGAGTCTCCCCTCTAGGCCATCGCCCCCGGGCGAACCTACGAGGATTCCTTTGATGTTCCTGTCCGCTAGTACGCAAGGCCCGGTCCCCCGGTCTCCTTATTGACCCAAGCGCGATTGTGGAAAAGACAACCCTAAAACTGAGTTAAAGACTAAAGGAGGGCCTCATGGCCTTTGCAAATAGTTCAATCTCGGACATTGTTGCAACCACGATTCAGAGCCGAACGGGCCAGATCGCGGACAACGTGACCGACAACAACGCACTTCTCGCGTGGTTGAAAAAGAGTGGTAAAGTCAAAACGACTTCAGGTGGATCCTCAATCCTTCAAGAGATTTCGTTCTCCAGTAACGGCAACGCCGGTTACTACAGCGGTTATGACCTTCTGCCGGTTGCGGCGCAGGACGTGATCTCTGCGGCGGAGTACCAGCTCAAGCAGGTGGCTGTTCCGGTCACGATTTCGGGGCTTGAGATGCTCCAGAATTCGGGCAAAGAGCAGATCATCGACCTTATGGAAGCCCGCATGGAGGTGGCGTTTGCTTCGATGGCAAACCTCATTGCCAACGGCATCTACTCGGACGGTACGGGTTCGGGCGGCAAGCAGATCACCGGCCTCGGTGCTGCGCTCCCGGTTGCGAACACCTTGGGCGTTTACGGTGGTATTGACCGTGCGTCTTGGCCGTTCTGGCGGCACGTAGTTGTGGACACGTCGGGTATTACGTCAGCCACGATTCAGGCTAGCTGGAATAGTCTGTATGCGCGGCTTTGCCGTGGCATGGACAAGCCGACTGTCATCGTTGTGGACAACCTGACTTGGGGCCTTTACTTGGCGTCCTTGCAGGCTTTGCAGCGGTTCTCCGGTACGGAGACGGGCAAGCTCGGTTTCACGACTCTCAAGTACATGGATGCTGACGTGGTTCTGGACGGTGGTATTGACGGCAACGCGCCGGCAAACACCGCGTTCTTCCTGAACACCAAGTATCTCCACTGGCGTCCGCACAGTGCGCGTAACATGGTCCCGCTCTCGCCCAATAAGCGAGTCTCGGTCAACCAGGACGCCGAAGTGCAGATTCTGGCTTGGGCAGGCAACCTGACGAGTTCTGGGCAGCAGTTCCAGGGTCGTTGGGATAACAATTAAGCCAAGGAGGAATTACTTATGGCATCAGGTACTGGCGTTATTGGTCTCGACATCACGGATGTGAATGTTATTAGTACCACGACTCCGTCTGCGCAATTTGCGTATGGCGCTCGCGGGGCTATCGACTCACAGACGGGTGTGCGAGAGTATATCTATGTAAGCTTCCCGGCATCAACGGCGTACGCCATTGGTGACGTGGTGCTGATTAGCAGCTTGTTTGTAACCGCTGCGGCCACACTTACGACCACGACCCCCGGCAATGCCGCTGGTCCCCGGGTCGGCGTTGTGGTTGCTACGGTCGCTTCAAATACGGCTGTGCAGGCTGGTTGGGTCCAGATCTACGGACCCACGGCGATTAACGTGGCGGCTTCTGCTGTGCTCAACACCGCGTTGAACACTACGGCAGAGGCTGGGCGCGTTGACGACGACGCAACTGCGGGCTCGGAAGTGATTGACGGGCTTCGCCTGTCGGCCACTGCGACCACTGCGGCTGTGACGGCTGGCTACCTTAACTACCCGTTCGTGGGTCGAACGCTGTAATAGGCGTTAACAGGGCGGGGTCGGGGGGTTCTCCCCCGGCCCCTCCATTTATACTGAGTTTACTGAGTTTAGCGAATAGTCACTAATAGTGACTATAACTCGCCCAACAGGAAGGATTGTATGGCCTCACTTTCGTTTTCCAGCCTCGGCAACAACGTCGCCATCGCGGCGTCCACTACCAGCGCCGCTGGCTCGTTGCCCGGCTTCGACGCGACCCGCGTTGGCGGTACCGTCCGCGTCTACAACGCCACGTCCAGCGCAGCGTTCTTCCGTTCCGGCGCTGGGGCACAGACCGCCGTGGCTACGGACGCTTTCATTGCCCCCGGTTCAACTGAGGTGTTCTCACTGGCCCCCGGAGTTACCGACGTGGCCGTTATCCTAGCGTCTGGCACAGGCACAGTATACTTCCAGCGCGGCGGCGGGAACTAACCTCCGTGAGGTGGTTTGTCTGTAAGTACTGCGGGGAGATCCACGCATTTCCGGGGGGCCTTTCAGCCGCTGCCAAGAAAATTGTCATGGCTTGCCAGAAGTGCGGGGCCAGGATAGACATGGTTCCCCGTAAGTTCTTCGGCTACCTCTGGCCCAAGATTACGATGAAACCCCCAGCATGACGCTACGGCACTCTGCTACACGTCAAGCGATCTACGGTCCCAGCCCGCCAACAGATGGCGTGCAGCTAGGCCAGTTGTGGGTTGACACGGATGCTACTCCCCCGGAGCTATTCATAGCGGTTTCGCTAGGCCCTGTCGTGTACGCCCCAGTGGGCGGCTCCGGCGGCGGGCAAGCGTCGATCTTGTTTGAGGACGAAGGTTCGGGGCTCGGCACAACGGGCACCGTGACCAGTGTTGACTTTGTGGGAGCCGGGGTTGTCGCCTCCCGAGCAGCGAACGAGATTACGGTTACGATTGCCGGTGGGGCGGCTGTCCCTGACGGCGACAAGGGGGACATTACCGTCTCCGCTGCGGGTACCGTGTGGGTTGTGGACGCCGGGGCGATCACGCTCGCGAAGCAAGCCGACGTTGCCACGGCCCGCTTGCTCGGGCGAGTGACGGCGGCGACGGGCGCGCAAGAGGTGCTGACCGGCACTCAGGCAACCACGCTGATCGACAATTTCACCAGCGGCCTCAAGGGCGCGGTGCCCGCATCAGGTGGCGGCACCATAAACTTTATACGGGCCGATGGCACGTGGGCGGAGCCCCCGGGCACGGGCGGCGGCGGGGCACCGACAAATGCCTCGTACGTCACGATAGGGCTAAACGGCACGCTCACCGACGAGCGGACGCTGGCCGTAGGGGCGGGCCTTTCGCTTGCAGACGGCGGCGCGAACGCCGCTGTAACGCTTGGCCGGGCAGAGTTCACGGGGGACGTGACGGCGGCTGCCAACGTCAACACCCTGACTATTGCCGCTGGCGCGGTGACACTGGCCAAGCAGGCCGACGTGGCTACCGCCCGGATCATGGGGCGGATCACAGCCGCCACCGGCGTTCAAGAGTCTCTGACTGGCACCCAAGCCACGACGCTGTTGGACAATTTCACGTCAGGCTTGAAAGGACTAGTGCCCGCATCAGGCGGTGGCACCGCCAACTTTATGCGTGCGGACGGCACGTGGGCTGCACCGACAGCAGGCGCTGGCGGTAGCACAACTCAGGTCCAATTCAACAACGCGGGTGCCCTCGCGGGTGCGACAGAAGTAGGGATCAGCGACAACAAGTTGCTCCTAGGCTCAACGGCAGCAGAGCCCAGCGCCCCCGCGACCGACTTCCTGCGGGTGTACGCCCGGAGCGTGGCCGGGCGCATGCTGCCGAAGTGGATAGGGCCCGGCGGCGTAGATACCTGTTTTCAATCGGCGTTCTTCCAGAACCGCATTCTGATGTACGTGCCGAGCACTGGCACTACTGGCACGGGGTCAGGTACTGGGCTTGGCCCGGTGTGGACATCGAGTGGCACGGTCTCACATCCAACCCCGGCAAATACCGCGCCTGCGATCTCGAACCAGATGCGTCGGACGCGGTACGCAAACATCGTCACTACGACGAATCAGTCGCTCGGCATCCGGGCAGCAGCGGCGGACTCGCTCAATTATTGGCGCGGTCCGTCTGCGGGACTGGGCGGGTTCTTCTACGTGGCGAGGTTCATCGTTGAGCTTTATCCGGCTGCGACAGTGCGGCTGTTTGCAGGACTGGCGGCGGCTGCCGGGACATACGTAACCCAATCAGATGTCGTGATCAACAACGTCTGCGGGTTGTGGCACGACACAACCGACCCTAGCACTGGATCTGGTGCGTTCAATTTCGTCACTCGCAACACCGCGACCACGACGAAGCAACCCATCAACCTTGCCAACGCCATCGTGGCGGGCAACTCGTATGACTTCTATATGTTCTGCGCGCCGAACGGCACCACCATCTTCTGGCGTCTCGACGACACTGTAAACGCCGTAACGTACTCGGGCAGCCAGACCACAACGTTACCCGTAGACACCGCGTTCATGGGGCCGCAGTGCTCCATGTCGAACGGCACGGCAAATATCGTTGTTACGACCACGGCAATCGGCGTAGCGGGTATCTACACCGAAGCGGATCGCTAAATTTTAACCAAAGGGTACCTATGAAAGGGGTGTTTCTTATAATTTAACCCTATTTAGGGTTATGATTACCCCATTTCCGGGATCCTGAGGGCGAGAGTGCAGCAAGCACTCTCATCTGCTAACTAGAGGTATCAACATGGATCGCATCAAGAACTTTTTTGTGGACGCGCGGAACAAAATTCGTGGCTGGTGGGTCGCTTTACTGGCGACGGTGCTGGGCATTGGCGGCGTAGTCGTATCGCAAACGGTGACTGACGTTGTGCGCTGGGCCGCTCCAACCGAGCGCGTTGACGGTACCGCACTTCCTTCAGCGCAACTGCGGGAATATCGGGTGTCGATGGGCACGACTCCGGGCGGCTCGAAAGCTGTCGTCGCGACTATCCTGCACCCCACGCTGACTGCGACAGTTCCACGTGGATC
>Ga0163147_10004074_pt1 | contig 18869 bp, 13 predicted proteins | sample OliLakLV19MP6G1_FD_148597 | JGI IMG/M metagenome (GOLD analysis project Ga0163147, IMG submission 148597) | Freshwater microbial mat bacterial communities from Lake Vanda, McMurdo Dry Valleys, Antarctica- Oligotrophic Lake LV.19.MP6.G1 | ecosystem: Environmental > Aquatic > Freshwater > Lake >...
GCATAACACGGGTAGCACGGGAGGGGATACCGGTTAGGGGTGTCCCCTCATGAGTTGTGGCGGAATGGTGGGTAAGATATTACCATTCTTAGGATTGTGGAACGTTTGAAATCAAGACAATCCCAATGATGTCGTCATGATTCCCTATACCCCAATTGGAAAAAGAGATGCCGCCTCCCAACGAATTTATCCTCCTTGCCGTCGACACTGCGGGCATTCAGGACTATATCTTCAACAGTAATCGGCTGCGCGAGAACATAGGCGCTTCATATTTGGTCGCTTCTGTGACAGGGACTTGGGCGTTTGAAGCGGTTCAAAAAGCCGCAGGAAACGGCAAAGATGTTCACAATGTCATCAATAATGATGGCACACTCGACGACCAGGTGACGATCGATCAGCCTTCAACTGTTGCAGAGGTCTTGTACTCCGGTGGCGGTAACTTCGTCGTTTTATTTAGAGATTCTCAAACAGCGCGTATATTCACACAAACACTTTCACGGCGCGCTTTGAAAGAGGCTTCAGGCTTACGGCTCATGATTCATGCAATCCCCTTCATTTGGGGCAGCGATGTACTTATGGACAAGTTGAGTCAACTGCTCGAGGGGATGAAGAGGAAACGCAGCACCCAGTCGAATGTCATGCCGTTGGCGGGATTAGGTGTCACCGTCATGTGCAGCTCGACTGCGCTCCCGGCTGTAAAATTCAAATTAGATCACCAAACAGATAATGAGCGGGAACGACCTGTATCTGCCGAAGTGGTGTCGAAAATTGACGCGGCTGATCATGCCAACGCAGCATTGCAAAAGGCTTTTCCTCGCGAAGACGGTTACACTTATCCGCTTGACTTAGATCACTTGGGACGCACACGCGGCGAATCCAGCCTGATCGCCGTCGTTCATGCCGATGGGGATGGAATTGGGAAGCAGATTGAAGCGATTGGGGATTCGTTCACGTCAGCGACTCAGGCTCGTGACCATATCAACACACTGCGCCAGTTTTCGCGCGATCTGGCAGCAGCGGCAAAAGCGGCACTTGCAGGCACTTTAGATTATTTGAAGCAATTAGCAATTGATTCCAAAGAAGTTGCCGGGTTGTTCACCGATTGTTACATCCCCTTCCGACCGCTCGTGTTTGGCGGCGATGATGTGACTTTCGTCAGCGATGGGCGGATCGGTCTGGCGCTAACGCTCGAATATCTGCGACAGTTTCAAGCCGAGACAAAAAAACGGTTTGACCAGCCTTTGACCGCCTGTGCTGGAGTCGCTATCGTCAAAAGTCACTATCCGTTTGCGCGAGCATATGAACTGGCAGAAGAACTGAGCAAGAGCGCGAAAAAGTACCGCCGCGATTCTAAGCGAGAAGAATGCTACCTCGACTGGCATTTCACCGCAGGCGGACTCTACGGCGGCTTGGATGAAATTCGCAAGCGCGAATACACCGTGAGTGCAGGCAGTATGACGCTGCGACCGGTTGCAGCCAGTGGCAACGGAATTCGCTCGTGGCGAACCATACAGTCAGGGCTGACGGCGTTTCAAAGTGAGGGATGGAAAGAGAAGCGCAACAAAGCCAAAGCGCTGCGTGAAAAGTTGCGCGGAGGACCGGATGCAGTCGGAGAGTTTACACAGCTATACCAACAAAATCTGCCTGATATTGATAGCTTTACCAACGGTTGGGCTGATGCGTATTGTGGCTATTTCGATGCAATCGAGCTGATGGATTTGTATTTGCCGCTCCTGGAGAAGAAAAATCGATGAACCTCACGCTTAATCTCACACTCTTGAGTGATACAACTTTCGGACGGGGCGACGGCGTGAGTGGATTGATCGATCAAGAGATCGAATACGACGCTGCGACCGGGCTTCCGTTCGTGCGTGGACGCACACTGAAAGGACTGTTGGTCGAGGAATGCGCCAACATCCTGTATGCCCTGCAAGACGAACCTGGTGTAGAGGATGTAAAAAACGCCGCGCAGCGTTTGTTCGGCAGCAGCGGCAGTGGGTTGAAGGATGCCGGAGCGCTGCATGTGGGAACCGCGCACATGCCGCAAACACTGCGTGAAGCCGTCGGTCGTGACCTCGACGCACAGCTTTTACAAACTGCCGATGTGTTGGAAATGTTCACCGCTGTTCGCCGGCAGACTGCGGTCGATGAATCCACAGGTGTGCCCGCCGACAAAAGTTTGCGTTCGAGCCGTGTCCTGCTGCGCAACACGAAGCTGACAGCGCAAATCGAGGTCGATTTGCCAGATGATGATCATGATGCAGTTGCGCTGCTGTGCGCGTGCGCGTCAGGACTGCGGCGCGGCGGAGTCGGGCGCAATCGTGGACGAGGACGGCTTACAGCTCGGCTGGAAGGCATCGACAGCGCAAAATCTTTGCAGCGTTTTGAGCGGCTGGCGAAAGGTATTGCCTAATGAAAGCCCTAAGCTATCAACTGTACTTGCTTGAACCGACACTCGTTACCGCACTGGAAGGCGACCCGAACAGCGCTGTCTCGTTCGATTACATTCCTGGCAGTGTCATTCGCGGCGCGGTTATTGGTCTGTTCATGCGCCAAAACCGTGTCTCGGAGCTTGACGCTGCCGATGATGCCACACGCCGCGTCTTTTTTTCGGATAGCGCCCAGTATTTGAACGCCTATCCACTCGTTGATGGCGCGCGTTCGCTGCCCGCGCCAAATTCGTGGAATGTGCAAAAAGGCGAGAAATCACCCATCTATGACTTTGCATGGGGGATTGAACGTCCAGAGAATCCAAAGGGCGTGGGTGGGTTTGCAGTGGTCGTTGATGCCAGCATCGAGAAAGCTTCTGTCAAACGCTTCATTGCGGTACATACGCAGCGCGATCGCCAAAAGGGTCGTTCGATCGAGGGAAGCGGCGCGCTGTATCGCTATGACTCACTGGCAGCGGGACAGATTTTTGCCGGGGCGATCGTATGTGAAAATGACGCCGATGCGGATTGGCTGCACGAATTCATTGCTGATGGTTTGGAAGTACAGATCGGCGGCGCCCGCAGCGCTGGTTATGGGCGCGTGCGCTTTGAACGAGTTGCGCTCGATGAGTCGGCTGAAAATCCATCGCATTTTGAAGCAGGGCAGCCCCTCGTGATCACGCTCTTGAGTGATGCGATTGTGCACAATGACGACGGTGAGTATGAACCCAACCTGGACACACTAAAGCTGGCGCTGGCGCGTCGCTTGGATATTGCGCCAGATGCACTCGGAACAGCCTATCAGGTTTATTTGGGCACCACGCTTGTCGGCGGTTTCAACCGCAAATGGGGACTGCCCTTGCCGCAAACGGCTGCGTTGAGTATGAGCAGCACGATCGTATTTACAGATCACAGCCTGGCTCGTGATCAGGTGGATGAACTGATGCGGTATGGGTTCGGCGAACGCCGGGTAGATGGTTTCGGACGGATCGGCATCAACCTTTACACACAGCAGCAATATCAACTTGTCGAAACAGATGGGCAGACAGGTAAAAAGCCAGACAAAAATCAATCGTCACAGACGATCGAACATCTCCCTCAACCGATTGCGCGGCGCGAATTGATGCGGGCAATCGATGTGGAACTGACTAGGGTTGCCAACCAAATCGGAGTCAGCAATCCGCCGAAAAGCAGTCAAATCAACGCACTGCGCACCGTCATTCAGAGCGTGCTTCGTCAGGCGGTACTCGACCTATCCGTACTGCACACGGTCATCGAGCATATCGACGAACGCAGTGTAGCCCGCCGCCAGTTCGAGAAAGCGCGCGTGTCAGGACAGCCGTTGAGCAAATGGGTCAGCGATACCAGCGGCGATTCCAATCGCTGGTCAGCGTTCATCAAGGATGCGCGTATTCAGGGGCTGTTGCAATCCAGCGCAGTCGATGCAAATGAAGAACGCCAGCGATTCAACCTGCGCCTGATCGATGCAGTGTTAGCACGGGCAGCCAAGCAAACTCAACGAAAAGAGGGCGGCGATGAGTGAGCCAATGTGGTCGGGGAGTGAATCACGCAAGATCGTCAAGCGCATCGTCATCGAGGGCACACTCGTGCTTGAAACGTCGGCGCATTTCGGCAGTGGTGACGATGATGGCGCGGTGATGGGTCTGCTGGTCGATGCGCTCGACGGGCAGTCACCGCTGCTCACAGGCGCATCGATCGCCGGGGCGCTGCGCAGCTATCTGTGGACGCGCGAGCGCGGGTATGGTGAAGCACAATCCGACAAGCCATATCGCAATATCAGTGCATCGGCATTACTGTTTGGAACAGCGCGTGCCGATGATGGCGGCGATGGCGAGCAAAGCCGACTCATCGTGGATGATGCCCTGGGGCAATCTGGAGAGATTGTCTATCGGGATGGCGTTCGGCTGGACGAGATGAGCCGTACCGCAGCCAACGATGCGCTTTATTCAGTCCAGTTATGGGATGCCGGCACCCGTTTTTCGCTGCGTTTCGAGCTGATCATCCACGAGGGCGACGACCAGGATCGGCTGACACTGGGTCTGGTCACGGCATTGGACGGACTGGCGAACGGCGAGATCACGCTGGGAGCGCGCAAGCGGCGTGGCTATGGACGTGTCCGCGTGGAAAGCTGGCGCGTGCGTGTGTATCCCGTCAACACCCTCGATGGGCTTATGGCGTGGCTGCGCGAAGGCGGAGAACTGCTTTCTGAAGCGGATCGCGCCGATGATCTTTACACTGCATTAGCGACACAGCGCGATTTTGTCGATGCACGTCAACTGTTCACGCTCAATGCGTTCTTTACACTCGATGGTTCGCTGCTCATTCGTTCCGCCGATGACGTGACGGATATGAAACAGCTTTCGGGGAGCGACGGCAGATCAATTTTGAGCGGTACGAGCATCACAGGTGCGCTGAGAGCGCGTGCCGCGCGGATCGTGAATACGCTTGCCGAAGAGCCGACGCGACAACCTGAAATAATTAACAACCTGTTCGGCAGTCCCCACGATCAGCGTGAAAATCGACAGGGCAGCCGCATCACGGTTGAAGAACATATCATCGACGGTGGCAGCATCGACCTGGTGCAGAGCCGCGTCAGCATCGACCGCTTCACAGGCGGTGCGCTGGATAGCGCGTTGTTCAACCAGCAGCCCCTATTTGGCAGTGCCGCGTCAGGTGTGCGTATTCGTCTGCACATGCGCAATCCACAGGATTATGAAATTGGACTGCTGCTGCTGCTGCTCAAAGACCTGTGGACCGGCGACCTGACGCTCGGCGGGGAACGCAGCGTCGGACGTGGGCGGCTGCGCGGTCAACGCGCCGATCTCACCTATCGTGACCAATATCGTGACCAAATTTGGACGATTTATGGCGACGGTGACGAGCTGGATATTCAACCTGAGACTGCCAGCCTGACTGACTATTTGAACGCGCTGTTGCAGAAACTGGGGGTGACCCATGAAGCGTAAGATCGAAGCATGTCGTGAAGTCATGCAGCATCTCGACATTTTAGGGCCATTTGAGCCGGTGGCATGGCTCACCGAACAGGCAAATGGGGCGACGTGCTGGCTGCTGGCACACGCCGACGACGGGGTGATCTGGGGCAAGGTAGAAAATGGGGTGCTGATGACGGCGCGCGATGCAGCTCAAGGCACAGCGCATGAACGCACCGTGAACGACATTTGCCCGCCGCTGCGCGAAGTGACGCTGCACATGGCGCGACTGTTCAACGAATACGGCGAAGTCCTCGTCTGGCGTGATGGCAACACGGGCGAATGGCGCGCGCGCATGATTTATGCGGCGAGCGATGCGCCACAACCGACGTTCAAAGAAGCTCTCGATGAACATCATCTGTTATGGGGCAATCAAGCGACCGCGATCACGGCGGCATTCACACTGCTCAACGACAGTGGTCAGGGACTGCGTCACGTCGTGCCTGTAGCTGTTGATGCCAGCGCGCTCCCACTGCGCCTACGGGTGCGCCATCTCATCTCGGAGGAAGACGACACCGGCTTTGCCCGCATCGCAGCCAGTCGCTTAGTGACGCTTGAGGAAAAATCGTGAACAATAAACAGAACACTCAGACTCCAGACAGTTCTGACTCGCGCCAGGATGCCAGAGCGCCGTATAACTTCATTCCGCTGCCGGAACGCGCCGTCGGGATACTCGATCAGCCCGGCGTGACCACGCTGGACGAGGCGCTCCCCTCGCACAATACGTTCCGCTCGGATCGACTGCATGGGCATTTCGACGTTACCCTGACGACCGAGTCGCCGCTGTATATTCGCGGTCCGCTTACGCGCCATGAAGCTGCAAACAAAGAAGAATATCGGAATAAGCCGGGCTTTTTCCACACGGGCGATCCTAACGATCCGGTCATCCCCGGCAGCAGCCTGCGGGGGATGATCCGCGCGCTGGTGGAGATCGTGAGCTGGGCGAAGGTGACGCGAGTGAGCGATAGCCCCAAGATATTTTACCGTGCCGTCGCGTCAGAGAAAGAAGATCCACTTGGCGAACATTACAAGAGAATTGTTGGGCAGCCAGGAAAAAATATCCGAGCGGGTTATCTGGAACGCGAAGGCGATTCGTGGTTCATATCCCCTGCAATGCTACATATGAGTCAAGCGTTTGTCAAAGTCAAAGCCCTAAAAATCAACGGACAGGGGCATGAAGATGTGCAGGCTGTACAGGGATTAACCGCACTGAACAGCAGTAAATACCGCATCCAATATCATGATGTTGTGACTGCTGGTGAGTTTCGCCCGCTTAAGTCCTCTGGATATGCTGTCGCGGTGCGGTCAATTAAGCCTGGCGAATCGCGCGCAGGGGTTTTGGTATGTACAGGGAACATGGCAGAGTCGAGTGGCGAAGCTGGTGGTCGTGTACAAACAAGTCGTCGGAACTTCATACTGGTACTGGAACGCGATCCGAACGCACAACCTATACAAATCGCGCCGCAAGCAGTTGCAGATTACCAAGATGGCTTAACACCCTTCCAGGAAGAGCCGCCATTTGCTGAAAAATATGGCTGCTTGGTTGAGGGACGACCCATTTTCTACATTCTTCCAACCCAGGGACAAATGGTTCAATACTTTGGTCATGCACCATTTTCGCGTATCGCCGCGACTACTACGAAAAATAACAAATCGCGCGCCGTAACGCCGTATGATTTCGTGCCCGACGAGCTACGAGAACATCCTGAACGCCTTGACCTTGCGGAGGCAATGTTCGGATACGTGCGGAATGCTGACACAATCAAGCTGTTGGAAGAAAATCTTGGCAAAATTCCACAAGGCGATCCGCGTCGCGCCTATGCCGGGCGGATCAGTGTAACCGATGCGCGCATGATTACTCAAATCATCGATCCGTATGAACCAGAAATCACGCCCCCCATTCTTAGCTCGCCCAAACCGACGACGTTTCAGCACTATTTGGAGCAACCCAAGGGTAAGCACACTCAGCGCGCAAATTTGTATCACTACGATACGAAACCTTCACAAGGTCAGCCGCCTGTACGGATTCGGGGGCATAAACTCTACTGGCGGCAGCGCAGGGACACCACCGCGCAAATACCGGGAGCTACAACTGAATCGCTTGAGACCTTGAAAGACAAAAGCCAGCGTACACGAGTGCGCCCAGTCAAAAAAGGGGTTCAATTCAGATTCCGCGTCGATTTCGAAAATCTGACGCATGTTGAATTAGGCGCTCTGACGTGGGTGCTGGCGCTGGGCAGCGATGGGCACCATCCCAAAGCACGGCACATGCTTGGCATGGGAAAGCCGTTCGGCATGGGCGTGGTCAAGCTGGAGGCTAATCTCGCGCTGCGTAACCGTCGGCAGCGCTATATGTCACTGTTTGTTGGCAGCGAGTGGGCAAGCGGTGATAGCGTGACGGACAATATCGGGGAAGTGATCGGGGGATTTGTCACGTTCATATCCGATGGACGTGTGAAAGATTATGAAAGTCGGACGCAAGAACTACTGACGATGCTTGAAGGGCGTGATCCAAAGCGGTCATTTACCTATATGACCATCGAACCCGTAAATGAATTCAAGAATCGTCCTGTCCTACCTCGTCCGACCGAAGTTATTCCATCTCCAGAGATGCTGGCGAAGAGGGAGGAAGAACGCCTCCGGGAGGAAGAGGAGCGGCGCAAAGCCGAAGAACAACGTCTCCACCAGCAGGAAATTGAAAAGCGCAATGCTGAAAAATTGGCGCGCAAAGACATGATCGGCGATGAAGTCAAAGGCGAAGTGTTCGAGGTCAAAGCAAATGGCGATATCTGGTTTTCCTTTCAGTGGTTAGACGCTGGGGAATATGAAGGGTATGTTGCACGAAATAGCATCGTAAAACAGAGACGAGAAGGCGAAACCATAAAAGCAAAAATTATCGAGCGTCGAGAAAACAAAGGACGTATCGAGTTTGTCTGCGAACAGATCGTTGAGGACAAAAAGAAGAAATAGCCCATGTCCACCCTCTACCTCGCCACCCTCGGACAGCGCCCCGAAGCAATCACCGTCGCCTTTGACCGGCTCAACGAGCAGTACCGCTATGCAGGTTTGGCGGTACTGCACACCGAGCCGACCATCTCCGGGATCGCGCAGGCTTACGCCGACCTGCGCGCGGTGTGCGCCCGCGATTATCCCAATATTCCGGCATATTTCCACGAGATCGCCTACGCCGACGGTGCGCCGCTGATCGACATCGCCGATCAGCGCTCGGCAGAAGCCTATCATCGCGCGGTGCTGGAGGTGCTGTACGCCTACAAGCGCGACGGGTGGCTGCTGCATCTGATGCTGGCAGGCGGGCGCAAGGCGATGAGCATCTACGCCATGCTCGCCGCCAGCGCGCTCTTCGAGCCACCGCATGATCGGGTGTGGACGGTGCTGTCGTCCGAGGCGATGCTGTCCAAGCCGGGGCAGTTTCATGTCCCGGCGGGGATGCGCGAACAGGTGCAGTTGGTCGAGCTGCCGCTGCGCCCTGCCCGTATCGCGCCGGGGACAGACGTGGAAGCGCTGCTGGCGCGCCCGATCAGCCGAGGCGATGCGTTCCTCGCCAAGCTGACCCCCGCCGAGCGCGAAGTGGCAGACCTTTTGAGGCGCAACCCTTATGCGTCGAACGATCAATTAGGCAAAATAGGGAATAAGAGCGGTCGCACAATCGAGAATCAACTGGCGAGTATCTACGACAAGATGATCGGTTTTCTCGACTTTGGCGAGACGATCAGCGACAAACGACAGGCTTTGCTGGATCTATTGAGGAGTGAGTGAGACGATGCCCATTTGTGTGATTTCAACCACTGGAACAAGTATTTTTTCAAATGCTCATGTCGATCTTAAAAGTGAATGGCAAGCCTTTCGGAATAGAACCGATGTCGATCTGCAAGCAATCAGTAGACGAGGTGTTTTCAACGGGTCGGAACTGTACCAATGCTCCCTCGAATATTTACGCGCTGAAGCAAAGGCTGTGGATGCGAGAGAAGTCATTCGTAAATCCAGCGCCGAACTCAACAGCTTGACTCTTATTCTCGCCGATCAACGTACTCGCAGCGATCAACTCCATTTTTTGGCGACCGCCACCCCCGACGGCGTGTTGGCGGCGCGCGTCATTGCGGATTTCTCGCGGGATTACTTTCAAATTGAGAATGTGAGTATTCATCTTATTGATGGTCTGCAAGTCAACGATGGTGAAGCATTCCAGCGTGATGGTGTACGTAACCTAATCGCCAAGATATATGATGTTTTACGCCATGCGCCTGAAGGTACATATAAACGGGTAATTAATCCTACGGGTGGGTTTAAAGGAGTTGTTCCGTATCTGACTTTAATTGGTATGATCGAGCCGGGCGTAGATTTGAGTTACATCTACGAGCAATCTCCCGCATTAATCACATTAGGACGTGTTCCGCTGCAATTCAATTTCGAGATTCTAGATTCCGCTTATCGAGCATTAAAGGCGTGCAGCGAGGATTTCGTTGACCAACAACAATTAAGCGAATTACTTAATTTGAGTGCTGTGCAAACTTTGACCGACCATCCCGCTTGGTCACTATTTGATCAAACCTCGCAAGAAGGGAAAATTTACTTTAGTGTTAATGGACTTGGATTGATTGTCCTGGAACACTTCAAAAGTCTCTACAAAACCAAAATCTACTTCTCCAGACATGCAGCAGAACGTTTCGATAGTCTCGATAATACGCAGCAAAGGAAGTTCGAGGGCTATTTTGAGCGGCTGCGCGATCCTGATTGGATTAAAAGCCATCGTCACGATGATTATGCAAATGAAGGAAATGCTATCGCAATCAAACCCGGAAACGTGGATGAGCGTCTCTTTATCTATCAACTGGATGATGGATCCATCCTGGTTGCAGAGTTAGCGTTTCATCAAACAAATGGTAGTTACGATCGTGAGCCGAAGCGCCGCAAAGATTATGACTCTTTTCGCCTGTGGGAAGTGAAATAATGCACATCCTCAACTTCGCCCACCCCCTCACGCCGCGCCAGATCGACCAGCTCACCGCGCTGGTCGGCAGCGCGCCGGAACGCATCCAGGACGTGCGCGTCCAGCTCGACCTGCAACAGCCGTTCCCGCCGCAGATCGTCCGTCTGCTGGACGATCTCGGTATCACGCCGTCAGACTGGCAGTCGGGTGGCTGGCTGATCGTGCTGCCCTCGCTCAATTACGGCGCGTCCGTGCTGCTCGCTGAACTGCACGGACGCATGGGTCACTTTCCGGCGATTCTGCGGCTGCGCCCGGTCGTGGGCGCGGTGGTCACCGAATACGATGCAGCCGAGATCATCAATCTCGAAGCGGTGCGCGCGGAAGCACGCATGAGGCGGTAAATCCCGGATTTGTTGGCGGACGCATCACTGTGCGTCACTCACTCCTCCAACGCCGCCACCACTAGACTCAGCGCGTAGCGCGTATCCATGCCCTCGAACAGCGCGCGCGCCTGGTTCAGATGCGCCGCGCGATCGGCGGAACCAACGGGCAGGTGCCGTCCGATCTCGAACAACGCCTGAGCTTCAGCGTAGGGTGTGCCATGCTGCACTGCCAGCGCGCGGGCGCGCGTCCACAGCGCGGACGCATCTGCCTGATTGCCAGACAGCCATTCGTAACGCCCTTCGATCACCAGCATATGGGCTTCGCCGGACAGATAGCGCTCGCCGTACAGCCGGATCAGTCGCATCACGGTCGGCGCGAATCGGCGCAGCTGATCGACATCCTCCGCGCCGGATTCCCACAGACCTAACAACACCTCGGCGGTATTGGGCAGTGCGAACATATCATGCGCCGACGGCACGGTGATATTGCTGATCTCCGCCACCGCGCGCGGCAGCGCCGCCCACGCCTCGTCCAGCCGACCGAGGCGGTAATTGATCATGCCCAGATAGGTCCAGCGTGTACTCGATGTGATGTTGGCACGCACGATCATGTCGGCGCGCCGCTCCAGCGAGTCACGCGCGGCGTCCAGTTGCCCCAGATACGCCTGCATCTGTCCGACGCCGGCGAGTGCGCGCACCTGTCCTGTGATATTCTCGCCCTGGCGCGCTATTTCGTATTCCTGAAACCGCATCTCCAGCCCACGCGCAAAATCGCCGCGCCATTCATACGAGACTGCGAGGTTCATCAGGGTCGCGCGCCAGCGCAGCAGGTCGCCGATGCGCTGATAGAGCGCGGCGCTGCGTTCGCCGTCGCGTCGGCTCGCGTCCCAGCGCGCGGCGAATGTCCAGAAATACGACAGGCTAGACAGCGCGCGTGCCAGCGGCGCCGGGGCTGCGCCGTCGTCGATGCCCGCGACCAGCGCCGCTGCGCGTTCGGCGTAGTCCAGCGCGCGTGCGTGTTCCGCCATCGACATCAGCGCGACCGACCCCATCGCGTAGCAGTTGGCTTGTGTGAGCGCGTCGCCGATGCGTTCCTGCAGCGCGATCGCGTGGGTGATGTAGGCGACGCCGGGCAGCAGGTCGTAGGTCAGCTCGATGTAGTTGTAGGCAAGCTCGATATCGATCTCGGTCAGCAGACGCAGTTCTTCGGCGCTCAGAGCCGCGATCAGATCATCTACGTCGCCGGTTGGATGGTCGGCGGTCAGAAGAGCGTAAGCCTGGAGCAGGTACGCCAGATTTTGCGGTTGATCGCCTAAGCCGATGCACACATCCGCGATGATACGCAGCAGGTGCGCTCGCTCGAACCGGGATATCGCTTCGGTTTCCGCCAGGGTGATCGCGCGGCGCAGCAGCTTGTCTGCTTCCTGATAGGCACCCAGACTCAAAAGGCGTTCGCCTGCCAATGTACTGTAAAACAATTCTTTACGCGGCTCGCCCGCCTGTCCCCAGTGGTATGCCGCCTGCACCACTGTGTCGGGGTCGTCACCGTATTCCTGCTCGATCGTGGTGGCGATAACGCGATGCAGCTTCACCTGTTCGACCGGGGCGATCGCTGCCAGGGTGCTTTCGCGCAGCTTGTCATGGGCAAAGCGCCATACATCGTCCTGTACTGCGAGTACACTGGCACAGCGCAGCAGCCAGTCCTCGACCGTGAACCCGACCGCCAGCCTGCTTAAGACCCGCAGGTCGAGGCTGCGTCCCATCGACGCCGCCAGCCTGAGCAGGGTCTCGTCGCGTCCAGTGATGCGATCGAGACGGCGTTGAATGACATCGCGCACGCCGACCGTCGTCACATCCGCCGACAGCGCCAGATCGCCGACGGCACGCAGCTCACCCGCTTCCTCCGCCAGCGCACGCACTGTTTCGACCAGGAAAAAGACATTGCCCTCGGTCTGCCGCATCAGAAAATCGACCAGTTCGCTGCGTCGTCCGTTGGTCTCGCCGAGCATCGATGCGCTCAGATCGCCGATCGCCGAGCGTGTCAGCCGCGACAACCGGATATGCTGCATCTGCGGCAGATCGTGGTGCAGCGTCGGACGCTCGTCGTCGCGGTAATTCGCTACCACCAACATACGCCGGGTGTGCGTCAGACGGCTGATGCGCTGCACGATGCCGATGCCTTCAGGCAGCCATTGCAAATCCTCCAGCAGCAGCAGGATCGGTGCCTCGCAGCGGGTGAAGATCGCCTCGATCACCGTCCCCAGGCGTTCCTGGGCAGCGGTCGGATCGATGAAGGGCGGATCCGCGACCGCGCGCCCGATCACGCTCTCGATATCGGGGAAGATTGGCTTGAGGATACTCGCCTCAAAGTCATCGACATCGACCAGTAGAATGATATGACGCAGTGCCTCCCGCCAGAACCGAAATGATGTGCCCGCCTCCGATGACGCCTGCGCGCGCAAGACCAGCGCGCCGCGCACCAGCGCCAGGATGCGCAGCTCGTTCATCAGCCGTGTCTTGCCGACGCCGGACTCGCCACCGATCAACCACGCCGATCCCTTGTCTTCGAGCATTGCCTGATCGAGTGCAGTCGTGAGCGCGCGCAATTCGTCGTCGCGCCCGATCAGCTTCGACGCCTGCAGGAAACTCTCGCGGATAGCGGGAGTCTCACCTGTAGCGCGCGTATCGTCGGCGTGGGCGTAGGCGGTCAGCACCGCATCGGCGTTGGCATAACGATCATCTGGCGCTTTCGAGAGCAGTTTCGTCAGCACGACCTGCAGCGCCTGTGAAACAGGCAGGTGCGCGACATCGAGCGCATGTTCACGAATATCCTGCATCAGCCGATCGACCGAGCCATCCAGCCCAAACGGATAGCCGCCGTCGATCATCTGATAGGCGATCAGCGCGACCGCATACAGGTCGCTGCGTTCGTCCGCCTCGCCTCCATCGGTCACCTCAGGCGCCATGTACGGCAGCGATCCCCAGCTCGTCCCGGTGGCACCGAGTTCATGTGCCGAAGACAAGCCAAAGTCAAGCAGCCGGGCGGTGCCGTCCGGTGTAATCAGTACATTATCCGGCTTCAGGTCGCGGTGCAGCACGCCGTAGCGATGCAGGTAACTGAGCGCCTGCGTCATCTGGACGAACAGGTCTGCCTGTACATCCGCCGATTGCGCGGCGCCATACTGATCGATGGGCAGGGCGTCGTGCAGCAGATCCATCGTGAAATAGGGCTGTCCGTTGTCGTCGAAGCCAAAATCGTACACGCTGATAATGTTCGGATGGCGCAGGGTCGCCAGCAGCGCGAATTCGCGTGCCAGCAGCAGGCGTAAATTCGTCCCGGCGGCGGTCATCTCGTTGAGTATTTCGGGGTCGAACATGATGCACTTGAGCGCGACCGTATGATTGTTCAGCCGATCGAGCGCGCGAAAGACGGTGCCCATGCCGCCAGAACCGATGCGTTCGTCAAGCGTGTAACGCTTACTCAGGAGTGGGGTGTAGGTTTGCTGCACAGGATGACTCCAATGCACACTGGAAATCGATTACCTGGGTGAGTGGGAATTGCGCGGAATGACGATGACAGGCAGCATGGGTGGAGGCGACCGCCGAGTCGCCTCCACTGTCGCAGCCCGCTTTAGCGATTTGCCAATGCGTTCAGGATCACATCTGGTGCGTCGGTGATGATTCCCCGCACTCCCATATCATGCAGAGCGACCGCCTGCGCCGGATCGTTGACCGTCCAGGTGTTGATCACGCGCCCCAGGCGGACATGTTCTGCCACCATATCGGGCGTGATCTCCGCGAAGTAGGGATGATAGGCTTCATAGGGTACGTCGGCGATCACGTCCCAGACTTCAGCGGGGGAGTCGCTGTAATAGAGAAACCCGATCGGCACATCGGGCAGCAGCGCGCGAAAGCGCCTGAGCGTCAGTGGGTTGAACGACGACACGATCACGCGCGCGTCCATGTTGTGACGAGCTATGCAATCGGCGACGACCTGTTCTACGCCATCGGTATCGACCGACTCCGATTTGATCTCGACGTTGACGAACAGGCGAGCGCCGACAGTCTCGAATACCTCGTCCAGCGTGGGAATGCGTGTCCCGGCGAAACGCGGGTCGAACCAGGCACCGGCGTCGAGCGCCTTCAGTTCTGCCAGGGTCATGTCCACCACCGCGCCGACGCCATCGCTGGTGGCATCGACCACAAAGTCATGCACGATCACGGGATAGCCGTCTTTGGAACGATGTACATCCAATTCAATGCCGTGCGCGCCCTGTGCCGCCGCCAGTTCAAAGGCAGGCAGGGTGTTCATCGGCGCATAGGCTTTGGCGCCCCGGTGTCCAAAGATGAGCGTCTGTCCGTCGTACATCGCGGTGATGATGTCGTGTGCGCGCATGAATGATCCGCCATACTATGATCGAGGTAGGAAAAGCGTAACCCGACCATGTTAACGATCGCGCGCGGTTTATTTAAGCATTCAGGGCGATCGCATCAACGTGAGCGGCTGTGAAATGCGCTCATCAATACGATGCCCAGATCGCCTCGCCTTTGAGGATAGTGGCGATCTGAACCGGGAACAGGCGCAGGTCGAGCGGCTTACTGATGAAGCCCTGAAAGCCGTGTGCCTGGGTCTTGGGAATTTCGATGGACGCATCCGCCGCAGACACCGCCACGATCGGAATGTGCTTGAGCTGGCTGCGGCTGCGGATCGATGTGAACACATCGTAGCCGCTGATCTGATTCGGAAACATCAGGTCGAGCAGGATCAGATTGGGACGGAATCGGATCAACTTGGGCGAGCTCAATTCCGCAAAGCCCCAGGCGTCGAATTCCATTTGGGCGCCATGCGCTTCGAAAATGGTCTGGGCGATCGTGCGGTTGGCGCGGTCGTCTTCGATATAGAAGATACGTGTATCTGCGAGTAAGGTGGACACGAGGTGAGCCTTTCTGCTATGCGCGAGCGGAGAGTCTTCGATACGGGATACGATATATTTGTTCATTTATTAACTGCTATCCCGTTCAGCGATTCATCTGAGAGTTTTTCGGTATGTACAGAGCCATCCATGGTGCAATCCTCGCCGGAATTCGATTGGCTTATATAACGATGACTATAGCCCTTTTCGGCTGTCGCATGACACTGACAGACTGGACAGTGTGCCATCACACGAAAACCTGTCCCAGTAGACAGGTTGGCAGTACAAAGCCAGGAAAAGAGACAAAAGATTGAACACGAGGCACGAAGGGATAGAGAAAAGAGCCGGGGCGCTCTGGGGGCGGGTCAGATGCTAAAACTAGACGAGGTTGTTTTTGGCAGCTACGACGATTGCCTCGGAGCGCGTCTCGACCCCGATCTTGCGCAGGATATTGACAATGTGAAATTTGACCGTCGATTGGCTGATAAAAAAATGGGCGGCAATTTCGCCGTTGTTCATGCCTTCCGCCATCGCCTGCAGAATGGTCAGTTCGCGTGAAGTGAGTTTGAAGTCGTGCTGTGCCTGGGGATGGGTGCCGTGCAGCATGATACGGGCTGCCTCGGACGAGAGGACGGTGTTCCCTTGATAAATGGCGCGAATCGTCGTGAGCAGGTCGCGTGCCAGGGCAGTTTTAGAGATGTAGCCCACCGCGCCTTTAGTCAGCATCATCTGGACGGTTTCATCGTCCTGAAAGCTGGTCAGCGCCAGGATTTTGACGGTCGGGGCGAGGTGCAGCAGCACCTTGATCGCGCGATTCTTGTCCACAGTGGTCACCTTACCTTCCCCCTGATAATACCGCGAACCTGTGGGTCAGATTATAAGAGATTTGAACCTGTGTGGATGAATAAAAAATGAAAGGCAGGCTTTTCGTCCTGAAGGGCGCATTTAATCCGAGGTGTTGGTGACAGACAGCGCGAACGGATAGACCGCGCCGCTCCCGTGCCGCTGCAGCAGGTCGCCCAGCACCGTCAGAGTCCATTTCGAGTCGGCGATGTCATCCACCAGCAGTATTGGCTTACCTTTGAGGCGATTGGGGATGCTGAATTTTGACAGCACGTTGAGCGCTTGTTGCACGCTGTTGTGCATCTCCGCCTGAGAGGGATGCTGGATATCATGAACTATCATGGCGGCAAAAGGCAGACCGAGCGCCACTGCCAGGCGCTCGGCAAAGTCGGGTACGAGCGTGGGACGGCGCAGCGACGGCACCGGCACGACTCCGCTCACCTGAATGCGTTCTCGATCCCAATGACGACGCAGTGCGTCCGCCGCTGCCGCGACCAGCTCATCATCGTAGCGGTCAGCCTCACGTCCATCGCGCACACGCTTGCCCCAGCCTTCATCGTAGACGCTGCACAACGCCAGTCCGATCTGGTTGACGTGGATATCGGTCGTGCGGGGAAAGTGTTCACTGCGCGCGGGCCAGCGCTTGCGCGGCTCGAACAGCAGTGCATCGCCCCGGCGCAGATAAGTCTGGGCACGCTGAATGTCGGTCGGATGCGGCTGAAACCTGCTCTGCACGCCTGTGCAATTCTTGCAGCGTCCACAGCGCTCCACAGGCGCGGGATCGTCGAGCGCCAACGCCAGGAAACGCATCAGGCAGCCTTGTTCATGCAGGTACGCCTTCATGTTGGCAAGCTCGCTGTAGCGGGTGCGCGTCACTGCCGTCCAGCGCGCGTAATCTGGCACGGCATCGGCGCGCACCAGCGCATAGCCCCGATCGCGCTTCTCGATGATCTGCTCAACCTCCAGATGGGTGAAAATCTTGTCGAGGGTCGAGACGCGGACGTTGACGCGCTCTTGCAGCTCATTGCGGCTGTGCGCACCCTGATCGAGCGCACGGATCACCTCCTGCACCTGTTTAGCAGTCGGAAAGGCAGTGTCGATGAAATAGCGCTGAATATCTTCGTCGCCGGGACCATGCATCAGGACGATGTGCGCCTGAGCGATGCCGCGTCCGGCACGTCCGATCTGTTGATAGTAGCTGATAATGTTGCCCGGAAGCTGGAAATGAATCACGAAATGCAGATCGCTCTTGTCGAAGCCCATTCCCAGGGCGACGCTCGACACCAGCGCCTTGACCTGATTGCGCATCAACTGGTCTTCCAGCCCCTCGCGGCTGTCCGATTGCGTTTCCTCGACATCGGCATAATAGGCTTTGGCGTTGAAGCCTTCCGCTTGCAGCCATTCTGCCACCAGACGGCAGTCGCGGGTGGTGGTGCAGTAAATGATGCCGCTGCCTGGTAAATTGGCGAGTAAATAGGACAGCAGTGTCAGACGGGTCGCGCTATCGAGCGGCTCGGAATACACGTACAGCTTGAGGCTGTCGCGCGTCAGCGAGCCGCGCTGAATATTCATTTGCGCGCCAAGGATCGCGGCGACATCGGTCACTACGCGATCGTTGGCGGTGGCGGTGGTGCCGATGATCGGCGTGTGCGGCGGAATCTCGTCGAGCAGGCGCATGATGCGGCGATAGTTGGGGCGAAAGTCGTGTCCCCAGTCGGAAATACAGTGAGCTTCATCGACCACCAGCATCCCGATCCGGTCACGCAGCTTCATCCACACATCGGTTTGGAAACGGTCGTTCGCCAGACGCTCTGGCGAGATCAGGATCAGGTCGAGCTGGTCGTGCAGCAGGGCGTACTCGATCTGACCGTGCGAGTCGTAGTTGGTGCTGTTCAGGGAGTCGGCGCGCAATCCCCACGCCTGTGCCGAGGCGATCTGGTTGCGCATCAGCGACAACAGCGGGCTGATGAGAATGGTGGGACCTGCGCCCTGTCCGCGCAGCAGCCGCGTCGCCATGAAGTAGACGAGACTCTTGCCCCAGCCCGTGCGCTGCACGACCAGTACGCGCTGGCGCGCCTCGACCAGCGCCGCGATCGCCTCCCACTGACCGTCCCGGAAATGAGCGTCGGCGCCGAGCGTGTCTTGCAGCCAGCGGGTGGCTTGGGGGAGGGATGCGGTCATACTCTGAATTGCCTCGTCTGTAACCTGTACACAGTAGCTTATCCCTTCACGCTGCCCATCGTCAGCCCGGAGATCAGATAGCGCGACTGCCACATGAACAGCAGCAGCACCGGCACCGTCACGATCACCGACCCGGCGGCGTACTTGCCCCAATCGGTGCT
>Ga0163147_10004078_pt1 | contig 18848 bp, 17 predicted proteins | sample OliLakLV19MP6G1_FD_148597 | JGI IMG/M metagenome (GOLD analysis project Ga0163147, IMG submission 148597) | Freshwater microbial mat bacterial communities from Lake Vanda, McMurdo Dry Valleys, Antarctica- Oligotrophic Lake LV.19.MP6.G1 | ecosystem: Environmental > Aquatic > Freshwater > Lake >...
ACACGCATCATCAGCGCCGCTCCAATCCAGATCAGTACGGCTACAACGTTGCTTGTCTGGAGGGCGTCAATCCGTTTGACCTTGAGCCTGTGCCTACGAGGGATGGAGTCAACCATCCAGCAGATCGTAAGGAGTAGGGGTGGAGTATTTACGCGAGTCGACGAAACTGAGGACTGACCCTTCGCTCAAGCGGACCCGCAACGGCATGCCGCTGCGGGCCGCTTAGCTAAAACGTTAGGCATCGCAAAATACGCCCGTGAACGCCACCAGCCCATCGAAGATCCTTCACGGCGCGGTCGTGTACTTCGCGCTCGTCTTCGGCACTGGATTTTTGCTGGGTTCGGTTCGGGTGCCGTTCATAGTGCCGCGCATCGGCGAACGATATGCCGAGCTTGCCGAAATGCCGCTCATGTTCATAGCGATTTTCTTCGCTTCGCGACACGTTCTACGCAAGTATTGTCAGAAGACAGGCACGGTCGGTCTCATCGCTATGGGCGTCATCGCCTTGCTGCTGCTGGTCAGTTCCGAGCTGCTACTAGCGGTAAGTCTCGCTGGCTGGGAGGTCACCGAGTACATTGCCAGCAGAGACAAGATTTCAGGTAGTGTCTATCTCGCCATGCTCATCCTGTTCGCCGCAATGCCGTGGCTTCAGGCTCGGAAACGGAACAATGCGCAACCTGCCGCCAGCGATGCCTAACCCCTCGCTCAAGCGGAGCGCCAACGGCAGGCCACGAGGCCCGGGCCTGGTGGCCTCGCCGTCGTCGCCCGCTTAGCTCGAACGTTAGGCCCACCAAAACACGTTTCGGGAAGTGAGGATCTGAGCCTGCAGCAACCGTATCGACGTGCTTCAACCCCAGAAGGGAACTCGACCCCGCCGATGAGCCTGACGCCGCACCACGCCAAGTACTTTGCCTACGACCTCACTCGGCGGGCCGCGAGCGGCATGGACCGCCTTTCGATGTCCCTCTTCGACGCGGCTGTGGATCTGAACCCGCACCAGATCGAAGCCGCGTTGTTCGCGCTTCAGTCTCCGCTCTCCAAGGGAGTCATCCTCGCGGATGAAGTGGGATTGGGAAAGACAATCGAAGCCGGCATCGTGCTGTGCCAGTTTTGGGCGGAACGCAAACGCCGACTGCTGGTGATCTGCCCTGCCTCCATCCGTAAGCAGTGGGCACTCGAGCTGTCTGAGAAATTCAACCTGCCGGCGGTGGTGCTCGACGCCAAGGCCTACCGGGAAGCTAAGCGCGGCAGCGCCGACCCACTCTCGCTCGGTGCGGTGCTCATCATGTCGTTCCACTTCGCGAACACTTTGCGCGAAGAGCTGAAGGCGCGTGCCTGGGATCTCGTGGTCATCGATGAGGCCCACAAGCTGAGGAACGCCTACCGGCCCAGCAACAAGGTGGGCCAGGGCATCCGCTGGGCCACCGAGGATTGCCGCAAGCTGCTCCTCACTGCGACGCCCCTGCAGAACTCGCTGCTCGAGCTGTATGGCCTCTCGACCCTGATCGACGAGCACTTGTTCGGCGACGTTAACTCCTTCCGTTCGCAGTACGCGAGCGCTGGCAGCAGCCTGGACGCGCTTCGGCAACGGCTCTCCGGTTTCTGCAAGCGCACGCTGCGCAATCAGGTCACGGAGTACATCCGCTACACCGAGCGGCGCCCGATCACGCGGCCCTTCCAGCCGACCGACGACGAGCATGCGCTGTACGAAGCGGTCTCGGGTTTTCTTCAGCGCGAGGACAGCTACGCATTGCCGCAGCGCCAGCGGCACCTGATGGCGCTGATCCTGCGCAAGCTGCTGGCCTCATCCTCCCAGGCGATCGCTGCCACGCTCGACACGCTTCGCGCCCGGCTCGAGACACTGCGCGATGAACGCGCCCAGAGCGACCCCCAAAGCGACGCGCAGTTCACCGAGCAGCTCATCGAGGCCGAGGACATCGAGGGCGACCTACTCGACGAGATTCTGTCCGATGACGAGGAAAGCGAAGGGGCCGAGGCGCCTCCGGTTACCATCGACCGGCAGAAACTGCGCGAGGAGATCGAGATCCTGCAGCGCTTGGTCACTTGGGCCCGCGCCATCGGAGTCGACACCAAATCACAGACGCTGCTGGCGGCCCTGAAGATTGGCTTCGAGCGGATGGCCACGACGGGCGCGGCCCGCAAGGCGTTGATCTTCACCGAGTCGCGCCGCACGCAGGAGTACCTGAAGACCTTCCTGGAGGCGCACGGCTACCACGGTCAGATCGTGGTCTTCAACGGCACCAACGGTGGGCCCGAGGCGACCGCCATCTACGAAAGCTGGGTGGAGAAGAACAGGGTCACGGGCCGGGCATCGGGCTCGCGAGCAGTGGATGTTCGCACCGCGCTGATCGAGCACTTCCGCGACGAGGCGACGATCTTGCTCGCCACCGAAGCGGCAGCGGAGGGCATCAACCTTCAGTTCTGCTCGCTGGTGGTGAACTACGACTTGCCCTGGAACCCACAGCGCATCGAGCAGCGCATTGGCCGCTGCCACCGCTACGGGCAGAAGCACGATGTCGTGGTCATCAACTTTCTCAATGAGCGCAATGAAGCGGACCGCCGCGTGCTCGAGCTGTTGACCGAGAAGTTCACACTGTTCAACGGCGTCTTCGGTGCCTCGGACGAGGTGCTCGGCAGCATCGAGTCGGGGGTCGACTTCGAAAAGCGCATCCTTGCCATCTATCAGCAGTGCCGCACCACCGAGCAAATCGACGCGGCGTTCCGCGCGCTGCAGGCCGAGATGGACGAGCAGATCCGCACGCGGCTGGACGACACGCGCCGGAAGCTCTTCGAGCACTTCGACGATGACGTTCACCAGAGACTGCGCCTGCAGCTTGCAGATGCGAAAGCCCAGCTCGACCGCTTCGGCCAGCGATTCTGGTCGCTCACCCATTTCATGCTCGACGAGCGCGCCCGCTTCGATGACGCGGCGCTTGCATTCGATCTCGAGCGCCCTCCGCGCGAGGACATCCCAAAGGGGCGCTACCACCTGATCTCCAAGTCGCGCCCTCGCAGCGAGGAGAGCAGCGGAGAGGAACCGAGTCTGTTTCTGTACCGCCTCTCGCACCCGCTGGGCGAGCACGTGGTGGATGGCGCGAAGGCGCTCTCCACGCCGTCGGCGCAGATCATCTTTGATGTGACTCACAATCCGACGCGCCTGGCGATGGTCGAGGCGCTGCGCGGGAAATGCGGTCACCTGACGCTGAGCCGTCTCACGATCGAGTCCTATGAGCGGGAGGAGTACCTGCTGTTCTCCGGCTTCGACGAGGGCGGCGGATCGCTCGACCAGGAAACGATGGAGAAGATGTTCGCCTGCGCGGGACGATTCGACGGCACCAGCGCGATGCCTGACGCCGTGACGCAGCGACTCACCGCCGAAGCCGAGCGCCACGCCAAGGCCACGGTCAGCCGCTCGCTGGAACGCAACAGCGCGCACTTCAACGAGGCGCGCGAGAAGCTCGAGAAGTGGGCCGACGACATGGTGCTCTCGGCCGAGAAGGCGCTCACGGACACCAAGGACCAGATCAAGGCCTTGCGGCGTCAGGCGCGGCAGGCGGTGACGCTGGATGAGCAACACCAGATCCAAGAGAAGACGAGCAAGCTGGAGCGCCAGCAGCGCCGCCAGCGGCAGGACATCTTCAAGGCCGAGGATGAGATCATGGCCAAGCGCGATCAGCTAGTGGACGCGCTGGAGCGGCGGCTCGCTCAGCGAACGGCGGCGGAGACGCTGTTCACGATCGGCTGGCGCGTGGCTTGAACGCGTCGCAGGGCCAAGGGTTACGGCCAGGCTTGCGCGCTACTCACCGGTGTGAGTAAAATTACTGCTACCAATGAGCAGCGAACACTCCCCCTCGTTCCAGCGACCGCGCGCCCGTGTGCTGAGTGACCGACTGGCTGAGCCCCGGCGACTGATCCAGTTCGTCGGTGGACCACGCCAGGCGGGGAAGACCACGCTGGTCCAGCAGGTCATGAACGGCATGGTGACGCCCTGCCTGTACGCTTCGGCCGACGAGCCGGCGGTGCGCGACACGGCCTGGCTCTCGGCCCAGTGGGAGAGGGCCCGGGAGATGGCAGCCGACTCAGGCCGCGCGGGAGCGATCCTGGCGATTGACGAAGTCCAGAAGGTGACCGGGTGGTCCGAGACCGTGAAGCGGCTCTGGGACGAGGACACCAGGAATGGCCGCCCGCTGCGCGTGGTCCTCCTTGGGTCGGCTCCGCTGCTGATGCAACGGGGGCTCACGGAGAGTCTCGCCGGGCGGTTCGAGACGATCCATCTTGGGCACTGGTCGTTCGCCGAGATGCGGGACGCCTTCGGCTGGAATCTCGAGACGTACCTCTACTTCGGCGGTTACCCCGGAGCGGCACACCTCATCAAGGATCCGGCGCGGTGGCGCAGCTTCGTTGTCAACTCGATGATCGAGACGACGATCGCGCGGGACGTGTTGCTGATGTCCCGGATCGAGAAGCCCGCCCTGCTGCGCCGCCTGTTCGAGCTGGGTTGCCGCTACTCCGGGCAGATCCTCTCCTACACCAAGATGCTCGGCCAGCTTCAGGATGCGGGCAACACCGTCACGCTGGCGCACTACCTCGACCTGCTCGGCGGGGCGGGCATGCTTACGGGCTTGCAGAAGTACGCCGGCAAGGCCGTGCGCCAGCGGGGTTCGAGCCCCAAGCTGCAAGTGTTGAATACGGCGCTCATGACCGCGCAATCAGGACTGTCGCCGCAAGAAGCGCGGGCCGACGGCGAGTTCCGCGGGCGGCTGGTCGAGTCCGCCGTGGGCGCGCACCTCGCCAACGCCGCCGCCGGCGGCGTCTGCGAACTATTCTATTGGCGCGAACGCAGCCGCGAGGTGGACTTCGTGCTCCGGGCCGGCCGCGTCGTCGTCGCCATCGAAGTCAAGAGCGGCCGCGCGCCGGATGCCTTTCCCGGTCTGGCCGACTTCGCGGCGGCCTTTAGACCTAAGCGCACCTTGATCGTGGGCGGCGATGGCATCGCGCTGGAAGAGTTCCTGACCAGGCCGGTGGAACACTGGCTGCAGGCGTGAGGCGGGGAAACCAATGAGCCAGAAATACGAGAAGCTGAAAACCCTGTTGAAGGAGCTGTTCCAGCTCGACCAGCCCGACCTGGACTTCGGCCTCTATCGCATCATGCATGCCAAGAGCGCCGAGGTGAGTCAGTTCCTCGACCGTGACCTGCTGCCGCAGGTGCAGACGGCGCTTGGGCAGTACAAGACCGCCGACAAGGCCGAGCTTGAGAAGGAGTTGGCGAAAGTGATCGCGGGCATCGAGGCGGCGGGCATGGACCCGGCGCAGTCGCCCAAGGTTGCCGATCTGCGCGCAAGGCTCAAGACCGACGCCGTGGATGTGGGCGCGCTGGAGAGCGAGATCTACGACCACCTGTTCAGCTTCTTCCGCCGCTACTACTCCGAGGGCGACTTCCTCGCCAAGCGCGTCTACAAGCCGGGCGTGTACGCCATTCCCTACGAAGGCGAAGAAGTCACCCTGCACTGGGCCAACAAGGACCAGTACTACATCAAGACGGCTGAGTACCTGCGCGACTATGCCTTCTGCTTGCATCCGCAAGACGCCTTCCGCCTGCGGCCGGACGACGACAAGCAGCCGATGCGCGTGCACTTCCGCCTGGCCGACGCCGCCGAGGGCGAGCACGGCAACGTGAAGGCCGCCGAGGGCAAGGACCGCGTGTTCATCATGGCGGCGGGCGGGGAGAGCGGCCGCGACTTCATTGTCGAGGAGGCGGGCGAACAGGGCACGGAGCTGATCCTGCGCTTCGAGTACCGGCCGGCGACGCTCACCGACTGGCCCGAGGACGTGCGCGACGGCAAGTCCAAGCCCCCAGCGCAGAAGGACCTGAGCGCACTCGCCGCCAGGCGTGTGCTCGCGGTGACCGAGATTGCACTGGCCCCGTGGATCGCGGAGCTGGGCAAGCCGCATGTCACGGCCAGCGGTGAGAAAGCCGACTACACGCGCATCGAGACCCACCTGCGCCGCTACACCGCGCGCAACACCTTCGACTACTTCATCCACAAGGATCTGGGCACCTTCCTGCGGCGCGAGCTGGACTTCTACATCAAGAACGAGGTGATGCACCTCGACGACGTGGAGAACGAGACCGCGCCGCGCGTGGATCAGTACCTCTCGAAGATCAAGATCATCCGCAAGATCGCCGGCAAGATCATCGCCTTCCTCGCCCAGCTCGAGGACTTTCAGAAGAAGCTGTGGCTGAAGAAGAAGTTCGTGGTCGAGACGCAGTGGTGCATCCGGGTCGGGTGCATTCCGGAGGCGTTCCACACCGAGATCGCCGCCAACGACGCGCAGCACGCGGAGTGGGTGAAGCTCTTCGCCATCGAGGAGATCCAGGGCGACCTGATCAAACCGGGCTACAGCAAACCGCTCACGCCTGCGTTCCTCAAGGCGCATCCGACGCTGGTGGTGGACACGCGGCATTTCGATGCGGGCTTCACCGCGCGGCTGCTGGAGGCCATTGGCGACGTGGACACGCAGGCCGACGGCGTGCTGTTCCACAGCGAGAACTTTCAGGCGTTATCGCTGATGCAGACGCGGTATCGGGAGCAGGTGAAGTGCATCTACATCGATCCGCCGTACAACACTGGCGGCGATGGGTTCGCGTACAAGGACAGTTACCAGTATTCAAGCTGGCTATCGATGCTGTCGGATCGCTTGGAGGGCGGCAGAACACTTACCTCGCATGAGGGTTCGATCTTCCTGAGCATCGACGACGGATGTTCGCACCTCTTGAAGTCAACAGTGGCATCTGTGTATGGGCCTGAGCAGTTCATCGCGCAAATCATCTGGAAGAAACGGAGCACTCCCCCGAACGACAAGGTGATTGGCGCCCAACACGAATACGTGCTCGGCTATTCAGTTGATCGCAACCGCGTTGAACTGAACCACCGCGAGCGAGGCGAGGAGCGCGTAGCCAAGTACACCAACCCGGACAATCACGTAAAGGGACCCTATGTGCTAGGAGATCTCCAGGCGAACGTCAAAGGTGGGCGCTATGTACAGTCATTGGCGTTCGCGATCACGAATCCACTGACGGGCGAGAAGCACTTCCCGCGTAATAGTGGGAACTGGCGCTTCAACGAAGAGAAGATCGACCGACTTATCGCCACGAACGAGATCGCGTTTGGTACTGACGGACGAGGCTGGCCAAAGCTAAAGAGGTTTCTGCGCGACGTTAAGGAAGGGATAACGTACACAACCCTTTGGGACTTCCTTCCGATGAACTCCATCGGGTCGCAGGAACTCGCAGACACGGTGGCAGGGCCTATTGTCTTCGAGAATCCCAAACCCGTTGGCCTGATCAGCGAAGTGTGCAGACTCGCTTCGACTGGGGAGTGTCTGATTCTCGACTTCTTCGCTGGCTCCGGCACCACCGGCCACGCCGTCATCAACCTCAACCGCGAAGACGCCGGCCAGCGCAAGTTCATCCTCGTTGAGATGGGCGACTACTTCGACACGGTGCTGCTGCCGCGCATCAAGAAGGTCAGCTTCAGCCCCGAGTGGAAGGACGGCAAGCCCAAGCGCTTCGCCACGCCCGAGGAAGCCGAGCGCAGCCCGCGCATCGTCAAGGTCGTGCGCCTCGAATCCTACGAGGACACGCTCAACAACCTCGAAGCCCGTCGCACCGACCAGCAGCAGCTCCTGCTCGACACCGCGCAGGCGCAGGGCGCGGACGGCCTCAAGGCGCAGTACCTGCTGCGCTACCTGCTCGAAGTCGAGACGCGCGGCAGCCAGTCGCTGCTCAACGTGCAGGCGTTCAGCGACCCCACCGCCTACAAGCTCAAGGTCAAGCGCCCCGGCTCGGATGAAAGCCGCGAGGTGAATGTCGATCTGCTGGAGACCTTCAACTGGCTGATCGGCCTCACCGTCCAGCACATCGCCGCGCCGCAGACCTTCAACTCCGCCTTCGAGCGCGACAGCGAAAAGCGCCTGCGCCTGTCTGCCAAGGGCGGCGGGCGCCTGAAGCAAGACGCCGCCGGCCCGTACTGGTTTCGCACCGTCACCGGTACCACGCCGGACGGCAGGAAGGCGCTCGTCATCTGGCGCAAGCTCACCGGCGAGCCCGAGCAAGACAACCTGGTGCTCGACGAGTGGTTCACCAAGCAGGGCTACTCGGCCAAGGACAGCGAGTTCGACCTGATCTACGTCAACGGCGGCAACAACCTCGAGAACATCAAGACCCCCGACGACCGATGGAAGGTGCGCCTGCTCGAAGAGGACTTCCACCGGCTGATGTTCGCCACGGAGGGTGGGTGATGGCTGCAGTCGCCTATCACGAGGGGCGTTTTCCGCCGGCGGTGCTCGACTGGCCTCGACTGATTCCGCTGCTCGGTCCCGCAGCCGCTGCCGTGGCCCGCTACGACGGCATGTTGGCCGCGATCCCGAATCCCGCGGTGCTGCTGGCACCACTGACGACGCAGGAAGCGGTGCTGTCGTCGCGGATTGAAGGCACGCAGGCGACCATGGGCGAAGTGCTCGAGTTCGAGGCGGGACAGCAGGCCGCTTCGCCGGAGCGCCGCGAAGATATCCACGAAGTGCTCAATTACCGGGCGGCCATGCGCGAGGCCGAGCGGCTTCTGGCAACGCTGCCGATCTCGCAGCGCGTGGTCTGCGAAGCGCACAGGGTGCTGCTCGCCGGAGTGCGCGGCGCAAACAAGTCCCCCGGGGAGTACCGCCGCATCCCGAGCTGGATCGGTCCGGCGGGGTGCACGATGGACCAGGCGCGCTTCGTGCCTATCGGCGCCGACAAGCTGCCCGACGGCATGAGCCGCTGGGAGCGCTACGCGCATGAGGACGCACCGGATCGGCTGGTGCAGCTCGCCATCCTCCACGCCGAGTTCGAGGCGTTGCACCCGTTCCTCGATGGGAATGGTCGATTGGGCCGGATGCTCGTGCCGCTGTTCCTATGGCAGCGCGGCCTCATCCGGCGGCCGATGTTCTATATCAGCGCGTCGCTGGAAGCGCGGCGCGACGAATACTACGAACGCCTGCTGGCCGTCTCGCGCGGCGACGACTGGACCGGCTGGTGTGGCTTCTTCATCGAAGCGATCCGGGTGCAGGCGGAAGACAACTTCGGCCGAGCCCAAGCCATCCTCCAACTCCACAATGACCTGAAACACAGGCTCCCTGAGCTGACCCGGTCCCAGTACGCGATCCGTGCCCTGGACTGGATCTTCGAACGTCCGATCTTCCGCAGCTCAGACTTCGTGGAGTCTGCGGGCATCCCGGCACCGACGGCCCGGCGTTTTCTTGGGGTGCTTCAGAAGGGGGATATTTTGCGAGTCCTGGCCCCCGGCAGTGGGCGGAGGGCGGCCGTCCTGGCCATGCCGGCTCTGCTGAATATCGCCGAAGGACAGGAAATTCTTTGATGCTCACTTGTTCACAGCAACATGGCTTGTCGATCACTTTGGTGGCTGAAGTGAGCGCCAAGCGCGTTTGCCGCCAACTGGTGAGCGTCAAGCATGGGGAGGTTTGCTAATGGCACCCCAAGCGGCCGCGCGTGGTCGGCGCGTGAACAACCAGCCGCAGGTGCCCTTCGCCCACAAGCTGGTGCTCAACCAATGGCTGCTGTCGCTGTTCACGGTGGACAGCTTCGAGAAACTGGCCGAGCACTTGCGCAACGAGGCGTTGGAAGGGCTGGACGAGAACAACGTCCACCGCTTTCACCATGCGCTCACGGCGCAGCTATTCAACCTGACGCAGCTGCCCACCGAGCTCTTGCTCGAGTACGACCAGAACATCGTCAGGCACACGCAGCGGCTCAACGAGGCCCGCCTGACGCGCGGGGACGAACCCGTGGTCTGGAAGTACTTCCAGTATCTCGCGCTGCTGTTCACCGAGATCTACCTCGACCGTTACTTCCGCGATCCCAGGGCGCTGCTGGCGGCCATCAACGCGCAGGTCGCCACCTTTAACGAAGGCAAGCCGGAGGCCGATCAACTTAAAGCCCTGGACGCGAGCGCCGAAGCCTGGCCGCAGCTCAACAAGCTCGCCTTCTGGATGGCCACCGGCAGCGGCAAGACGCTGGTGATGCACGCCAACATTCTGCAGTTCCAGCATTACCTGGGCGTTCATGGCCGTCGCAAGGAGCTGAACCGCATCATCCTGCTCACCCCGAACGAAGGGCTCTCCCAGCAGCATCTGCGCGAGTTCAAGGCCGCGGGCATCGACGCCGAGCTGTTCAACAAGGACGGGCGCGGCCTGTTCACCGGGCAGGCGGTCGAGATCCTCGAGGTCACGCGCCTGCGCGATGAGATGGGCGACAAGACCGTAGCGGTGGATGCCTTCGAGGGCAACAACCTGGTGCTGGTGGACGAGGGCCACCGCGGCGCCTCGGGCGGCGGCGACGGCGCGTGGATGCGCTTTCGCAACGCGCTCTGTGAAAAGGGCTTCTCCTTTGAGTACTCGGCTACCTTCGGCCAGGCGGTAAAGGGCAACTCTGCGCTCACCGACCTGTACGCCAAGAACACGCTGTTCGACTATTCGTACCGCTACTTCTACGGCGACGGCTTCGGCAAGGACTACCAGATCCTGAATCTGGATGAAGGCACGCAGAGGGATCATCTGGAGGTGTATCTGGTCGCCTGTCTGCTGTCGTTCTTCCAGCAGCAGCAGCTCTATCGCGACCGGGAAAGCGCGTTCCGGCCGTTCCAGATCGACAAGCCGCTGTGGATCTTCGTGGGCGGCAGCGTCACGGCGACACTCGCCTCGAAAGACGCTTCGGACATCGTCGCGATCCTGCAGTTCCTCGCGCGTTATGTGAGCGACCGCGCCGGCAGCATCCAGCGCATTGACCGGGTGCTGAACCACGGGCTCGAAACCGCTACCGGCAAGAACCTGTTCGCGCAGCGCTTCGGCTACCTCAACACCTGCGGGCTATCGGCGGCGCAGGTCTTCGATGAGACGCTGGCCACGCTGTTCAACGCGCCGGGTGGCGGGCAGCTCTATGTGGAGAACCTGAAAGGCGCCACCGGAGAGGTCGCGCTGCGCCTCGGCGCCGAGAACGACGCCTTCGGTGTGATCAACGTCGGCGACGATGCCAAGCTGGTCAAGCTGTGCGAGGACAAGGGACTCGCCACCGGCGAGCGCGAGTTTGCGGGCTCGCTCTTTCACGAGATCAACAAGGCCCATTCGCCCGTCAACTTGCTGATCGGCTCCAAGAAGTTCACCGAGGGGTGGTCGAGCTGGCGCGTCTCGACGATGGGCCTGATGAACGTGGGCAAGGGCGAAGGCGCGCAGATCATCCAGCTCTTCGGGCGCGGGGTGCGCTTGAAGGGCTACGGCCAGCCGTGGAGCCTCAAGCGTAGCGGCAAGGCGCAGCTGCCCGAGGGCATCGATCGGCCCAAGCACATTGGCGCGCTGGAGACACTCGGCATCTTCGGCATCCACGCCGACTACATGGCGCAGTTCCGTGACTTCCTCGAAGAGGAGGGGTTGCCCACCAACGACGACCGCATCGAGTTCCTGCTGCCGATCATCAAGAACTTGGGCACGCAGAAGCTCAAGACGATCCGGCTCAAGAAGACGATCAACGGCGTGAGCACCGAGTTCGGCGACGCCTTCCGCAAGCTCGCGCCGGTGCCGACCGTCGCCAAGCCCGAACCGACGAAGGAACCCGTGACCCAGTACCTGCAGAAGAACCAGGTGGTGGTGAACTGGTACCCGAAGATTCAGGCGATGAAGTCCGGTGGGCTGGTGGGCGGCGATGCCGACGCCGCGCCCAACGAGGCGCATCTGACCGCGCGCCACGTGGCTTTTCTCGACGTGGATGCGATCACCTTCGAGCTCGAGCGCTTCAAGGCCGAGCGCGGCTGGTACAACCTCAACCTGACGCGATGGGGCATCGTCGAGCTGCTCGCCGACACCACTTGGTACCGACTGCAGATCCCCGACAGCGAGCTCGCGTTCGACTCCTACGCGCGCGTGCGGCTGTGGGGCGAGATCGCGCTGTCGCTGCTCAAGAAGTACACCGAACGGTATTACACCTTTCGCAAGCGCGAATGGGAGATGCCGCACCTCGAATATCGCGAGCTGGAGGGCGACGACCCGAACTTCCTGGGCGTGAAGGAATCGCCGGGCGAGAGCTACTACCGCATCCTGATCGACCGGTCGCAGGAGGAGATCGTCACCAAACTGGAAGAGCTGAGGGCCGCGATCGTGGCGGGTAAGCTAAAAGAGGTCAATTTCAACGGCCTGAAGACGATCTGGTTTGGCAAGCACCTGTACCAGCCCCTCCTCTACCTGGACAGCGGCATTGTCGAGATCAGCCCGGCGCCGCTCAACAAGGGCGAATGGCAGTTCGTCGTGGACCTGAAGGCCTTCCACGACACGGCGAAAGAGTTCTTCAAGACGCGCGAGCTTTATCTGCTGCGCAATCTGAGCAAGGGCCGCGGCGTCGGCTTCTTCGAGGCCGGCAACTTCCACCCCGACTTCATCCTGTGGCTCATCGAAGGCGGCACGCAGCGAGTGATCTTCGTGGACCCCAAGGGCATTCGGAACCTCGGCAAGGACGATCCCAAGATTCAGTTCCACGACACGATCAAGGACATCGAGCACAGGCTCGCCGACGCCACCGTGAGCTTGTCGTCGTTCATCGTCTCGAACACGCCGTCGCACACGATGCAGCCGCTCTGGGGCATGGCCAAGACAGAAATGCGAGGCAAGAACATCCTGTTTCAGGATGAGGACAAGGACAGCTATGTGAAGAGCATGCTGGTGTCGGCGGACGCGGGCAGCGCTTCGCGCCGCAGCTGATGCTGGGCGTTAGGCCACCCGGTGCCGGGTCCGCGCTGATTGTGGCGCTTGCAATCTATCCTGGCGTTATGCATACTCAATGCATATTGATGCTGAGTGGTACTCCAAGAAGGCCTCCTCGAACCTAGAGAAGCACGGCGTTGGCTTCGACGAGGCGGTATCCGCACTTCTCGACCCAATGGCTATGGCACAGGAAGACTCGGATTCGGAGCAAGAGCAGCGCTGGGTGCTTATCGGAATGAGTGTCCGGAGGCGATTGCTTACAGTTGTTTACAGTTTGCGTGGCGGGGAGAGAATCCGCCTCATCTCGGCGCGCAAAGCCACGCGTAAGGAGGCTGCTCAGTATGCGTAAGCAATACGATTTCTCGAAGGCCAAACGAGCGAAGAACATTCCACATTTGGTCCGACTGCAAGCTGAGTCTAAGGGCAAGACTCGGATCACCATCATGTTGGACAACGATCTGCTCGTTGCCTTCAGAGCCAAGGCGGATGCGGAGGGGACGGGGTACCAGACTCTCATTAACCAGACGCTCCGTCAGGCGACCAGCTCCATGCCAGTTGACGAGCGCACGCTGCGCAGAGTCTTGAGAGAAGAACTCAAGTTCGGATAGGTGCCAATTCATATGAAGGGTGGCCAAACTATGCCATGCGGCGAAAGCATGAACGATAAAGTGCCACCCCAACTGATCAGCGCGTGCGTCGCTGATGGCGAGCGTTAGGCGTCAGTTGTTGCGCGTAGCGCAACGCGCTATACTGCGACTGTGATCCAGTCCTTCAGGCACAAAGGACTCAGGCGCCTCTACGAAACTGGGAGTGTAGGGGGCATCCAGCCCAAGCACGCCAAACGGTTGCGACTGCTACTCGTTGCCCTCGATACGTCGCAGATCGTGGGAGATATGGACTTATCTGGCTTCAAGCTACACCCCTTGAAAGGGTCGGAGCGCGGACGTTGGTCTGTTTGGGTAAATGGAAATTGGCGCCTGACGTTCGAGTTTCGGGACGGCCAGGCCTTCGTTTTGGACTACGAGGACTATCACTGATGGCTATGCATAACCCGCCTCATCCGGGAGAGTTCATCTCGGGCGTCTATTTGGATCCCAACGGTATCAGCGGTCGTGAACTCGCAACGAAGCTCGGCGTCTCTGCGTCCACTCTGAATCGTGTGCTCACAGGCCGCAGCGGCGTTAGTCCTGAGATGGCGCTTCGTCTCTCTAAGTGTTTGGGGCGTACGCCGGAAAGCTGGCTGGCAATGCAGCACGGGTACGATCTGTGGCAGGCAAAAAAGAACATTGATCTTCGTGATGTTGAATCGTTGAAACTTACTACCGCCTAACAACAAGCTGCAGTGCACGCGCCGGGCAGCTTCGGGAAAGGATGATGGGTCCAGTCCGAAAGATAAAGCGCCTTCGCTGCACGGCATCCAAACCGCGCGGCGCTGAGCGCGGGAGTTAGGCGTCAGTTGCTATGGTCATACCATGGTGATACCGTTTCGCCATGAAGATCGCGATCTCAGTACCTGACGACGTATTCGCGGCCGGCGAGCATCTCGCGAAGCAGCTCCGCCTGTCGCGTAGCCAGCTCTATGCGGATGCCCTGTCTGCCTATCTCAGCGCGCGCGGCGCCGCCGCGGTGACGGCAAAGCTCAATGGAATTTATGCTACCGAGGCCTCAACGCTCGATTCGGCCCTTGCGGCCACGCAACTGAAGCACCTCGCCAATGAAGCGTGGTGAGGTGTGGTGGATTTCGTTGCCCGCTCCGACTGGCTCAGGCCCCGGGTTTCGGCGACCCGTTGTGATCGTGCAGTCCAATCCATTCAATCAGAGCCGCATCGGTACAGTAATCGTTGCGATCGTCACATCCAATCTTGCACTGGCAGATGCGCCCGGTAACGTCCGCGTAGGAAAGCCGGAGTCAGGTCTGGCTAAGGCCTCGGTAGTCAATGTCTCTCAGCTTGTGACGCTGGACCGAGAGCTGCTCACTCAGCGAGTCCGAGGGCTTCCTGCCGCGGCGATGCGAGACATTGACGAAGGTTTGCGGCTCGTTCTGGGAATCTGACGCCTAACAATGCGCTGCAGCGCACGCGCGGCGTGGTTTCGGGGAGGGATGATGGGTCCATTCAGAAAGATAAACTGCCTTCGCCGAGCGTCGGAGTTACCGCGCGGTGCTGAGCGCGAGCGTTAGGCGGCACGAGGGCCTACCTCTCTGTGACTCGCACACGATCAACCTAGTACGAAGCTAACTATATGGAAGGCAAGTTATGTTCAGCCATGTGATGGTCGGATCGAACGACATTGAAAGATCCAAGCACTTCTATGACGCTGTGCTTGGCGTACTTGGGGCAGGTGAGCCTATGCAAAATATGGCAAGCACCGGTCACGCTCGGCTCTTCTATCGGCACGATGGTGGAACGTTCTGCGTCAGTGAACCCATAAACGGTGAAGCGGCAACCCTCGCCAACGGTGGGACCATTGGGTTCAAGTGCAGTTCGCCAGAGCAGGTGCGGCAGTTCCATGATGTTGCCGTTGCGCACGGTGGAGCTTCGATCGAAGAAGCACCCGGCCTTCGCGAGGGCAAGATGGGTGCGATGCACTTGGCGTATGTTCGGGACCCAGACGGGAACAAGCTCTGTGCGCTTCACCGGCCCAAGTAGGTTGGCGACATTCGCTGCACCTGGTGCGTACCGTTCATGACCAGAGCTGGGGTGGTGTCACGAATGGCAAGCTACTTGCGCTTGTGCCGCGCCTGATCGAAGTGATCCCGTCTGCGGTGAGGGCGCGGTCACGCCGCAGCGAGCGGGCGCGAGGTCGCTTCGGATGAGTTCAATCGAACAACCTGTCGAGATCACGCGCCTTGGACCGGCGTCACAGAGCGCGCCTGTCGCTGAGCGTGAACGTTAGGTGCCGCAGAATATCCTCGGAGGTCATGTGAAGATAAAAACCATTGTCGAGATCTCGCTTGCCTTCCTGATAGCATTCTTTGCCGTTGGCATTGAGTACTGGCAAATTCCGTACTCAAAAGTATCCTTGCCCAACTCGCTCAATGGGATCGGACTGGCGATTCTCTTTCTGGTTTCGACAGCGCTTCGTCTGGTTTCAGCGGTGACATTTCTTCAGACAGTCAGTGCTGTGGGCCTTGCCGTCCCGGCAATGGTCATGGCTCGTGTTGTAGTTGAGACATCCCGAGACCCAACGTCGCACAATTTGTGGCCGCTTGAGATCATCATTGCCGCCGGAGTCGGTTTGGCCGTGGCCTCGGCCGGAGCCCTCGTTGGCGGGCTGCTCGCACGGTTCTTCAAATCGGGTTCCGCGGTCGGCGGCACCTAACGATTCATTCAAGCTGAACCCGTTTCGCGGGTCGGCTTGATTCAGGCGTCAGGCGGCAACTCGATATGTCTACGCGCATCTACTGACTTGGCCCCGTATTCATTACCAGCGATAAGTTCGTGAAGGCTTGGTGTCACGTTACGTCAAAACTCTGCCATGCGGCGGCGCGCTCAGCTTGGCACGAATCAGTATGCTCTTTCGATTCCCAAGTACCCAGGAGATCCAAATGTCTAGCGTTGGCTATCATGAACCCATCGAAGAACTCACCGACGAAGTACGAGATATGCATCGGGCCATAGTTTCTCTAATGGAAGAGCTCGAAGCTGTGGACTGGTACAACCAAAGAGCTTCAGCCTGCAAGGATCCTGAACTCAAGAGCATCCTTGAGCACAACCGCGACGAAGAGAAGGAACACGCGTCGATGGTTCTGGAATGGATACGTCGAAACGACAAGCGCTTTTCTCAAGAGCTGAAGGACTATCTGTTCACCACCAAAAGTCTCAGGACCGACGCGCAGGGCCGCTGAAGTCGACGTTCTGAACTCTGAGAATGTGGCCTGACCACTCAATGGGAGCGCCAACGGCAGGCAGTGCCCGGCAGCATGCTCATCATGCTGCCGCGTAACTCAAACGCTGGGCCTGACAAGCCACTTCTTGAGCGCTGCACTCAATGTTGAAGATCGTTCGCCCAGGGTTGCTGTACTTTGCACTTGTGCTGGGGGCAGGATTCTTGCTTGGCATGATCCGCGTTCCAATTCTTGTTCCAAGAATCGGGGAGCGCTGGGCGGAGCTGGCCGAAATGCCAATCATGGCAGCGGTTATCTTCCTCTCCGCGGGGTACATATTGAAGCGCTATCCCGAAGTGCGATCTCATGGACAAGCACTGATCATCGGCCTATTCGCACTTGCTTTGTCGGTATGTACTGAGATGGGGCTCGCAGTGGCTCTCCAGGAGCAGACACTTGGCGAATTCATCGCCAGCCGAGACAAAGTTTCTGGCTCCGTTTATCTTGCCTTGCTGCTTGTCTTTGCTCTCATGCCGTGGATTCGTCTGCGCATGCGCGGGGTCTCGCCGTCGGCTGCCGCTTAGCTAAAACATCAGGTCTCTGAGGATCACCTCTGTCACCTCTCCGCCCAATGGCAGACAGGGAGTACGCCTGCTGGGTCGCACAGGCAATCGCAGTCTACGCCCATGACAAAGTCGTCTCTGGGCAGTGGTCGGAAGCCGACTCGCTGGAGAAGTCCAAGACTGGGCACGATGAACTGCTACCGCAGGGACTCCACACGCCGGAGAACTATCTCTTCACGGTACAAGACGCGTCCGGATGCGGCGTAGGAGTGCTTTGGTTTGCAATCAAGAGAAAATTCGATAAGCCAATCGCCTTTGTCTTTGATATCGACATTGAGCCGGGGTTTCAACGACAGGGCCACGGGCTCCGCGCATTCAAGGCATTGGAAGCAAAGGTGTTTGAGCTGGGCCTAACTGGAATTGCGCTACATGTCTTTGGAGGAAACCATGCGGCGCGCGCGCTCTATGAAAAGGCCACCGTCGGCTCCCGCTTGGCGCGAACGTTGGGCGTCACGACCCAACCGAAGCGCTTGAGTTCCGCTGGCGAAAGCGACGCCAGGGCCGTGGGTGAGGTGCAGCTCATTCTTGCGGAGCAGCGCACCGTCACGGGTCTGGCTGGTCGCCGCTGCGGCCCGTCGGACTACGGTTGAGTAGTGGTTGGAGGTGAACATTCAACCGCAGAACGCGCCTTCAATCGCGCTTGTTCGCAAGGCCGGCGTTGCGAAACAGGGCTACTCGCCACGGTACCTGCAACCTGGGCGGGCGCTGGCGCGATCACGAGCGCTGGGCAATACTGAGAGTCTGCTTGATCGGCCAAACGCTTCGCTTGCGGCGCTGGGAAAGGAGGCACTATGACGAGAGGAAAATCCGAACGAATTGTCACCACGATTTTCGGTATTTTCTTCGTTATTCTGGCTGGGGTGATTCTTGTTGCTGCATGGGAGTCCACGCCAATCGGCGCCGTTGTTGTCGCGCTCATTGTCGGTCTTTTGGGCGCCGAGGCGATCGTAAGCGCGATGCGCGATAGGCCGTCGCTTCTGTCGCGCATTGGCCCTCTCCCATAAAAGGCTGTGGCGCCCAGCCCTTCGCTAACGCTAAGCGCTAACGGCGGTATCGTCTGCTGCTGGCGATATGGACACGCGGGAACTACGGCAAGAGGCAGGCGAGGCGCCATTGGGCGCAAACACCAAGTCGCACGGGGGAATAACTTGGGTACCTTGCCCGCAGAAGTTGCGGGTCCAATGAAGGAGACGCACGATGAAGTCACTACTGGCACTGGCCGCACCGGCAGGACTCAGCGCGGTGGCATTCTCCGGTGAAGGCACCGGCGGGATGAGCTTCGATCAGCTCGGCGCGAATCGCGATGGCGTGTTGAGCCGAGCGGAAGTCGAAGTGGATGCCGCAATGTCGGCCAGCTTCGAGAAGCTCGACACCAACGCTGACGGGCAAATCGACTTCACGGAGTTCGGTGTCGCAACGAAGTAGGCAACAGGCCCGGGGGCGGATTGCTGCCCTTGGGCTCTCTCTCGCTCGAAGCTGTAGACTGCTGGCAGACAGTTCTGCCGCGGGAAGGACGCAGCCGATGAACGATACGAATCCGTCTCAGGCGACTCTTCGGCTGTTGGAGACTGCAGACG
>Ga0163147_10004088_pt1 | contig 18804 bp, 17 predicted proteins | sample OliLakLV19MP6G1_FD_148597 | JGI IMG/M metagenome (GOLD analysis project Ga0163147, IMG submission 148597) | Freshwater microbial mat bacterial communities from Lake Vanda, McMurdo Dry Valleys, Antarctica- Oligotrophic Lake LV.19.MP6.G1 | ecosystem: Environmental > Aquatic > Freshwater > Lake >...
GCTCCGGCAGCCGTATAAGGACGTTTGTCAGCTTCATCCATATCGGGGTTAATTAATTCAGAAACAACCCAGAGCACACCTAATGCAAGCAACATACCCAAGTAGGGAGGTAAGTGAGTTACCGTTTTAAAAACGGGCACAGAAATTAACCCGCCTACACCCATAATCAACATGGTTAGTGAACCCTTTATCTCACCACTGCCATGTCCGTGTCCGCCATGTCCGTGATCCTCACTATTCTTATGACTGCCTGCATGGCCCAACTCACCTTTAAGTGTAAACTGTAGGTAGATCAAAGGTACTACCATACAAACAAGGCTTGGCAAGAAAAGGGTTAGCATAATGTTTCCTGCTGAAATTTGTCCGCCAATCCAAAGCATGGTAGTAGTAACGTCACCAATAGGCGACCATGCACCACCGGCATTGGCTGAAACCACAATCATACCTGCAAAGAACAAACGCATTTGTTTATTAGGAACTAGTTTTCTGATCAAGGAAATCATAACAATAGAAGTTGTCAGGTTATCTAAAATTGCAGAAAGGAAAAAAGTTAGGATACAAATAATCCACAAAAGCTTTTTTGGATTTTTTGTATTAATCCGATCTGTTATAATTCGAAATCCTTGGTACGCATCAACTAGTTCAACGATGGTCATGGCTCCCATCAAGAAGAAGAGAATTGCTGAAATCTCGGACAGATGCTCGGCTAATTGCTCGCCTATATGATGGATTGAATCCGGAGAAGAGACAGCGTATAGCGTCCAGCATATAACACCTGTTAAAAGGGCCGATGCTGTTTTATTTATTTTAATTGGATGCTCAAGAGCAATGGCTAAATAGCCAAGAACAAAGACGGTGATTACAATTGCTACCATAGATCAACAGTTAGGTCTATGGTAAATATAGTAGAAAAAATATTCTCTCTTTATTAAAATTCTTTTACGCCCCAATTACCGGATAAGCGGTTAGATTTCTTTGTAAAAAAGAAGCATTTTATAAATGAAAGATTCCTTCATTAAGAAGATTCAAGGCTTTGTCTTTTTGCGTTGTATCTACCAATATAGAAATATTGTTTTGGCTTCCACCATACGAAACCATCCGAATAGGTAACGTATTCAGCGATTGAAATACGTCCTTTAATACACCTTCTTTTTCTGAAAGTTTATTGCCCACAATACAAATGATACTTTGATTGGCATCCACGCCAATGGTTCCAAAAGCTTTCAATTCATCTAGTATGGCAGCAAGATTGCTATTATCATCAATTGTTACTGAAACAGCAATTTCAGAAGTCGAGATCATATCAATAGATGTTTTGTAGCGCTCGAACACTTCAAACACTTTGCGTAAGAAGCCATGAGCCAACAACATTCGTGAAGACTTAATGTTGATTGCGGTAATACCATCTTTTGCAGCCACCGCTTTAAAAATTCCTCGACTACCCTTATCGCTTATTATAGTCCCAGGTGCTTTTTCATCCATGGTGTTTTTTAAGCGAACCGGCACACTATACTTCTGCGCAGGCACAATGGTGGATGGATGCAAAATCTTTGCTCCAAAATAAGCAAGCTCTGAAGCTTCATCGAACGTAAGTTCTGCTATGGGCAGAGTCTTTTTTACAATGCGAGGATCATTGTTATGCATGCCATCAATATCCGTCCAAATTTGAATCTCTTCAGCACGAATGGCTGCACCAATAAGCGAAGCTGTATAATCACTGCCCCCTCGTTTTAAATTATCTATTTCGTTACGATGGTTGCGACAGATATAACCTTGTGTAACCACAATGTCCACGGAGGTCATGGTTTCAAGAATAGGCTTTAAGCGTTCGCTGATTTTTTCAAGTTCAGGTTCGTGGTTTTCGTCAATCGACATAAAGTGAAGTGCAGGGAGCAATCGTGACGACACTTTCTTTTCTTGCAGATGATGGTAAAATAATTCTGTCGAGATTAATTCTCCTTGTGCTAGTAGTTCGCGATAACTGCGGTCATCAAACTTGCCAGCAGCCAATAATCTGAACAGACTGAAGTAGCGACTTACAATCTCCTGGCCGATTGCTTTGTAGGCTTCACTTTCATAAAGTTCTTTGATGAATTGTTGATAATGTTTTTCAAGATCGACTAGCCCCTGCTCAACGGCAGTGTTTTGCTGGGCCATTAGGTGCTCACCAATTCGCACTAAGGCATTGGTAGTACCGCTAAGTGCGGACAACACAACAATCTTTTTACCAGGCATGCTTAACACGAGGTTAGCAATCTTCTTCATGCGATCTGGCTTGCCTACGGAGGTACCTCCAAACTTTACAACTAACATACTTTTAAATTATGGGTGGCAAAGATAAACTGATCTTTAGTATAATGTAAAGGCAGTAATAAAGATTGGTGAAAAGATTTTACTGATAGATGTCCCTTCTATGGGCTATTCTTCGTATGTCAACGATTTCGATTAAATCATCAAATAGTATAAATTATTCGATAGTCTCCAACGCGGATTCTCCAAAGACTTTCACTCTCGCCTTTGAGTTTTTTACAGCCTTCTGGCCGGGAATTAATTGAAAGCGATTTTATTTTTGGGAATATTTTTTTGACCTCTTTGGCTGGTAATTTCTTAGTTCTTTCCCGGCAATTTTACTGATTGTGACAAAGTATATCTTCACAACTTTCCTTCCTTTTTGAGCTGTTTCTCAAGTTCAGCCAGGGGAATTTTCTCATCATGTTTACGTGCTTCTGCCACTAACACATCCATTAAATCTTCAAGTTCTTCATCTGAATATTTAGCAACTTTTTTTCAGATTTATTTGTGCATATCTGGTTTTGGTTGACTTGTCTATTACAAACTCAATATTTTTCATATCACGGAATTTATACAACTAAGATAACCATTTTTGCAACACAGGTATAAAAAAGGCCTTCACCAGTCTGGTGAAGGCCTCATCACTATTAATCTTATAAAGTTATTTTACTTCTTCGTACTCAACATCGGTAGCATTACCGCCTGCTCCGCCAGTTTCACCGGCAGTCGATTGATTGCCTTCAGCACCTGGAGTTGGATTCTGTCCGGCTTGCGCACCGCCAGCATACATTTCTTGCGAAGCTAACTGCCAGGCAGCATTAAGGGCAGTCATAGCTCCATCAATGGCTGCTAAGTCTTGGCTCTTATGTGCTTCCTTAAGTTTTTCCAATGCACCATTAATGGCCGTTTTATTGCCTTCAGAAAGTTTCTCACCAAATTCCTTTAACTGTTTTTCAGTTTGGAATATAAGCGAATCAGCCTGATTGATTTTTTCAACCTTTTCTTTCTCTTTCTTATCACTATCGGCATTAGCCTGAGCCTCTTCCTTCATCCTCTTGATTTCAGCATCGGTCAAGCCGGAAGATGCTTCGATACGAATCTTCTGCTCTTTGCCAGTGCCTTTATCTTTTGCAGATACGTGCAGAATACCGTTAGCATCTATATCAAACGTTACTTCAACTTGCGGCACACCGCGCGGTGCTGGTGGAATTCCATCTAAATGGAACCGACCAATCGTGCGGTTGTATTGTGCCATCTCACGCTCTCCTTGAAGAACATGTATTTCTACAGATGGTTGACTGTCGGATGCTGTTGAGAATACTTCTGATTTCTTAGAAGGAATAGTAGTATTTGATTCAATCAACTTGGTAAACACACCCCCCATTGTTTCAATACCTAATGAAAGCGGAGTAACATCCAATAAAAGAACATCCTTCACTTCACCTGTAAGCACACCACCTTGAATGGCTGCACCAACCGCTACAACTTCATCTGGGTTAACGCCTTTTGATGGCTTCTTGCCAAAGAACTTTTCAACTTCTTCTTGGATGCGCGGTATGCGTGTTGAACCTCCAACCAAAATAACCTCGTCAATTTGAGAAACGGTGTAACCCGAATCGGCCATCGCTTTTTTGCAAGGGTCTAAGGTTCTCTTTATCAAGTCATCGCAAAGTTGTTCGAATTTTGCGCGACTTAACTTTTTTACTAAGTGCTCGGGCACGCCATCTACAGAAGTAATATAAGGCAAATTGATTTCAGTTTCATTACCGCTTGATAATTCAATCTTTGCTTTTTCGGATGCTTCTTTTAAGCGTTGGAGTGCCATTGGATCTTTGCGAAGATCAATGTTCTTATCAGCTTTAAATTCATCGGCCAACCAATTCATGATGCGCATGTCGAAATCATCACCCCCTAAGTGAACGTCACCATTGGTTGATTTTACTTCAAACACGCCATCACCTAATTCTAAAATCGAGACATCGAATGTACCGCCACCTAAGTCATAGACAGCAATTTTCATGTCTTTGTTTTTCTTATCTAAGCCATACGCTAATGCAGCTGCGGTTGGCTCATTGATGATACGTTTTACATCCAAGCCAGCAATCTGTCCGGCTTCTTTTGTAGCCTGACGTTCTGCATCATTAAAGTAGGCAGGCACCGTAATGATGGCTTCCGTTACGGTTGTTCCTAAATAATCTTCTGCCGTGCTCTTCATTTTTTGAAGAATCATTGCCGAAATTTCTTGAGCTGTGTAAAGACGGTCCCCTATACGCACACGCACGGTGTCGTTGTTTCCACTCTCTACTTCATACGAAACCATTTTCTTTTCACTACTGATTTCATTGAATTTTTTGCCCATGAATCGTTTGATGGATGAAACGGTATTTTTTGGATTGGTTATAGCCTGACGTTTAGCTGGGTCTCCCACTTTACGCTCGCCTTTTCCATTATCCAGAAAGCCAACAATACTTGGTGTAGTTCTGCGGCCTTCGCTATTCGCAATCACCACCGGCTCATTGCCTTCCATTACGGCCACGCATGAGTTTGTGGTTCCTAAGTCTATTCCAATAATTTTTCCCATGATATGTTCAGTTTTTTGATTTTAGATTTTTATCGCAAAACCTCATGAACAAGGGTTGTGCCAAGGGGGATTTTGAAGGAAAAAGTGACAGAGTGGCAGAACGGGTGAGATATCCCTTAATGCGAAGGCACAACTTAATGACTTATGTCATTGACTCCACTCGGTTGGCGTTCTATCCCAACGGTGCTTCCTAAGTTCCAACTCTAAAGCCTTCTCTAATTTTTTGCCATCGCATGTAGCAATATTTGCCTCAACATGGCTCAGCTTGCGCATACCTGGAATGATAGTATGAACATCATCATTGCACAAAATAAAACGCAGCGCCATCTCGGCCATAGTCATATTAGATGGAATAAAAGGCCTAAGTGCATCCGCATGATCCACACTTGAGTTTAAATTTTCTGGAACAAAATAGGTGTTGCGCCAATCGTCTTTCGGGAAAACAGTCTCTTTGGTAAGCATTCCCGTAAGGGTACCCTCATCAAATGGAACTCGGGCAATAATGCCAATATCTAGTTTACGACATAAGAGAAATAAATTGTCAACCGGGCTTTGATCGAAGATGTTGTAGGTCACCTGCACAGTATCAATCAAACCTGTTTCAAGCGTAGTAAGAACATTGTCTGGTTCCCATCTGTTTACACTAATACCAAAGTGTTTTACTTTACCCGAGGTTTTAAGTTTTTCAACAGCTTCTTTCCACTCATCGTTGTGTGCCCAACTATCTTCCCACACATGAAATTGTTGTAAGTCAATACAGTCAACATTCAGATTCTTCAAACTTTTTTCTGTGTATTCGATTATGTGCGAGGCTGGAAAACATTCATCCAACGTATACTCAGCTTTGGAAGGCCATTGGAAATTTTTTGGTGGAACTTTAGTAGCAAAATGCAAGCGCTTGTTGGCCGATTGTTTTAAGAGCTTACCAAGAATTGTTTCACTTACTCCAGCGCCATAACCCCAGGCGGTATCAAAAAAATTGCAACCCAATTCAACTGAACGAGTAAGGGAGCTATCAACCTCGCGGCTATCTGTATCTTTCCAACCAGCAAGGCCCCACATGCCATAGCCAATTTCTCCTACATTCCAGTCGGTGCGACCAAATCTTCTGTGTTCCATAATAATGTTTTTTAATTAATATAATTAATTCGAGAGTCTGATTCATTTTGCCAAAAAGCAAGTGGTAATAAAATTTCCAGGCCTTTCGTATTATCTATTGAGCACCAATCAAATTCAAAGTCCACTTTATTTCCTTCCGGGGAAGTGCATTCACCTAAAACAAATAGTCTCGTGATACCTGACCCGGCATTGTTAGTATATTTTTTAATTTCCTTAATAATAAATACACTTCCTTCTGGAAGATCGAATGATCTATTACAAATTGTAACTGAATCTTTACTAATTACAGTCGAAATAAAACGATACGAGCCCTTACCACATTGATGGAGATACAGAGTTATTTTCGACTTTACCTGCGTATTCATAAAGTGCTTAAAGGCTATGTTTTGCGATACATTACGAATAGTGGGACTGAGTGTGTAAAACAATAGTAAAGCAAACAGCCCTAAGCCGGACATAACCAGAATCAGAATTACTTTAGATAAGGACATTGAAGCTAGATAAATTTTAAGATCGACAAGATACTCAAATTAGTTACTTTTGCGCCTCATTTTTATCATGACACAAGAACAGGAAATAGCCAAACGAAGAACTTTTGGGATCATCAGTCACCCGGATGCAGGAAAAACTACGCTCACTGAGAAGTTGCTCCTTTTTGGAGGTGCTATTCAAAAAGCGGGTGCTGTAAAATCATCAAAGATTAAAGATCATGCCCGCAGCGACTGGATGGAGATTGAAAAGCAACGTGGAATTTCGGTGGCTACTTCGGTAATGGGGTTTAATTATAAAGACATAAAGATAAATCTTTTAGATACTCCGGGTCACCAAGACTTTGCTGAAGATACGTACCGCACACTTACTGCGGTAGATAGTGTAATCTTAGTTATCGATTGCGTGAAGGGTGTGGAGTCGCAAACAGAAAAGCTGATGGAAGTTTGCCGCATGCGCAAGACACCGGTACTTTGTTTTATAAATAAGCTTGATCGTGAAGGTCGAGATCCGTTTGATTTGCTCGATGAGATTGAAGAAAAACTTGGTATTAAAGTTCGCCCTTTGACGTGGCCAATTAGCATGGGTAAAACCTTTAAAGGAGTTTATAATCTCTACGATAAGAGTCTGAATTTATTTACACCAAGTAAAATTACCGTTCAGGAAAGTATTAATGTTAAAAATATCAACGACCCTGAGCTGGACACGTTGGTTGGTGAAAATTATGCAAAGCAACTTCGTGCCGATGTTGAATTAATAGAAGGAGTTTATTCTGAATTTGAACCTGAAGATTATTTGAGTGGAAATGTGGCTCCGGTTTTTTTTGGCAGCGCAGTGAATAACTTTGGAGTAAAAGAATTGCTGGATACATTTATCACAATTGCTCCCGCTCCCATTCCGCGCGAGACTAGTGCGCGGATTGTAAAACCAGAAGAAGAAAAATTCTCCGGGTTTATATTTAAGATTCATGCCAACATGGATCCTAAGCATAGAAACCGAATTGCTTTTTTGAGAGTTTGCTCAGGCAAGTTTGAGCGCGCTACCAGTTACTATCACGTGCGACAGGATAAAGGGATTCGCTTTTCTAACGCAACGGCCTTTATGGCGCAAGATCGTGAAACGGTAGATGAAGCCTGGCCGGGCGATATTGTTGGATTGTATGATACCGGTAATTTAAAAATTGGGGATACCCTTACCGATGGTGAAAAATTTGTTTATACCGGCATACCAAGTTTTTCACCTGAGATTTTCAAAGAGGTGATCAACAAAGACGCCATGAAAACAAAACAATTGGAAAAAGGACTCTTGCAATTGATGGAGGAAGGCGTGGCGCAGTTGTTTACCTACGAACTTGGAAAGCGGAAAGTGGTTGGGGTAGTAGGCGCACTTCAGTTTGAAGTAATTCAGTTTCGATTAAAGAATGAATACGGTGCGTCCGCAGAGTTTGCCGGACAAAATATTTACAAAGCGTGTTGGATTAGCAGCAAACACCCGAAAAAATTTCAAGAGTTTCTTGATTCAAAGCAACGGCACATTGCGCGCGATAAAGATGACAGAATTGTTTTTATGGCCGAGTCGCGGGCGTGGCTACAAATGGTACAAGACAACTTTCCGGAAATCAATTTTCACTTTACGTCCGAGTTTAAGGATTAATTTACTTACTGGTTTCGTAGGTGTAAATTAGTTTTGAAACATCAGCCATGGCTTGAATGCCAGCATCTGCATCATTTAATTCTTTCGAAAGAAGAACAAGCACATATTTTCTCCCATCAGGAAGAAATACAATTCCTGAATCGTGACGCACTCCTGTAATCGACCCGGTCTTATGCGCAACCTTAACTTCTTTGGGTAGCTGCGCGGGAATAATTTCATTAAAACGCTGATCTAATAATATATCAATCATCGCCATACTGGCTTCGGCATTTACAATTTCTTCATTGGCGATATTCTCGTATAGAAGCATTAGGTCATAGGCTGTTACCTGATTGCTTAATCCAGCGTTAAACGCTTTGGTGTCCTCAACTCCCCGCAAAACCTGAATATCATTAGCACCCATGTCGCGCATCGTTTGGGTTACATTTTTAGCGTCCACCAATTCTACAATTAAGTTTGTTGCCAGGTTGCTGCTGATAATGATCATATCATACACCAAGGAATAAACTGTGCGCTTTTCACCAATATGCTTATAAATTAATGTGTCACTGTCATCATTGGCGCTAAGTGAATATAAGCTGCTATCGACAATACTTTTGAAATCATTTTTTATAAGCAGTGAATCTTTAAGAGAAAACTTTCCGGCAATTGCTTGTTTATACACTTCCACCATTACAGGCGCTTTCATTGTGCTGGCCGCGTGAAATAGTTGGTGTTCGTTAATCAGTATTTCTTCGCCAGTGGTAAGATCTTTGAATGCTACAGCAAAAACCCCAGTTTGTTTGTTGAGAGTATTAACAATTTCTTCCTTAACATCTTGCAACGAAGGCTTGGTTTTACACCCTATCAGCAGCAGGAGTAGTAAGAAAGCACTGGTTAATCGACTACTCATAATTTGTTTGTTAGAATGGTGGTTTTAAATTACATCTTTTATGAATAGTTCTCTGCGGATTTTATACGAAGACAATCACTTATTGATCGTGAATAAGCCGGCTGGTGTGCTCGTGCAAGGGGACGCCACTGGAGACAAGCCTTTAGTCGAAATAGGGAAGGAGTATATCAAAGAAAAATATCAGAAACCCGGGGCAGTTTTTTTAGGAGTGGTTCACCGGATCGACCGTCCTGTGAGTGGCGTGGTAGTATTTGCGCGTACGTCTAAGGCGTTAGAACGCATGAATGAACTCTTTCGCGAAAAGCAAACTAAGAAAACGTACTGGGCGCTAGTCAAAAAATTTCCACCAAACCCGCAGGGCACGCTGGTGCATTGGTTGGTAAAGGATGAGCAGAAAAATAAAACGACCGCTTACGCGCGCGAGAATGCAAAAGGACAACGTTCAGAACTGAGTTATAAAATTATTGGTGAGCAATCCGGATTTTATTTGCTTGAGGTAAAGCCTATTACAGGCAGGCCGCACCAAATAAGAGTGCAGCTTGCCTCAATGGGTTGTCCTATTGTTGGTGATTTGAAATATGGATATCCATCACCAGCCTCCGATGCAAGCATAGGATTGCATGCTAGGCAAATTGAATTCATCCATCCCGTTAAGAAGGAACCGTTACTAGTATCGTGCGACTTGCCCGGTAACGATTTATGGAAATTATTCCGCTAAAATTATTTCTCTTTGCCGTTCCATAAGTTTTTCTGTACTTGGAAAAGTTAAACCTAAAGTATGATAAGAAAGATAGCTGCGTGTTTGGTCCTTGGTGTGTCGGCTTGTACAATAATTCCAGATGATTCTTTGACTAAACTCCCCGCCAATTTTCAAGTCAGACAACTGAAGATTGACTTTAATAATAAGAACACGGGTGAGCAGAAGCAAATTGATGTTAATGTAACGAGAAGCATTGAAAACATTGAGATTAATTGGCCAACGGATATTGATATATTCTTTTATAATAAGAACGCAAGCAAGTCTGTTTATCAGCTAAATACAGCGGGGTATGCTGAAAAAATAACAACCACCTTTGTGGATGGCAAGGAAATAGTGGATGAAATCGTATATGATGGCAGTAATCGGATTGCCGAATTACGAAACTCCTTTTTTAACGACAGGCTAAAATTCTTTTACAAGAATAATCAATTAGACAGCATTGCTAAAACAAGAATCTTGGCCAATGGAACCACGCAGACTGGATTTTATAAACGTACGGCAGAGAATACTTTCATAAGTATCTTTCCATTCAATAGTGGACAGGCCTACTCCCTGAATTATGAAATTTTTGGCAACTGCTCTTGCGAAGTCACTTCACCAACCGCCAACGAATTAAATAAAACCGGATATTCTATTTCGGATCAAATTAACTTCTACAATAACAGTTATTATTTAGATATCAACTTTCGCCAGACGCTAAATAATCAGTTTTGCAAAAAAGTTTTTTCAAATTATACTTCGGAGTCTGGTTTAAATTATGTTGGGCAGCCCTCTTACAGAGGCAGTAATTCATCGGATTGTTATAACACGGGTCAGACCTTTATAAGCGTGTTTACCTTAATACCGGCTATTGTGCCAAACTTTTCTGCTGCTTATTTCGCTACCCTGAATAGCGAACTTAAATGGATCAATAGCAATCCGGCAAAGATTTCAGATTGGATAGTGACTGGATTTTTTTATTCGTATGCACCTGTTTCTAAATAATTTACAAGATGATGTACAAGAGAATAATTATAGCAACCTGTTTCATGCTCTTATCAATTAATGGCTTTACTCAGGATCAACAGATTGAACTCGGGATTAAAGCAACTGTTGTTTCGTCAAGTCCTGCCTATGAAGAAGGTTCCTCTTATCTTGGAATTGGATATTTAGTAGAGGCGAATTATTATTTTAATCGAAAATTATCTGCGGGTGTTTTTTACTCCAGATCGGTATTTAGCGATATAGCCAGCGAAAGTTATGTAGGGACTGGTTATACCTATGATGGCAGTTGGGGAAAGTATCAGTTTCTTCAATATGGAGTCTCAGGAAAAATAACCACCAGCCGCGAGCGGTTTTTTCAAATCTATGCTACGGCAAGAGTATTTAAAATGGAAAACATTTATGATTTTACCGAGGAGCTTGATTTCGTTGCTGCTGATAAAGGAATAGGTGGAGCTGCTGGATTTGGCATTGTTTTACGGTTTTCACGGAGTATAGGCTTCAATCTTTTTGATGTTAGTTATAATCACTACCTGACTAATTTCGACTTAACTAAATCGAAATTTTCGCCTTCGGCTTTCCAGATAAGGTCTGGTCTTATTATTAATTTCTTAGATCGGAAGTAAGGCACAACCATCAGGCCAACGAATCGTTTTTTTTGACCTAACCATTTTTAGAGGTAACAAAATTACGAATTGAGTTATTCAGTGAGCGTTGTCTTTATTATCTTGACCCGCAAAAGATATTGATGAGTTGGCTCAATAAATTACAAACCCGATGGAAAGTTGACAGCCTTTGGCAGGTAGTTGTCATTCTTATTGTATTTGCGTGTACAGGTTTTACTGTTCTGTTGATTAAGAATCCACTTTTTGAATATTTTTTTCCAACAGGAGAAAAACCAGTTTGGGCAAGTGCTTTATATTGGATTTTAATTTTACCGGTTTATAATGGTTTTTTATTGTTTTATGGATTCATTTTTGGTCAATTCCGTTTTTTTTGGGATTTTGAGAAACGGTTTCTTAGTAGAATTATATCAGTTTTCAACAAAGGAAATAGTGATTGAAATTTTATTCTGACAATTTATTAGGTGAACTTATTTATTGTATCCAATTTTAAAAAAACCGTATTTTTCTATCACAAACTCTTAAAATTTAACCATGAAAAAAATTTATTACTTGATTTTGGCAGGAGTAGTTTTCGCGTCTTGCTCGTCCCCAAAATATACGGCCAGCTTTAACTCATACGAAAAGTATGCCGCTAAACCACAAGCCCAACCTACTGCACCAGTAACCGTTGCTCCAACGCAAGAGGTTGCTTTGGCAAGCGTATCTGCTGCCCCTGTTGAGTTAGCAAGAGAAACAGCTCCATCAACCGCTGTTAAAAAAACGTATGTCCAAATGAATAAAGTGGAACGCAAAGCCCTTCGCAATCACGTACGTTCTGAAGTTAGAACGTACGTGAAAGAACACAAAAAAAATCATTCAATTGAGTCAGCAAAAGCAAATAAGGGAATGGATAACGATCTGAAACTAGCTGCTATTTTCGGTGCCGTTGGCCTTGTGGCATTGATTATCAGTGGCAATGTGTTTTATATTATTGGAGGGATTGCGCTGATTATTGGTGTCGTATTTTTTGTGAAATGGTTAGTAAGGCAATAATATAAGTTGACAATAAATATAAAGGCCTGATTGAATTTTCAATCAGGCCTTTATTATCTCTAGCGCTTTTAGTTTACTTCCTCAAACCATCAGCAAGCAGTATAACTTTATTTTTAAGTACTTCTACAACGCCACCTGTAATGTGAACCTGTTCGGCTAAACTTTTTGATTTGTATTCAACCACTCCATCTTGCAACAAACTTATTAATGGAGCATGGTCGTTTAAAACCTGAAACGATCCGTCAGCACCTGGGAAAGTAGCGGACGTAACTTCGCCTTCGAATACTTTTTTGTCGGGAGTAATAATTTCTAAATACATATTTCGAATTCAAAATTTTCTATTCAAAATTCAAAATTGACTCGCTTTCAATCTTGAATCTGAAATTTTAAATTATTTAATGTCCGCTAACATCTTCTCACCCTTAGCAATTGCATCTTCAATGCTACCCACCAGGTTAAAGGCCATTTCAGGAAGATGATCAACTTCACCATCCATAATCATATTAAATCCTTTGATTGTATCTTTAATGTCAACCAATGCTCCTTTCAAACCTGTAAAAGCTTCGGCTACGTGGAAAGGTTGCGATAAGAAACGCTGAACCCTTCTTGCGCGAGTTACCGTTAATTTATCTTCATCAGATAGTTCATCCATACCCAAAATGGCAATAATATCCTGAAGTTCCTTATAGCGCTGAAGCGTTAACTTCACACGCTGCGCACAATTGTAGTGTTCTTCACCTACAATATCAGCGCGTAAGATGCGGGATGTAGAATCCAACGGATCGACCGCAGGGTAAATACCCAACTCAGCAATTTTGCGAGATAGCACCGTTGTGGCATCTAAGTGAGCAAACGTTGTTGCAGGAGCGGGATCGGTTAAGTCATCGGCAGGCACATATACTGCCTGTACTGAGGTAATTGATCCGTTCTTTGTAGAAGTAATCCGTTCTTGCATAGCACCCATTTCGGATGCTAATGTAGGCTGGTATCCTACCGCAGAAGGCATACGACCTAATAGCGCTGATACCTCAGAACCTGCTTGTGTAAAGCGGAAGATATTATCAATAAAGAAAAGAATGTCTTTACCTTTTCCCTGCCCGTCACCATCGCGGAAATATTCAGCAACGGTTAAACCCGAAAGTGCAACGCGCGCCCGTGCTCCAGGAGGTTCGTTCATTTGACCAAACACAAATGTTGCCTTCGAATCTTTGAGTTTTTCCATATCAACTTTGGAAAGATCCCAACCCCCTGCATGAAGTGATTTCATAAATTCAGGACCATAGTCAACAATTCCAGCTTCAATCATCTCGCGAAGCAAATCGTTTCCTTCACGCGTGCGTTCACCCACACCGGCAAAAACGGATAAACCCGCGTATGCCTTGGCAATGTTATTAATCAATTCCTGAATCAATACGGTTTTACCAACACCGGCACCTCCAAATAATCCGATCTTACCACCTTTTGAGTAAGGCTCAATCAAGTCAATTACTTTGATACCCGTAAAGAGTACTTCAGAAGAAGTTGAAAGGTTTTCGTAGCTCGGTGCTGAGCGGTGAATGGGAAGCGATTGAGTTCCTTTTGGTTGCGGAATACCATCGATAGCATGACCCACCACATTGAACAATCGACCCTTAATATCATCTCCAATAGGCATCTCAATTGGAGACCCGGTATCAGTTACTTTCATACCACGAACCAATCCTTCCGTCCCATCCATTGCAATGGTTCGAACACGGTCTTCGCCAAGGTGTTGCTGGGTTTCAAGCACTACCACAGTGCCATCTCCTTTGGTTACTTCCAGCGAATCTAGAATGTTGGGGAGTTTGGTGCCGGGTGCATCAAATGCAACGTCTACTACCGGACCGATTACTTGGGTGATTCTACCACTATTGGCCATTGAATTATTGAATTTTAAGATTTTTGATTGAATTAGGATTTATAGGCTAAAGTCTTAAAAATCCGGCCACAAAAGTAGTTTTTTATGGGGTTATTACAAACATGCCCGCAAGGTTTTATTGAACTAAAGCCCAGCGCTATTATCCAATCATACGATTTGATTATCAATAACTTACATAGAGCATATTTGCTCCAGTAAGGTTTAAGCGCTTTTTAGTTCAATACGAAATGTTGTGCCTAAATTTTCCTCCGAAGATTTCACAAATATTTTCCCTTCGTGATACATTTCTATGATGCGTTTGGCTAAGGCAAGGCCTAGGCCCCACCCTCTTTTTTTTGTTGTAAAACCAGGTTTAAAAACGTTTGTGATTAATGTTTTTGGAATGCCTTTGCCGGTATCGGATATATCTATGAAAACTTTGAAGTCACTACCTCGCAAAATTTTAATGGCAATGGTGCCCGTATTTCCCATTGCATCTACAGCATTCTTACAGAGATTTTCAACTACCCATTCAAATAGCGGAGCATGAACTTTGGCGTCAATAGTTTCAGAGAGGGCATATACTTCAAAATTTATTTTGGAGGACACGCGCGGCTGCAGATAGCTCACCACATTATTCACTAGTTGAAGAACGTTTTCTGCTTTGAGCACAGGAATTGAGCCAATGCTGGAGAAGCGTTCGGTCACTATCCGTAGCTTGCGAATGTCTTTATCTAGTTCATCCACAATGCCTTTGTTTTTTATATCGGGGTCATCGCGCAACACTTCTATCCAGGCCATAAGCGAAGATAGAGGAGTGCCTAATTGATGTGCTGTTTCTTTTGCAAGCCCAACCCAAACCTGATTTTGCTCGGCTGTGCGTGAGTAGTTGAATGCGAGGTAGGAGATAAACCCAAAGATGGCGAGTACCGAAAGTTGTATGTATGGAAAGGCAATTAGTTGGGTTAGCAGCCTGGAGTTTTTGTAGTAAAGCTTTTGCCTTGCAAAAATCTCATTATCCTTAGTGGGGTCTCTTAACTCTATATCAATTGGTTCATACACATCACGCATAGAGGCAAGCTGCAACTGCAATTGATTCTGCATTTTTTTTTCTGATTGTGTAGAGTCCATTTTTACGTTGCGGATATAAACAACAGCACCCTTGTCATCCACTAAAATGATGGGAATGGAATTGTTTTTATTAATGATCTGCTCAGTTACAAAGAGAACATTGGTATTAAAGTCTTCGGCAATTGCATACTCCATGGCTCTTGCAAAAAGATCCACTTGTTGCTTCTCTCTTTCTTCGAGTTGTTTTACAAGAACATTGGTATAATAGATAGATCCAGCACTAATCAAAACCGATACAGCCAATATGATCCACTTCAACTTTGTGTTGTCTTGGTAAAAGTCCATGGAAGCAGGTAACTGTATTTTCTTGCTCATATAAGTATGGAATTTATGCAAATAGATTTCTAATGCATAACGATGTTAAACAAAAAAACCGGATGCACAGACCCGGTTTTTCTATTGAGATTTTAAATTAGACTATCCCTTCATCATAAACCACTTGGCCAGCACCTTGTAGCTCACTTTGGTACCAGACATTAAAATTCCCACACGGTAAATTCTTCCTGCTATCCAAGTAGTAAACAGGAACCCGCCAATGAGTAATACCATGGATAATGCTAATTGCCAACCGGGCACGCCAAAAGCAATTCTGCCCACCATAGCAACCGGAGATGTGAATGGAATAACCGAGAGCCAAAAACTAACCGGTCCATGTGGATCTCTTAGAATAAACATGAAGAGTCCCATATAGCCAATCAATAAGGGTATGGTTACCGGAAACTGAAACTGTTGCGCTTCTTGTTGAGAATCTACGGCTGAACCAACCGCTGCAAACAAGGCACCATACAGCAAGTAGCCACCAAGAAAATAAAAAACAAATACAAGTGCTATTTTCATTATTGGCAATTCACTCCAGTTGCCAAGCAGTTCGGTGACCTTTGAGTTTTGTTGCGCCACTGCTTCTTTCATTTCCGGATCTTTGTCCATTTGCTGTGTCACTTGCTCCATCATCTGCTTTTGAGGCATCTGAAGACCGAAGTAAGCGAGGGTGCCGGATGACAAAACAGAAATAAGAATAATCCAAATCGTGAATTGGAGCAATCCCACAGAAGCAATGCCAATGATCTTCCCTAACATGAGTTGAAAAGGTTTTACCGATGAAACAATTACCTCTACTACTTTAGATGTTTTTTCATCAATTACACCTTGCATGATTTGAATGCCGTAGATCAACACAAACATGTAAATCAGGATGCCCAAGCCGAAACCCAGGCCATATAGGATACCTGAGTTGCTGGATTTCTCTTCACCAGTTTCTGAAAGACTATATTGCTTTAGATTAACTTTTGGACGCAAGCTTTTTAGTGTCGCTTCATCGATGTTATACTCCTTTAATTTAAGATCATGAATTTGTATTTCAATGGAGTTCTCCAGATCGCCCACCTTTTCCATACTGGGATTTTCTTTGGTATAGATGGCAACGCCTTCCGGTTTGTTAATGTCTATTTTAGGAATGTATAATAAAGCAAAGTCTTCCGTTTCATTGTAAACTTTCTTTGCCTGCTCTAGTGGCATATCTAAAGGAACGAAGGTAAATCGCTTGCCACTTTGAAACTCAAACAACTTACTTTCATCAAGCACTTGCACAGTTTCTGCTCTGGCGGTTTTAGCCTCTCGAATTGCGATGTAGGCAAGTCCGCCAATGATTGCCGGGAAAATCAAAGGCACCAAAATCGTGGCAATCAAAAAAGATTTTTTCTGCACGCGATTCAGAAACTCGCGTTGCATGATTAGTAGAATTTTGTTCATGGTATAGCAGTTTTATACTTCTTGTAAATGTTTTTTCAAGGCTTCATCACCTTCACCTTTCACCAGGTCGATAAATATATCGGCCATGCTGGGCACTTTCTCCATAAAGCTGTGAACCTCTGTAATATCAATCAAGTCGCGAAGTACCTGATTGCCATTTATACCATCACTTACTTTCAGGGTAGATGAGAATAATCCTTCCTCTATTGGTATTTGCTTTATAAGATTATAGCGTTCGCTCGGAAGCCTAAAATTGTTACCTCTATGCTCCACCATAAAAGTATTTGATTTGTATTGTGCCTTAACTTTTTGTTTTGAACCTTCCAAAATTAATTTTGATTTATTGATCAAAGCAATGTGATCACAAAGCGACTCAACTGTTTCCATGCGGTGCGTGGAAAAAATAATCGTGCTGCCATTCTCTTTTAATTCCAGAATCTTTTCTGTAATCAATTGCGCATTTACCGGATCAAATCCCGAAAAGGGTTCGTCAAGAATAATCAGTTTAGGCTCGTGCATTACGGTGCTAATGAATTGCACCTTTTGCGCCATTCCTTTCGAAAGATCTTCAACCTTCTTGTGCCACCAATCTTTAATCTCAAATTTTTCAAGCCACACTTTAATTCGATCCAGCGCTTGTTTGCGACTCATTCCTTTTAACTGGGCAAAGTAAAGGAGTTGTTCGCCTACCTTCATTTTTTTATACAAACCGCGCTCTTCCGGCAAATAGCCGATTATGCCCACATGTTTCTGTTGCAATTTCTCTCCAAAAATTTCAATGCTACCCTCGTCAGCATTAATAATCTGATTGATGATGCGGATTAGCGTTGTTTTGCCGGCTCCATTAGGACCTAACAATCCATAAATAGATTTTTCCGGAATGGTGATGCTCACCGAATCAAGCGCCTTATGATTCGTGTATTGCTTGGTAACATTTTTTGTAACGAGTGCATTCACTGGCCAAGAGTTTAGTGTAAAACTATTAGTACCAAAAATAGCAATAGAATTACAGCTAACCAGAGATTATGGTGCATTTCAACTTATCTTTTCATTGCGAAGGGTTTCAACCTTTCATTCTGAAAAATTAGGGTTAAAAAACCCTAGGCCATGAAATTTACTTGAAAATGATTTTTCCCATCGAAACATCCAGATCGAACACCAATGCATTTGAGCTGTTCTTCGAATAGGCCGCGTTTGCGTATTTGTTAGGGGCAATCTTTTTTAACGAACGTGAGAGATTGATGCTGCATAACCACGAATCGTTGATGGTAACAAGCACGGGTACTTCATCGGCAGGAAGTTGAATGGTCAGGTTGCCGGCACCCACGCTACCAATTACATGATTGTTTACTTTTGGGGTATCGCTGAAATCGAGAAACATATTTCCGAAGCCAACATCGGCTAGCACAACTTTTGAACGTGCCAAATTGAGTTGTCTTGCCGTAAGGGAACCCATATCCACTTTCACACGGAAGGTGTCCATGTCTATTTTATTTTCGCCACCGTTGTAGCTGATGTTTACATCGGCACTTCCGGTATAGATTTTTAATTTTTGCACAGATAGCCCCGATAGATCGATGTTTGCATTGCCTAACCCATATTCGAGATCGAGCGAGTAGGGTG
>Ga0163147_10004091_pt1 | contig 18795 bp, 20 predicted proteins | sample OliLakLV19MP6G1_FD_148597 | JGI IMG/M metagenome (GOLD analysis project Ga0163147, IMG submission 148597) | Freshwater microbial mat bacterial communities from Lake Vanda, McMurdo Dry Valleys, Antarctica- Oligotrophic Lake LV.19.MP6.G1 | ecosystem: Environmental > Aquatic > Freshwater > Lake >...
CGATGGTTATGCCCGTGCCACCAAGAAACCGACGCTGGTTCAACTTCACAGCGGCGTTGGCTTGGGCAACGGGATCGGTATGATGTATCAAGCAATGCGCGGACATGCGCCGCTGGTCGTTATCGCTGGCGAGTCGGGTATTCGCTTTGATGCAATGGACGCGCAGATGGCAGCCGATCTGGTGTCGATGGCACGTCCTGTCACAAAATGGTCAACCCGTGTCGTTGATCCGAATTCGGTGCTGCGTGTGCTGCGCCGAGCCATCAAACTGGCAATGACGCCGCCGATGGGTCCCGTGTTTGTATGTTTACCCGCCGATATTCTCGATGCGTTAAACGATGAACCGGTTCATCCTACGTCGTTGTTGGATACGCGGGTTGTACCAACAGCCGAGCAGGTGGCACGCGCCGCTGATATGTTGATTGGTGCCAAACGCCCGGTGATCATCATGGGCGATGGCATTGCGTATTCCCATGCACAAGCCGAACTCCAGCGCGTCGCAGAACTGCTTGGCGCAGAAGTGTGGGGCGCAGATTCCTCGGAAGTCAACATGAGCTATACACATCCTCTCTTTAAGGGGATGACGGGTCATATGTTCGGGGCATCGAGTGCCAAAGTGACCACCAAAGCCGATGCGGTGCTGGTCGTTGGTACGTATGTCTTCCCCGAAGTGTTCCCGTATTTGCAGCCAGACCAAATTTTTGCACCCAACGCCAAAATCGTCCACATCGACCTGAATGCTTATGAAATCGCAAAGAATTTCGCGGTTGATCTAGGGTTGGTCAGCGATCCTAAAGTGACGCTTGACGCGCTGGCGACGGTCTTGGAAGGCAAGTTAGGCGAGAGCGATCTTCGCGCAGCCCGTGAACGTAGTGAAGCCAGCGGCGCAGCGAATGAAGCGGCGCACAAGGCGGCGGTAGACCATGATCGCACGCTGAGCCAATCCGTTCCCATGAGCGCATCCGTGTTCATTGAAGCCCTGTCGCGGCACGTCCCCGACGATGTGATGATCTTCGATGAAGGCTTAACATCATCGCCGTACATCACACGTTATATGCCGCCTCATCTGCCAAATCACTTCTTCCAGACACGCGGTGGTTCATTGGGGGTGGGTATCCCCGGTGCGTTGGGCATCAAACTGGCGAACCCCGATAAGACGGTCATCGGCTTTACCGGTGACGGGGGCAGCATGTACACAATCCAAGCATTGTGGACGGCGGCTCACTATAATATCGGTGCAAAATTCGTCATTTGTAACAATCAAAGCTATCGACTGCTCAAGGATAATATTCTGCAATATTGGCGTGAGCAGGTAGGCGATCCCGTCCACGAATTCCCATCAGGGTTTGACCTCAAAGACCCGGTGATCGATTTTGCGGCAATGGCACGGGCAATGGGTGTTCCAAGCGTATGCGTGGATCGTCCCGAAAACGCGGAAGCAGCAGCGAAGCAAATGTTGGAGACTCCGGGTCCCTTCCTCGTCGATATGGTAATCAGCAACGAAGTTCCCGGCTTGTAATTGGAGAAATCATGACAACGCGCGGAATGCAGTTTTACGAAAGCCAACTCTCCTACCTTGAGGCAAACGATGTTGAGGGGCTAGTTCCAAACCAGTATGCAGATGATGCGATCATTGTGTCGTTTGACTTCCAACGTCGCGGTCAAGCCGAAATCTTGACGCATTTTCATAACTATCTGGCACAGCTTGGTTACATCAAACTGCAATCGACTGACAAATTCACAGAAACTGACGACTCGATTTATTTCGAAGCAACCGTCAAGACTGCTGGCGGCGTGGCGAAGGTATACGACGTATTCATCCTCAACGATGAACGCAAAGCAACACATCACTTCACAGGGTTGCTTTCTTTCACACCATATCCAGCGCAGGCATAGAGTAAAAAGGAGAAAAAACATGACGCAAGCTGCCGTGACCGCACGATTGAACGAGGCGGAAGTTCGCCAGATGGTAATGGACTGGTACGAAAAATTGGACGTTCACGCGCCAATGGTGGACATTCTGCCGCTGCTCGTGCCAGACAATCTCTATATGAAGTTCCCTGAAGTGACGTTTACGACCCTTCAAGGCTTTGAAAGCTGGTATCAGCGTGTGATACGTACTTTCTTCGATGAAGTCCACACGATGAAAGAACTGAACGTCCGGGTCAGCGAAGACGGATCGAGTGCCGATATTGATCTCATCGTTCACTGGGAAGCCAGCGTTTGGACTCCGGGTGACCGTTACAGCAAGCGCATCAAAATGGATGCGGTGCAAACATGGATCGTCATGCCGTCGCCCGTGACAGGTAAACCCGCTGTGCAGTCCTACAGTGTGGATGACCTGATCTTCGCGCCAGACAGCGCGAAACTCTAGCTTTAGACTAGGGTTGAACCGGATTTGAGTTTGAGTCCGGTTCTTAATGGTGGGGACTCACAGCCGAGAGGCTGTAGTACGTAAATTTTCTGTCTAGGTGTCTATCTGTTTTTACATTCTAAGCAATGGAGACTGAGAAAAATGGCGAATACCGATCTGGTTCTCAAAATGTACGACCTGTTTGGCAAAGGCGATATGGAAGGCATCAAGCGCGAAGTTTTCCACCCCGACATGAGTTGGACGATGCCCGGACATCACCCCCTGTCGGGGCGTATGGAAGGCGTGGACTCCGTGATTGCGTTCTTCGGTGCGTTGTTCCAGGCGGGCATCCGTGTGGATAACGTTCATTTCGGTGAACTGGACGACGGAACGGTTGTTGAAAAGCACACCGGTCACGGGCAGGTCGGCGGCGAAGAATTCATTTTCCCGACTTGTACCAGCTATGGCATCCAAGATGGCAAGATTCACGAAGTGCGCGTTCACACGGGCGATCAACACACCGTTGACCGTTATATGTGGACAGTGTTCAAGCTCAAGGGTATCCCGGCGCGTCTTACCGAATAACTTTGCCGCAAACAGTTAGACTAGAGGTAACAGAATGGCTCATGTAACAACTGAACTCGTTCAAAAAGCCTACGAGGCCTTGGGGACGGGTAAAAAAGAAGAAATTTCCAAATACTGGCACGAGGATATGGTCTGGCAAGTGCCGGGTCATAACCTGCTATCGGGTTGGTATCATGGACGGGACGCCTTCATTGGCTTCATGGGGAAGGTTGGAGAATTGTCGGGTGGCAGTTTCCGCATGAAGACGATCAGCGTCATGGTCAACGAAGAATTTTCGTGCGATGTCACCAACAATCAGGGGACACGCGCACACAACCACGAAATCAAGCTGAACATTGATGTCGCGCACGTTTTGCACTGGCGTGATGGCAAGGTTCTGGCGGGTAAGGGGGGTATCTTCGGTGATGGCACAACGCAGTACGATCAGTTCTGGTCGGCTCGTTAGTTAATGAAATCCTGCGGCTGGTGTTGATAGGCTCACGCAGAATCACACCAGTCGCAATTTGTTTAACCTTACTTATTGCTTGTTTCTTGGGTTTGAAAGTCTGGCTATAGGGAGCAGAAGATGCCAATTATCACCGTCCAGTTTATCAAAGATGTGGTTGCAACGCCTGAACAGAAGCGTGAACTCATTATCCGCTTGACCGATACCTTTGTTGACGTATTGGGCGATGTAGTCCGTCCGTTCGTCTACTGCCTTATTCAAGAGACGCCTGTTGGGGAATGGGGTATTGCGGGTGTCCCCATGCCGGACTTAGCGTACCTCGTCGGTCCCGAACATGCAGAAGTGATTAACAAGTCGAATACCTTGATGCGTGGCGCAATTGCTCAAATGGCAGGCGCTCAAGAACCCGTCGCAGCCCATCCTGACCACCCCGCGAAGAATGCCGACGAAGCCGATGCACTCTGGCGCACGGGTGAAACCCTTGACCACGCAGCCTTCTTCGGGGAATGGTTTGAAGAACTCTGGAATAAGAAAAACTATGCTTTCGCCGCAACCCGTGTGGCGCCTGAATTTACAGCACATGGTGCTGGCGGTCAAGATATTAAGCAGGGACCCGATGGCGTCGTCGGCATGGTCAAGGAATGGCACAAAGCCTTCCCCGACGCCCATATGACCCTCGATGAAGTGATCACCGAAGGCGATCTGTCCACCATCCGCATGACCTTCACAGGCACACATCTGGGCGAATTCTACGGCATGAAAGCGTCGGGCAAGAAAGTCAAAATCACTTCCATCGGCATTGATCGTGTCATTGATCGCTTGATCACCGAAGGGTGGGGCGAGCTGGATATGTTCGGCATGATGCAGCAAATGGGCATTATTCCGAGCGCATAGGGATAGCAAGCAAAATTTCTAACTCTGAATTTCTGAATCTATACATCTCTGGAGTAACGAAATGCCTATTATCACCATTCAATTTATCAAAGATGTGGTTGCAACACCCGAACAGAAGCGTGAACTCATTATCCGTATGACCGACACCTTCGTTGATGTCTTGGGCGATGTCGTCCGTCCGTTCGTCTACACGCTCATTCAAGAAACGCCTGTTGGGGAATGGGGTATTGCGGGCGTCCCGATGCCTGATCTGCCGTACCTTGTCGGACCTGAACATGCACAGGTGATCGAAAAGTCGAATTCCATGATGCGCGGCGCGATCCAGCAAATGGGGGAAGCCGCCGCCGCCGAGGAAAAAGCGAAGCAAGCCGAGCGCGATAAGCAAGCCGACGACCTGTGGCGCACGGGTTCTTCCAGCTAACGAGCGTCGTGTTGTTATCGTCAGAATATCAAAGGTGTCATTTCTTCTCTCAGACATGACACCTCATCCATTCTTGAGCAATCTGTGAAATTTATGAGGGGGGGATAAATTGATCAGCGCCGCAGAAAAACGTATACTCATTAATCGTATGTACGATGAGACGAATAAAGGCAATGCCAAAATTTTGCTCGAAGTCCTAGCGCCGGACTTCATTAGCTACGGTGGGGCAGGCTTCCAAGATTTGCATGGGGCAGAAGCCTTCCTCGGACTGTGGGAGACATTCGTCGGGGCGTTTCCCGACCTGCATTTCGACGTTCAGCAGATCGTGGCTGGCGAAGATGAATGGGCGGCTGTTCGCGGCATCCAGTCGGGGACACATCTCGGTAATTTTCTTGGGATGGTTCCCGCAACCGGTAATAAGGTCAACTGGACGGGTACGGCAATTTTCAAGTTCAACGAAGACGGCAAGATTGTCGAACGTTGGCAAGACCTCGACAATTTGACTCTGTTTCAGCAATTGGGTGTAATTCCGCCATTCGGTTCGGCGGGCGGTTGATTATTTACCACGACAAAGGTGAGAGAAAATGTCTGTTGAACAAAACAAGCTAATTATGCATCGCCTCTTGGAGGATGTCTGGAATAAGGGTAATTTGGCAGTAGTCGATGAACTGTTTACCGCAGATCACACCAGCCCAAGCGCCCCTTTCCTCCCCCCGGGACCCGAAGGCACTAAAATCATCGTCAATATGTTCCGCAAGGCGATGCCAGACTACAAGCTCAAGATCGACTTGATCATGGCGGACGATTACAAAGTGGTTGCCCGGTTTACGCAAAGCGGTACCCATGTGGGCGAACCCTTGCTAGGGATGAACGCCAGCGGCAGACGTGCAGAATGGACGGAAATCGCCGTTCTAGAAGTCACGAATGGCAAGATTACCAAGAGTTGGTACGAAACCGACATGTTGGCGCTGGTCAACCAGCTTAACGCGCAGAAGTAGAAATAGTTTTTGTACGGGGGGAACTTCCCCCCGTTCGTGCAAACTTTTGCCAACTAAAGGAGTTTTGCCGATGACTCCCCGTGAGATCATTGAAAAGTACTACGAATTAGCCTCTGCTGGCGACTGGGATGCGTGGTGTGACCTGTTCTCAGACGATTACGTGATGGACGAACAGCTTGCCGGACGTGTCACAGGGCTAGATAACCTTCGCAGCATCATGCGTGGTTTCCCGCAAGCCTATTTCCGCTTCTCCAACACACCCAAAACCATTCTCGTTGACGGTGATAAAGGCGCAGTCGTTTCGCACATCTCAGCCCTTGCAATGAAATATCAAAATGAGCCGATTGAAGCCGAAGCCATGAACTACTTCCAGTTCAAAGATGACAAAATTGTCTATATGGCGAACTTCCACGACTCCAAGCCTTTTGCTCCGTTTCTCCGCCAACTCTCAGAGGGGTAAAACATGGCTAAAAATACTTACGATTACATTGTCGTTGGCGCGGGGGCGGGTGGTGCTGCGGTTGGCAATCGCCTGAGCGAAAACCCGGACGCCAAAGTCCTCCAGCTTGAAGCAGGGACGGGCGAAATCCCCGAAGCGGTGCGTATCACACAGGCATGGCCTACGCTGTGGTTCACCGACATCGACTGGAAATACGGCGAAGTCCCTCAAAAGGGCTTGAACGGACGCGCAGTACCCGAACCGCGTGGTAAGGCGGTTGGTGGGTCGAGCAACTTCTACATTATGATGCACATTCGCGGGCATGAGTCCGACTTCGACAACTGGGCGTACAACGGCTGCCCCGGTTGGTCTTATAATGACGTGTTGCAATTCTTCACGAAGTCCGAAGATCAAGAAGATGACACCAACCCGACAGGCGGCAAGGGCGGTCCTATTTCGGTCATTAATGCGAAAGACCACAACCCGAACCCCTATTCAGGCTATTTCATCGACGCCTGTGAGGAACTCGGACACATACGCCGCGAAGATTTGAATGCTCCCGGCAGCCTCATTGGGACGGGTTGGCATCACCTGAACATTCGCAACGGCAAACGGCATGGGGCGAACGAAGCCTACATCGAGCCGTTCATCAATAACCGCCCCAACTGGACGCTGAGTACCAACTCATTGGCGACCAAGTTGGTGTTTGAAGGCAATCGCTGTGTCGGCGTGGAATACATCAAAGATGGCAAGAAACACACCGCCCACGCAACGACTGAAGTGATTGTCGCTGGCGGCGCAATCGAATCGCCTAAACTGCTCATGCTGTCTGGCATTGGTCCTGCCGCGCACTTGAAGCAGCACGGGATCGATACCCTCGTCGATTTGCCGGGTGTCGGGCAAAATTTCCACAACCATGTTTTAACGGGCATGATCTACGAAACCAAAGGTCCAGTGCCGCCGCCGAACCTCAATATGTCGGAATCCGCGCTGTTCTGCCAGTCAGACCCCGGTGGGATCGGTCCCGACATCCAACTGTCGTTTATCAGCGCGTCGTTTGACATCATCATCGGACAGTCCAACCCCAACGTGGTCAGCATCCTCCCCGGTGTTGTCCGTCCCATGTCTCGCGGTTCAGTCACGCTTCAAAGCTCCAAGCCCGAAGATTATCCCATCCTCGATCCGAACTATCTGGGTGAGAAATCCGATCTTGAAGGGTTGCTCTGGGCGGTCAAGCACACCCGCGACATCGTTCACACCAAGTCGTTTAGCGAACATCTGACCGGACGTGAACTGCTTCCTCGTGCTGAAGAAAATGTCCAGACAGATGACGAAATTCGTGCGTGGTTACGCAACAATGCCGCTTCGTTCCATCATCAAGCGGGTTCGTGCAAGATGGGTTCCGACGGCGCTTCTGTCGTTGACCCGCAGCTTCGCGTGTACGGCGTCGAAGGTCTGCGCGTAGCAGATGCGAGTATCATGCCGCAGGTGACATCCTGCAATTGCCACTCTGCCATCCTCATGATCGGTGAAAAGTGCGCCGATATGGTGAAGAACGCACACGCATAACAACATCGCTGCGTCAGCAGTGATAAGGGAACTTATCTAGCGGTCAGTCGCCGTTTGCTCTCCACCCCTCTCCAAACGGAGAGGGGTAGGGGGTGAGGCTTAAAGTTGAAAGTGGGGCGCATGAAACTTCAAGGCAAGAAGGTCGGCATTCTCATCGAGAGCGACTTCTACGAAAAAGAGATTTTCTACTACGAGCATCGCTTTCCCGAAGAAGGAATCGAACTGCACTTCATGTCGCGCTTGTGGGGGCAGCCCTATTTGACCTTCAAAGGACACGAAGAACATTACCCGTTTGAGTGTCACGAGAGCTTTGAAGGCATGGATGATGCGACCCTTCGCAGCTTCGACGCGATTATTGTGCCATCTGCAATCGTCTCGGATCGTCTGCGTTATACTGAGGACATCAACAAGCTTGCTCCGGCGGTGCAGTTCATCGAGCGGGCTTTTGCTGAGAAAGACATCATCAAGGGGATTATCTGTCACGGTCACTGGATTATTTCACCGGTGCCGCATCTCTATCGCGGGCGCAATGTGACCGGACACATCAATCTGCTAGGCGACATTCGCAACATGGGCGCGAACTACATTGACCAGGATTTGGTTGTCGATGGCGATTTGGTGACGGCTCGCACTGGCGGTCATTGCCATCTACTCGCCCGTCAAATTATTGATATGCTCTATGCCAAAGAAGGGGTTAAATAATGGCTTTCTCACATATTGGACTAAGCTGCCTAGACCCCATCGCCGTTGAACGCTGGTATACCCAATATTTCGGCTTCACGCGGTCACGGGTTGTCCCGTTGGGCGCAGAACAGTTGGTGTTCATCAAGTCGGGCGATATGTATCTTGAGTTGTTCAAAACCAATGAGCCGCGCCCCCTTCCTGCGCCCCAAAACGACGGATACGGCTTTGAAGGCTACCGTCATATCGCCTTTCAAGTCGAAAACGTGGATGCGAAATTGGCAGAGATGGGCGATGATGCTAAGATTACATTGGGTCCGCTCGACTTTAACGATTTTATTCCCGGTTGGCGTACCGTATGGGTAGCCGACCCGGAAGGCAATATTGTAGAAATTAGTCAAGGGTATCAGGATCAGGACAACCCACCTGCTCTGAACTAGCTGTCTCCTAACTAGAGAAAAGGAACATCCGTGAAGATCGATTTTACTTTTTCAGATACGATAAGTGGGTATGTCACCCATTTTAATCGTGTAGAGCGTTCAGTCGGATTAAGCACCTCAGACGGGCGGCAGTTCAAGGGTGTATTGACGCCAAGCACCTATGCACGCATCTCGCAGAATCTTGAAGAATCGTACATGGATGCAACGGGACGCCTTGCTGAACTGTTGACTCCCGGTCAGTTTGTCTATGCCTACGGCGTGTTTTACCCGGATGCAGGGGACGGCGATTACGTTTTTGAAATCAAGTCGATGGTTTTCCCCGGCAATGGGCCTTCGGTCTATCGTCACGAGGAACAGGACTGGTGGATCAAGCAGATTCGCTCCATCGGGAATTCATACCTCAAGTGGCAGTTCAATTACCCCAAAGAAGAAATCGACTACCGCAATTACCGCACCTTCTTACATTTGGCGGGCGCAAAACGCGGCGATTTCCTGCAAGAAACAGACACAATTTCGCGTCTGGTTTATGGTTTTGCCTCTGCGTTCCTGTTGACGGGTGAAGATGCTTTCCTCGAAGGCGCGGAAAAAGGTACAGAATACCTGCGCGATCACATGCGCTTCTATGATGTCGAAGAAGAATTGATCTACTGGTATCATGGCGTTCAGGTCAGCGGCGATCAAGAACAGAAGCTGTTGACATCAGAATTTGGTGACGACTACGACGCACTTCCCGCGTATGAACAGATTTACGCGCTGGCGGGTCCTATTCAAACATACCGCATCACGGGCGATCCACGTATTCTCCTTGATGCAGAATTGACCGTCAAGCTGTTTGACCGCTTCTTTGTTGACAAAGAAAAGGGCGGCTATTTCTCGCACATCGATCCCATCACGCTTGACCCGCGTGCCGAATCGCTGCGCCACAACCGCGCCAAGAAGAACTGGAACTCGGTGGGCGATCACGCTCCCGCGTACCTGATCAATCTATGGATTGCGACGCATGACCAGAAGTATGCCGACTTCCTCGAAGACACGTTCGACACCATCGAAGGACACTTCCAGGACTACGAAAATAGTCCGTTCGTGCAAGAGAAGTTCTTTGAGGACTGGAGCCACGACTCAACCTATTTGTGGCAGCAGGATCGCGGCGTCGTCGGTCACAACCTGAAAATCGCGTGGAATCTCACCCGTATGCAGGGTTTGAAGTGGAAAGACAGCTACGAGAAGTTCTCCAAGAAAATCGCTGACCTCATGCCGCAGGTGGGTATGGATATTCAGCGCGGCGGTTGGTACGACGTGGTAGAGCGCAAGCTGCGTCCCGGCGAAAAGTTCCATCGCTACGTCTGGCATGACCGTAAAGCATGGTGGCAGCAGGAACAGGGCATCCTCGCCTACTTGATCATGTATGGTGTCTACAAAGATGAAGAATACAAGCGTCTCGCCCGTGAATCAGCGGCGTTCTACAGCGCCTTCTTCCTTGATCACGATGACGGTGCAGTCTACTTCAACGTTCTGGCGAATGGCGTACCCTATCTGCTCGGCAACGAACGCTTGAAGGGCAGCCACTCCATGAGCGGCTATCATTCGACTGAACTGTGCTATCTGGCATCCGTCTATCAAAACTTGCTCATCAGCAAGAAACCGATGGATTTCTACTTCAAGCCGTACCCGACCAATTTCAAAGACAATATCATGCACGTCGAACCTGATATTCTTCCGCCCGGTTCGATCTCTATTGGATCGGTGGAAATTGACGGTGTACCATACACGGATTTCGATGCGACAGCACTCACAGTCAAGCTGCCTCAGACAGATCAACGTGTCAAGGTTAAAGTAACTATCGTACCCGTCTAATTGCGGAGAATCTATGGACGTTCAAACTAAACCGTTCGCGGACGCAACTGTCGTTGAAGTTTCTGGCGACGTGGATGGAAGCACCGCACCCGTTATGCAGGAAGCGATAATGGCGGTAGCCCAACCGGGCTGCCGCCTCCTGATTGATATGAGCCAAGTTGGTTTTATGTCCAGCGCAGGCTTACGCGTCATGCTCATTTTGCATCGGACAATCTCTGGTGGAAAAGGGAATGTCGTCCTTGTTGGCTTATCCGATGACATCAAAGACACGATGTCTGCGACCGGGTTTTTGAAGTTTTTTACGACCGCCGAAACATTGGATGCAGGGTTGCAAGCATTAAACAATGGTTGAGCGTATTGATGTTTACCCAACTCATATACACGAGGGTTACAAGCTAAGACCGGGGCAGACGCTCCCGTTTGGCGCGTCTATTGTGCCGGGGGGGATCAATTTCTCGATCTTCTCCAGCCATGCGACCACTTGTATCCTCGTGCTGTTCGAGAAAGATGCAGATAAGCCGCTGGTGGAAATCCCCTTCTTAGAGGAATTCCGTATCGGCAATGTATATTCCATGACCGTGTTCGATATTGATTACGAGAATATCGAATACGGATTTCGCATGGATGGACCCTGGGATCCCAAAAACGGGCATCGTTTCGACAAAACCAAAGTGTTGATGGATCCCTATGCCAAAGTGATCGGCGGACGCGACGTGTGGGGGACGAACCCCGACTGGGACAACGTTTACCAGCATCGTTCCCGCCCCGTCTTGAATGACTTCGACTGGGAACACGATAAGCCGCTCGAATTGCCCATTGAAGACCTTGTAATCTACGAAATGCACGTCCGTTCGTTCACGCGGCACGAGTCGTCCAAAGTCGAAGCGACTCCCGGCACGTTCGCGGGCATGATCGAAAAAATTCCGTATTTGAAGGAACTTGGCGTCAACTGCGTCGAACTGCTGCCCATCTACGAATTTGATGAATTTGAGGACAGTCGCCGCAGCCCGATCACCGGTGAAATGTTGTTCCAGTATTGGGGCTACAGCACGGTAGGGTTCTTCGCCCCGAAAGCAGGCTATGCCGCGACGGGTAAATACGGAATGCAGGTAGACGAGTTTAAGAATCTCGTCAAAGAACTACACGCTAATGGCATCGAGATCATCCTCGATGTCGTGTTCAATCACACCGCCGAAGGCAACGAAAACGGACAGTATGTGTCCTTTCGGGGCATCGATAATAAGATTTACTACATGCTGACGCCCGACGGCTACTATTTCAATTTCAGCGGTACAGGCAACACGCTCAATTGCAATCATCCCGTTGTGCGTAACATGGTGCTGGACTGCCTTCGCTATTGGGCAGCAGAATATCACATTGACGGTTTCCGGTTCGACCTCGCCGCCATTCTGGGACGCGATCAAAACGGTGCGCCGCTCTCGAACCCGCCGCTGCTCGAACAACTGGCGCACGATCCCATTCTTGCCAAGTGCAAGCTGATCGCAGAAGCGTGGGACGCTGGCGGCTTGTATCAGGTCGGCGTATTCCCTGCATATGGTCGTTGGGCAGAATGGAACGGCAAGTACCGTGATGCGCTGCGTAAGTTCATCAAGGGCGAAGAGAACTTGATCGGGGAAATGGCATCTCGTGTGCAGGGGTCGCCTGACCTCTACGCGACACGCGGACCCACAGCCTCCATCAACTTTATCACCGCGCATGATGGCTTCACCCTCATGGACTTGGTGTCGTATAACGGCAAGCACAACGAGGCGAACGGTTGGAACAACACCGACGGCGCGAATGACAACGACAGTTGGAACAGCGGTTGGGAAGGGGATACCACCGACCCCGGAATCATCCAACTGCGCCACCGTCAGGTCAAGAATTTCGCAACCATCCTGATGGTGAGTCAGGGTATCCCCATGATCCTCATGGGCGATGAAGTAGGACGGTCACAGAACGGCAATAACAACACCTATTGTCAGGATAACCTCCTCAACTGGTTCGACTGGTCGCTGCTGGACAAAAACGCCGATCTTCTGAAATTTTTCCAGAAGGTGATCAACTTCCGGCAGACACACGCGGTACTCCGCAGTCGCACCCATTACAGACACGCCGACTATGTGGGCAGCGGTATACCAGACATCAGTTTTCACGGAACCCAAGCGTGGCAGCCCGATTGGTCAGCGAACAATCAACACACGTTAGCATTCATGCTGTCTGGCGACCATGCCAAGGGCGGCAAGGTGCATGACGATCATATCTACGTGGCAATCAACACCTACTGGGACGCCCTGAGCTTTGGACTACCGCAGCTCCCACATGGCAGACGCTGGCACATGGCAATCAATACGTCTATGCCAACACCAGAAGATATTTGGCAACCCGGAAGCGAACCGCTGCTAGGGGATCAACACACCGTCTGGGTAGGCAATCGTTCGGTCATCGTTTTAGTAGGACGCTGATCAACTCTGTACGGTCTTGGTAGGTCGCTGACTCTAAATCTAAGGAGATTGAGCTATGGCTTTTGAATCATCACTGGTGTTGGAAAACGGAATCGCAAAGATTACGCTGGTAGGGGAACTAGACGCGAGTGTCGCGCCTCAGTTTCAGGAAAAAATCAAAGAAGCGGCAGACGCGCACGCCCAAAAGCTTGTCCTGATGATGGAAGGCTTGGTCTATATGTCGAGCGCGGGTTTGCGTGCGTTGGTTTACGCCAAGCAGAAGATGGGCGCACAGGTCAAAATTTATCTGATCGCTACCCAAGATCAGGTTGTCGAACCAATCAAGCAGACCGGCTTTCATTACAGCGTGATCATGCTCCCAAGCTATGATGCGTCGGTGATCGAGGGCTAACGGGCTTCTACGTGACCGGGCGTTGGACATCTTTGATCTCCCTGTGATTCTCTGGATATCCTTGGGTTTCCAACGTCCTTTTCTCTCTCCGCAGAAGTAAACAGCAGGCAAAACGATGTCCGAATTAAAAATACCCGCGATTATTGTTTCTGGAAAATCTGCGAACATGGGAGAGTCGTTAAGTGCGATTCGCCAGTTTGTCAGTAATGCTTCACAGCAGGCTGGGCTAGACAAACCAGCGGTTTACAAGTTAACATTGGCGGTAGATGAAATCGCCGCAAACATATTTATCTACGGTTACAAAGACGCCGTCCCCGATGCCAAAATTGGTATCGAAGGGTTGATCACAGAAGCGTCCCTGACGATTCGGCTGGAAGACAGCGCCCCCGCATTTGACCCTATCGCTCACCTGAAATCAACCGAATTTGATCTGGATGCTGATATAGGTGATCGGATTCCCGGTGGCTTGGGCATCAAACTGGCGGCGGATAATGTTGATGAATTTCGCTACGAGTATCGCAATGGGCGGAACTGTAATATCTTTATCATGAAACGCCGTCCTTCATAAGAAGGACGAGAATAAATTTGTGCTGCAATTGAACAAAACAAGCAGCATATTGTAATTTTAGAAGGGCGACAACTTATGTCTAACGTCATCAGCCGTGTGCTGGTTATTGACGACAACATTCAAAACCGGACGCAGCTCGAAAACCACCTGAAATCGCGCGGACATCTCGTTGTAGGCGCGGGCGATGGACAAGAAGGTTTTGACGTGATGTGCGCCCAAAGTTTTGACCTGATTCTGATGGGGATCAATCTGCCCACGTTGACCGGATTCCAAATCCTAGAGCAGATGAACGCGCATCCCGATTTGAAGCATCTCCCTGTGATCATCATTTCGGCGGTCTCCGATATGGACGCTGTCACGCGCTTGATCCAGTTGGGCGCAGATGACTACATCCACGAACCTTACTCGCCAGAGATACTGGATGTTCGCGTTCAAATCACGATGGAAAAGGTGCTGCTCGAAAAAAGCCAGGAAATGCACATGCGGCGCTCCGAGAAAATGGCTGACCTCATGGAAAAGGTGATCCTTCCTATCGGGATCGCGCTGTCCACCGAGTCGAACTTTGACAGCCTCACCGAGCGTATTTTGATGGAAGTGAAAACGATTTGCAATGCCGACGCCGGGACGCTTTACATTCGCACCCACGACGACAATTTGCGCTTTGCCATCGCTATCACCGAGTCGTTGGGCGTGCATGCAGGAGGTACCAGCGGACGCCCGATTGCATTCTCACCGCTTCCTATGTACAACCGGGCAACCGGACAGCCCAATCACCATAACGTTGCTACCTACGTTGCGTTGACGGGCAAATCGATCAATATTCCTGACATTTACGCCGCCGAAGGCTTCGACTTTTCCTCCACGAAGATTTTCGACAAGCAAAATAACTATCGCTCTGTTTCCAGCTTGACCGTGCCGCTGAAAGATAACAAAAGTGATGTCATCGGCGTGCTGCAACTGCTCAATGCGCGTAACGACGATGGCGTTATCACCCCATTCGATGAATATAATCGCTTGGTGGTGGAGTCGCTCTCGTCACAGGCGGCGATTGTGATGAACAATCACCTGCTGGTACAGCAGCAGCAGAAGATGGCGAAGATCGAGAACGACATCGAAATTGCACGACGCATTCAAAACAACTTCCTCCCTAATACCCTGCCGATTGTTCCCGGTTGGGAAATTGGCGGGCGCTTCCAACCAGCGCGTGAAGTAGCGGGCGATTTCTACGACTACTTCATGATGATGAATGAGCGCCGTCTGGGGATTATCATCGCAGATGTGTGCGATAAAGGCGTGGGCGCGGCGTTGTTCATGTCGCTGACGCGCAGTCTCCTGCGTGCCTTCGCCATGATGAACCACAACGTCAATTGGGCGGAAAATCTATTTGAGGATGGCAACGCCGCTACGTTAGGGCGCACAAAGTCAAGCCGTATGGCGCTGCGGGCAAACGCTCTTAAAACGGCGGTAGTCGATACCAACGAGTACATCACACAGCATCACCTTGACCTCAACATGTTCGCTACCCTGTTCTTCGGTATGCTTGAACCGTCAACGGGGACGCTGTTGTACATCAACGGCGGACACTGCCCCCCCATGATCATCAGCCCGACAGGGGAGATCAAAGCGCGGCTCGAACCTTCGGGACCCGCTGTTGGCATGTTCCCCGGCGCAGAGTTTGAAATCCACGATGCCCAGCTCGATTACGGTGATATTTTTCTTGGCTTCACCGATGGCGTGACCGATGCGCGTAACCCGTCCGGCAAATTGTTCCATGAAGCCGGTTTGATCTCGCTCATCGAGCCGCCGCTCGATTCTGCAAAGGGCTTGCTAGATCGTATTGATAACGCGCTCTATAACCACATTGCCGATGCCATTCAGTTCGATGACATCACAATGGTAGCCGTTCGTCGTGAACCAAAAGCCTAACCCCACGATTAGATTTCTCCCCCTCTCGCTTTTCGCAGAGGGGGGGAATCGCTTAGTTCAGCGGGGCGGCGCTCCGCTTTGCCGACTTGTACCGCGTGTCAATCAACTGACCATCGCGCAGTTCGTGAACTACATCAGCTTCATCCATCGTTTGCGGGTCATGCGTGACCACCACTACCGTGATTTTCGCCTCAATCACCAACCGCCGCATCAAATCTAAGACTCGCCTCCCGGTTGTGCTGTCCAGTTGACCGGTGGGTTCATCAGCCAGCACAATTTGCGGGCGGACTGCTATTGCACGCGCAATCGCCACCCGCTGCTGTTCTCCGCCGCTCAACTCATACGGGCGATGAGCAGCCCGCTCCAGTAACCCCACCCACGACAGCGCCTCAGTCACGCGCCCCTCGCGTTCTTTCGCGCCCAATTGACGCATTCGCAGCGGCACGCCCACATTTTCCGAAGCAGTGAGCAGTGGCAGCAGTCCGAACGACTGAAACACGAACCCGATTTTCTCTTGACGTAACCGGAGGCGCTGTCCCTCGTTCATGGTGTGCAGCGGTTCGCCGTCAAATACAATCTCACCGTTTGTCGGCTGGTCTAAACCCGAAATCAAATTAAGAAACGTCGTTTTACCAGAACCGGATCGTCCGACAATCGCGGTCATTTCACCGGGATAAATATCGAGAGTCACGTTGTCTACTGCGCGTACAGACACATCGTTCGCAGGGTAGACTTTGCTGAGGTTGCGTACCTGAATGATCGCTTCTCGCATGAGGTTATTTGTCCTAATTGAGGTCGCGTACTTGAATAATCGCTTTACGCATCAGGTTTATTTTCCCCGACGTTGTAGACGGCAACGTGATCGCGGTTCAGGTGCAGCCGCACGCGGTCTTTCATCTCAAGGCTGTCGAGATACGCTTGCGGTAGCTGTATGCGACCCGCTTTATCCAGAATAGCGAACTCATCCTCCGACAGTGTGACTCCCGCTGCATCCCGCTTGCGTAGAATTTCCGTGCTGGCGCGACCATCCCGCATCCCGATCACACGATCCACGCGACTGGCGACGTTGAAATCATGCGTCACCACAATGATCGTGACTCCGTATTCGCGGTTCAGCACCCGTAAGGTGTCAAAAATCGCGTTGGATGATGTGCTGTCCACTTCGCCCGTTGGCTCATCTGCCAGCAGCAAACCGGGTCGATTTGCCATCGCTACAGCAATCGCCGCACGTTGTTGTTCCCCACCGCTCAAGCGATCAGGTCGATGATCGTAGCGATGCTCCAACCCGACCTGATCGAGCAGTTGCCGCGCCCGTTCACGCCGTTCACGCCCTTTGACTCCATCCAACGCCATCGGCATTTCGACATTTTCCTGTGCGCTCAGGTAAGGGAGCAGGTTGCGGGCAGTTTGCTGCCACACAAACCCCACTTCACGCCGCCTATACAACACCTGATCGCGCCGCGACATATCTAGCAAATTGTGGCTCCCTACGTGGATTCGACCCGCTGACGGCGTATCGAGTCCGCCTAGAATGTTCATCAGCGTCGATTTCCCCGAACCCGACGGACCAACGAGCGCCATCATTTCGCCCGCTTCCACCAGTAGATCAACCCCTTGCAAAGCGACCACTTCCAGATCAGCCACCTTGTAAATTTTGACCAGATTATCGCATTCGATGAACATGGATGCTTTTTACCCTCTCTTATTCTTGTTCTTTTCTGCTCCCCTCTCCCTTGGGAGAGGGGTTGGGGGTGAGGCTCCCTGCTTATTCTTCGCGTAGCACCTGATTAACGCTCATTCGCTGGAGGAAAATCACCGTTGTCCCCAGCAGCAGCGCGAACGCCAGCACCAGCACGATCAGCAGTTGGCTGATTTCAGGGATCGGAAATTGCAGTGTTTCCCCGCCAAGCAGCGCAAGGAACGGCAGTAGGAGATATGCCAGCAAGCCGCCTAGCAGCACCCCGACCAGCAGGGCAGGGGTGATCAACGCCGCTTGTTCGACGGTCAGCAGCCCCCAAAGCTTTTGCGAATGCCAACCAAGCGCCCGCAGCACCGCGAAGGAAGTTGCTCGCCGCCGCGCCGTCATCGCCAGATAGAACGCGAAATCGAGCAGACCTAAACCGAGCGACACCCAGAATCCTGTGAACAACATCCCCGTGATCGCGTTCGGAAGGGGTTCGCGCCGCAGGGCATTGTAAACATCATACGCGAATAACACCGTTCTTCTGGAATTATTCGCGTTGCTCGTTTCAATGGCTTGACGGCTGTCCACCGCCGCGAGGAAATTTGCGCTTGGTTCACGGCTTGGAAACGTGACCCATGCCTCGTTCGTCGTATAGAACTCGGTGGGTGTGCTGATGCTGTTCAAAACCTGTTCCAGATGATCAACCCGCGCAATGAAATACCGTTGATCAGGTTGCATCGTCGGGAAATTATCCACAATACCCACGACCTCAAACCGAACCTCAAGATCGGCTTGGGCAAGTTGTAGAGTCATCGTGCCTGTATCGCCAACTTGCAGCGGACGCCGCCGCTCACTGCGCCGCCCGTGATGTTCCGCAAATTCGCGTGACGCGATGATCGGCATGAAGATTTCGCCTCCCGGCACACGATACGCCATCAGCACCGGGTCGATGAGATTCACGCCTTGCTGCCAGATCGCATAATCGACGCGCAAACTATAGTTGCCTGTCCCTGCTTGCGCGGTGGTCGCTGTCGTGAAAAAACCCGGACGCTGGTTAACCGATGTCCATTCAGGGAGAGCAG
>Ga0163147_10004092_pt1 | contig 18795 bp, 23 predicted proteins | sample OliLakLV19MP6G1_FD_148597 | JGI IMG/M metagenome (GOLD analysis project Ga0163147, IMG submission 148597) | Freshwater microbial mat bacterial communities from Lake Vanda, McMurdo Dry Valleys, Antarctica- Oligotrophic Lake LV.19.MP6.G1 | ecosystem: Environmental > Aquatic > Freshwater > Lake >...
GAAGGCGACGAAGGCCAAGGCCCAGGTGGCTGCGGACACGAAGAGGCAGGACGTCCTCGCGGCGCACTATGCGCGGATCGCCGAGCGGAAAGCGGAGGAGGCCGCGAATCCCAGAGAGCCCGAGCCCGTCGCGCCCGAGCCCGAGAAGAAAAAGCTGCCCGTTCGGTGGAAGCGCGAGAAGCTCGACGACCCGCGACTGAAGGACGAGGTGGTTCGCGATGAGCTGGGCGCGATGATCCACGGTGCCAAATGGATGATTGTAGGCGGCACGAAGGATATGCCGGGTGGGAATCGCGACTCGGACAAGCACTACATCAGACACAAGTGGACCGCCGAACAGGATTGGGTGCGGACGCGCGCCAACGCGGGATTCAAGTTCAACCTGGAGGAGACGAAGCGGATCATCAAAGATGCGCTCGCCGACCGCGTGCTCACCGCGAATGAGCGCCTGTACGCCACCTGGCTGATCGACACGGCGCACGAGAGCGCGTTTCGTGGCGCGGACACGCCGGAAGACATGGCGAGGGCGCGCGAGTTCTACCTCGATGAGAAGATCAGGCGGGGAGAGCGCCCGATCGGGGAGAACGAGTCGCTGCCCGATGCGGGGGCGCCGGAGGACGTGCCGTTCGCGCTCCCAATCAAGACCCGCGAGGCGGCGGCGCACCAAGCGGAGCTAGAAGCGCCGCAAGGGCGGCTGGGACGGCTGGGACGGCTGGGACGGCAAGGGCGGCTGGAGCGGTTCCTGGAGCCCATTCGCGCCGGCGCCGAGCGCAACGCCGTGCGCCGGCTGATCTGGGCCGAAGGGAACAGCGACCAAGCATTCCCGGTGTCCGTGGAAGGAGCAAAGACGAACCTGGTGGTATATGGCTTCCCCCTCCGCCCACCGGGGCTTCTTTCGGAAAGAATGGTTCGGTTGCAGTCCCTGGCCCGGCTCTTCATCGAGCAGGAGCTCAACTTGGACACAGAAACGAAGCAACGGGAATGGGACTCGCTGGAGCCTTTCGAGTTCCAGCCGAGCGCGCGCAGGGACGCCTACGAGGCGGAGCTCCGCGAGCGGAACGGCTGGATGGAGACCTTCCAGGGGGCGCTTCGCGACGGGGAGACCGACGCAGCAGCGGCACGTCTCGCCGCGGCGGCGCACCCGGAGGCGCTGAAGCCGTCGAGGTTCCTGGCCGGGTTCGACGATCCCGCGTTCGATGGGCCGGCGTTCGCGTTGCCCCTGCGGCGCAGGGAGCAAACAGACACTCCCGAGTTCAAGGCGTGGTTCAAGGGCTCGAAGGTAGCGGACGAGCATGGGAATCCACTGGTGATGTATCACGGGACGGGGAGTGCCTCGTTCAACGAGTTTGACTCAACCAAGAGTGAGAGATTCGGGTGGGGGTTGGGTTTCCATTTCGCATCTAACCCTGACCAAGCGAGCAGTTACGCTGGTCAATGGGACGGTCTCAAGGATAGTAGTGTCCGCGTTATCCCCGCCTACCTGAACATCAAAAATCCGCTAGACGGGGAAGAGTATCACCGTATTCAAGAAGAGGTTGGGGAATCCATGCCCGTTGGGGTCCCCCGCCATCCAAGGATAGTCGCGGTACGGACGCGGGATCGGCTGATGTCAGAGGGATACGACGGGGTTCGTTATTGGCAAAACGATCAATGGCTTTGGACGGCCTTCTCCAGTAACCAGATCAAGTCCGCGACCGGCAACGTCGGCGCGTTCGGTCAACGTGCGCCTACGGCGCAAGAGGCGTCCCAACTCGGCATGACCGAGGAGCGGGCGCTTGCAGCGCAGGGACGAGGGGACATTCGGTTCGCGTTGCCCGGCGGCAAGGGCCGCGACGGGTCAGGTCTGCGCGAGTTCCTGGCCCGCTACGAGGGCGGCGACCCGCACTACGCCGTCACGTCGAAGGGCAAGCTCACGATCGCGGCACGCGAGGCTTCCGAGCAGTTCTGGGAGAAGGAGACGATCTCGAAGACCCAGACCGCGCGCGGCGCTCGCGAGATGCTCGCCACGAAGGCGGGCAAGACCGAGGTCGATGCGGCGATTCGGGGTCAGCACCCTGGCGACTGGCGCGAGCAGAGCACGCTCACCGTCGCGGCGGAGATGCGCGTGAACAACCTTCTGCGCGCCGCAGCGCAGGGCACGACCAACGCGCGCGCGGCCATCGGGCTCGCCGTGGACTACTTCATGCTTCGCAGCGAGCAGGGGCGCGCTCTATCGGCCGTTCAGCGCCCGCGCACGCCGCGCGAGTCGTTCTGGCAGGAGATGAGCGAGCCGACGCCCGACAACGCCAAGGCGCTCAAGAAGCTCCAGAACCAGCTCAGAGTCACGAGCACGCCCGAGGCGAAGGCGAAGATTCGTGAGCGCATCGAAGAGATCAAGGCCGACGAGGCGCGGCTGTTCGACAAGGGGATGCTCGCGCTCAGGAAGGCAGGCATCGACCCCGAGACGATGGCCGACACGCCCGCGCAGGCGGCGCACGCGTTCCGCGTCGCGAACATCGCGAAGAGCAAGGGGTTCTGGGACTGGCTGCTCGAGCTGCGCGCGTCGGGCCTCGTGTCGTCGCCGGCCACGACGGTCGGCGCGCTGGGCGGCAACGTGCTCAACGTCGGCTGGAACACGGTGCTGGCTCGCATTGCGGAGCTTCCTGTCCCCGGCGGAGCGACGGCGGGCGAGATCCGCGCGATCACCGCGGCGCTCCCCGGCGCGTGGAACAAGGGCCTGCGCGCGTTCTGGAACGTGGTGACGACCGACGCACCGACGTACGAGGCGCAGCTCAAGCAGCTCGGGCTCATCGACCAGGCGCAGAACTTCGAGAACGCCAAGCTCGCTTCGATCCCCGGCATTCCCGGCCGGCTCGTGCGCGGCATCGGCCTCACGCCCATGACTGCGGTGGACGAGTTTGCGCGCGCGATGGGCTCGGAGCTGGAAGCCGTCGCCATCGCGCATCGTCGATCCGGCGGAGATCCGGCGCAGATGCGCCGCCTGCTCGGATCCACCGAGGTCTGGTCGGAGGCCGTAAAGAATACGCGCCGCAACATCTTCCAGGAGACCGACGAGAACGCGCTCGTCACGACGGGCTTCAAGGTGCGTGAGGCACTCGACCATCTCGGCGGGAACACGGTGCCTGTCGGGCACCTCATCTTCCCGTTCGTGCGGACCGGCGTGAACGGCGTGCTCGAGGCCCTCCGCAAGCTCCCCGGCCCCGCGCAGATCGTCGCGGCGAAGCACATCATCAAGGGCGAGTGGAAGGGCGATCCCGAGCTGCGCGCGCGTGACGTGTCGGCGCAGATCCTCTCCGTCGTCGTCGGCACGACGCTCTGGCAGCTCGCCAACATGGAGGACGAGAAGGGCCGTCCGTACATCACCGGCAGTCAGCCGGGAACGCGCGCGCAGAAGTCAGACGCGTGGAAGACCGCGCCGCCAATGAGCTACCGGGTCGGGGATCAATGGCGCAGCTATCGCAAGTGGATGCCGTTCGCGCTGATGACCGCGGCGGTCCTCGACGCGGCGCAGGACGGCGTTGACCCGATGAGCGTGGTGCTGTCGCTTGGCGCGCAGGCTGTTGACGCGACGTACCTCTCGACGCTCTCTTCGCTGCTCGATGCCGTGCAGAGCGAGGCCCCCACGAGCGACAAGATCGCCCAGGTGGGCGACGACTTCGCGCGCTCGTTCATCCCGAACCTCGTGCGCTCGGGCCTCGCCGCGAAGAAGGACGAGGTTACGATCGACCCGCTGCGCGCCAAGGGCGGCAAGGAACTCGGTTGGACCGACCGCGCGCGCGCATACACGGGCACCCTGGAGTCCGAGCAGCAGTACGACAACTGGGGCCGTCCGATGGAGAAGGGCGGCAATGTCATGGAGCGGTGGCTCTCGCCTTCGCCCCCGAACCGCCGGATCGCGTGGCACGCGGCAGATCAGACGATCGCCGCGTGGAACGACAACCTGCCCGAGGGCGAGAGCCCGTGGGTCCCGTCGAAGGCTCAATACTGGTACACCGTGCGCGGCGTCACGAAGTACATGAGCCCGAAGCAGAGCAGCGCGTTCCAGCGGCGCGCCGGCGAACTCGCGGCGGGCATGTTGGACGAGTCCACGCTCGACCCGAAGAACCCCACACGCGCGCAGATCGACCGGATCAAGAAGGCGCTGTCGCGTGCGCGGAGCCGCGCGAGGCGCGAAGTCCTCAACGAAATCCCAGACGAAGAAGAAGACGGATGACCACAAGTGCCCCCCCGGCAAGTCTCGTTATCTCCTGGATCTCCCGACTCCTCCTGTGGCTGATCGTGGCCGCGCTCGTCGTGTTCGCGTTCTCCGCGTGCTCGGTGCTCGGCATCGCCACCGAGAGCTACGTCGAGGACCGCGTAGAGGCGCTGGACGAAGCGCGTGTCGAGACCGCGGTGGCGATCGTGGAGCCTCTGGAGCCGATCGTGCCTGGAATAACCTCATACGCGCGTGGGCGCGCACGCGGCGTCGAGGTACGCGCACCGACGCCATCCGAGGACGGATTCCCGTGGGAGATGATCTTAGGCGTGGTCGCCACAACCATCGGGGTCGGAGTGCCCGCATCCGTCGGAGCGACGAACCACATGCGCGACAAGCGGCGACGCCAGCTCAACGAAGCCACCAGCGTCCGCGAGGCGGAAGCGCGGGGCTACTACGCCGACGTTGTGCAGAACCCGAAGAAAGAGGGCCTGTCGTGAGTAGCGACAACGGAGAGGCTTTCGAGCCGCGCCCGGTGTCGGAGCGACGAACCGTGCTCGGCGAAGGAAACCTGTTGAGAGCCACCACGGTCATCGGTCTCCTCGTCGTGGTGGCGGGCGGATTCAGCAGCTACCAAAGCCTGCGAGACGAGATCCGCATGAGAGCGGAGTCGAACGCGGCAGCCATGTTGGTCGCGACATCCGACCTCCAGCGGTCGATCTCCGAGACCTCGCGCGAGATCGCGGAGCTGCGCTATGACATCACGACCCGCACCGCGAATATCGTGACGCGGCAGCAGGTGGAGGTGTGGATCGAGAGAGTCGCACGCAAGAACCCCGCGATGGACATGCCCCCGTTCCCGTGACCGTCCCGCGCCTAGTCATCCACCTCGTTCTCGACGACTTCGGCTCCGAGCAGCACTCGAAGTGGGGGCGCAACGCGGCTTTGCCGGGAGCGCCGTCCATGCCGTTCTTCGACACGATGTACAACTCGGGGGTGCGTTTCGAGAAGCACTTTGCCGAGGGATTCTGCTCGCCCTACCGCGCGTGCATGATGACTGGGCGCCACACGGAGGACCACGGCATCGGGAACCTCGTGGAGGGCGACGCAGAGCAGCCGCTGCTCCTCTCCGAGGCGCTCATCCCAGAGATCCTGCGGATGTACTTCGGCAGCCGCATCGACCTCGCGTGCATCGGCAAGTGGCACCTCGGAAATATGGCAGTCGGAGGTCTCCTGTCGCCGAACCGCGCGGGGTTCGACTACTTCTTCGGCACCGAGCGGAACATCGACTACTCGACCGCGGAGCTCGTCTCTCAGGGCGACACGGTGCTTCCGCGTGGCCGATACCACCCCGACATCATGTGCCAAGCGGCGATCACGTGGTTGCGGAGATTCGCGGGGCGCAGCGGACAGAGCGGGTATCTCTATCTTCCGTTCCACTTGCCGCACGACCCGTTTCACCGGCCGCCTAGCGGATCGTACAACGCCGTGACGTGGGACTGCCCGCTCGCCCTCGCTTCGCCGCAGGACGGCGCGGGAATCATCCCCTACTACAAGGCGATGACCGAAGCATCCGACTTCTACATGCAGCAGATCTGGGACTCGATGCCATCGAGGCTCCAGCAGGAGACGCTGATTCTGTGCTCGAGCGACAACGGCTCCGACACACGGGTCCTCTCGAACGAGATATATCCCCCCGCGCTCATCGGCGGCCCGTACAACGGGAGTCACGCCAAGCGCAGCAACTTCGACCCAGGGATCCGAACGCCAGCGTATGCCTACTCGCCAAACGCGGGGATCGTGGCCGCGCCGGGGCGATCGGTGACCGGGCTCGTGCAGTCGCTCGATTGGTTCGCGACCGTTCTCGACGTGTTCGGCGTGCCGTGGCAGGAGATCGTCGGCCGCCGCGCTCCGCAGTCTGGCATCAGCGCGGTCGAGCGATCAAAGTCGGTCGCGCCCAACCTCGCGGCCTCGCTCGCGACGACCCAGCGGCAGTACGCGATCACGGGGATCTTCGCCCCGAACGGCTACAACAGAGGCATGAGCCTTGGTCTTCGCTGCATCACGGACGGCACGGACAAGCTCATCTTTCCGACGAACACCACCCGCTTCAGCGTGCCGAAGCTCTACAACATTGTGAACGATCCGCGCGAGGCGAATGTCGAGTTTGAAATGGTCGGCGTTCCAACGCCCGCCCGCGTCATGCTGCAAGCGGCGTTCGACGCCTTCTTCAACGGACTGCCTCCCAACTAGGACTCCTCATGCGAACAAACATCGTTGCTTCCAGGGTCTCGATCACGCCGAGCGACTCCGTAAACATCGCGGCGCCGTGCCACGGCGTGGTGGCTACGGGTGCAGGCAACGTCGTTCTCGTGTTCCCAGACGACACGACGATCACGCTGGCCTTGACCCTGAACGTCCCCGTCACGGGCTACCTGTTCAAGCGAATCAACGCGACGTCCACGACGGCTACTGGAATCAGCGGCCTGCGTTACGGAGAGTAGGGGCCGCGCGCCGCCGTGTTGCGCGGGGAGATCCCGCGAAGCCCTTTCGTGAGTGGGGGCCATGAATCAGCGGCGCGCACCTGCCCGGATCAGCGCCACTCGTACGCGAGGATCGCTCGCGCCTCCACGGGATTCTCGACGTATTGCATAGGGCTGTGCGAGCCCCATGAGCCGGGAGGCACGGGCCACTGCCAGCCCCAGTACCAGCCTGTTCCGTTCTCGCGGTATTGCGGGGTGAACCAGAGTCGCGCGAGCAGCAGTCCTCGACGCTCGCCGACGATCGGGAACTGATTTGACACGCACGGCGCATACTGCGCGCCAACATTCGAGAATGAAGTCACGTCGTCGATCAGCGCGCTTGCTCCCGGCTGCACGCACGACGTTGACCATGTTCCTCCACCAGCCTGAACGCTGTATACGAGACCGGCATAGTCACCGGACCAGATCCCTGTCTCGTAGTCGTAGGTCGTATTCGGGTGCGCACCCGTCCAGTAGATGACCGTCCCGCCTCCACCGTTCGCGTAGCACGGTGCGGGCGAGTTTTGGTGCACGCGGACCTCGCCTGTATAGCGGTACTGAAGCGAGACCGTGTGGACCACGAGTTCGCGGCACGGATCCGGGGACACCGCGATCAGCGCCGGATAGGTGAGATCGCTCGCCGTCTCGGCGTTGCAGGCCACCCATCCGGTGTCCACGACCGGGAGGGACTGCGCGTGCGCGCCCGCACTGGTGAGCAGAAACAGAAGGAACGCGATGGCGACCGAGAGGAACCAAGTCAGGAACTTCGACATGAGAGTGCGCCTCCTGGCGCTGTGGGGGTTGGTGGCGCGATGATGGCGCCGCGTACTTCAATCGGGTCAGGAGTGGTAGCCTCGCACTTTGCTAGGCTGACGCACATGCTCCCCTTTTCGATTATGCCGTACGGCAGCGCGGCGCACATCATCACCCCCGGCCGTGGCGGCTGGCACAAGATCACCGACGACATCGGCGTCGAGGTCGTCCAGCGCGCCGGGGTGCAGTTCTGCACCAAGCGCGGCGGCTGGTACACGATCACGATGGATGGCTGGGGCACGCACGAGGGCTACCTACCGCCGCGCGCGATCCTCACGATTCGGCACGACTCGCCGCAGCCGACTCTCGGGCTTCTGCGCCCCTACGGTGATCCGAGCGACTACTCGGGCGGAGGCGGGCAGGGCATCGACGCCTGCGGCGCACCGGGCACGGTCCACGACCATGACAGCGTGATGCAGCGATGCCCGGTCGGGCTGTACGACATGGCGACTGGAAAGCTGCGCGCGATCGGCACGATCGCCGTCGCGGGGTACTACCGCGGCACGAGAGGCTGGCCCTACAACAAAGTCACGCAGCCGCCCGACTACTGCGTGTGGATGACGGCGGACAAGTACGACGATCGACGCAACGCGGCCGACGCGACGCCGATCCCGGCCTATGGTCTCGATCTGCGCGCGCGAGTGCTCGCGTTCCAGGCGTACGACCTCCAGCACTTCATCCGCGCGTTCCGCTTTGGGCTTCGGATTCCGCACGACAAGTTCGTGCAGGCCGACCTGCGCGCGCTCCTGCGCGACGCCGAGCTGGCATGGGACAAGAGCCGCACGGACGCGATCTGGTCGATGACGGGAGGCCTGGGGAACTCCAACATCGGCCGTGAGTTCGCGTGGGTCCTGTACCTCGCGGCCGTCGTCGAGCGAATGGACAACCGGCTGGTCTCGAAGGCGCGCGACCTGCTCGACATCGGGTTCGCGTCGCGGCTGCGCGGCGTCGCTCGTCACGTTCAGCACCGCGAAACCGGAATACTGCAACGCTTCGTCGAGGGGATGAGCGCCTCGCCGTACCCGTACGGCCCGGCTCCCGCGAGCGGCGTGCCTGTTGGCGCGGGGATCGGGCTGACGCAACACCTCGAAGCGTGCGCGCAGATCGTTGCGCTCGAAGCGGCGGGCATGAAGCGCGAGACGCTGAAGCTCGCGCGCACCATCTTGCTGGCCAAGCGTCGCCTCAAGTGGATCAACACCGACACCGGCAACGCCGAGGGTGGCGGATGGCACGGGCCAGCCGAAGACCAGGCGTGGCCGGCAATCGGCGTGCTGCTGCGCCTCGATCGGCGCGCCGGGATCCTGGCGGCGCTGGGGCACAAGGTCGTCGGCGATAGCGGCAACTGGATCGGCCCGTTCCTGACGCTCGACTACGTGCTTGCTGCGCTGCAGGCGAGCCCCGAGAAGGGCAAGAATGCGTGGGCGATCGCGGAGCTGGAGAAGCGCCGGGTCCTGTGAAGAACTCCCCGACGCAACGCACGCTCGCGAAGCTCCGCGGGATGGGCTACGCCGCAGCGGTGACGGAGCATTGGAATCCGCACGTCGGGATCCGGCAGGACATGTTCGGCTTCATCGACGTGCTCGGCGTCATGGGTTCGGCCGATGCGCGCGGCGCCGGCGAGCCGCCGGGCTTCCTAGCCGTCCAAGCGACTACCAAGGGCGTCTCCGAGCGCGTGGCGAAGATCCTGGCGCTCGACGCCGAGAAAGGCGTCGCGCGCGCGTGGCTCGCCGCAGGAGGGCGCATCGAAGTCTGGGGTTGGACCACCGGCCGCTCGAAGGCGCGAAACGCCGACGGCTCGCGCACCAAGCGCGCGGAGGTCCGATTGCGGCGGATCCGGCTGGTCTGGCGCGGTGAACCGCCGCTGGTCGCGGTCGAAGATGAAATCGCAGTTTGACCGTTCGGAGAGCAGGCCGATCCCCGCTGTTCTGGGCATGAGCAACATCCCCGTCAGTAGTGGAGCCCTCGTCGCTTCCGAGCCGCGAGCCTCCCAGTCCAGCGAGATCGTCCAGATTCTTCGGCTCGCCGTCGAGTCGAAGGTCGATGTAGACACCATCGAGCGCCTCACCGCGCTCGTCGAGCGCATGAACGCATCGAGCGCCGCCACCGAGTTCAACTACGCCCTTGCGGCGTTCCAGTCGGAGTGCCCGTCGATCCCAAAAACGAGCGTGGCAAAGATCACATCCGCGAGGGCCGGTGTCGAGTACGGCTACAAGTACGCCGAGCTCGACCAGATCGCGAAGATCACGCGCCCGCTGCTCACCAAGCACGGGCTGTCGTACACGTGGGACAGCGACCTCGTGGACGGCAAAGTGCTCTGCACATGCACGCTGCGTCACGTCTCTGGTCATTCACAGACGGCGAAGTTCAGCGCGCCCACCGACACCGCAGCGTCGATGAGCGGCCCGCAGAAGAACGCGGCGGCGCTGACCTACGCGCGGCGCCAGGCATTGATCCAGGTCCTCGGCCTCACGACGACGGACCCCGACACGGACGCGGGCGCGCCCAGGCCGATCACCAGCCAGCAGGTGTTCGACCTGGAAGACCTCGCGAAGACGCTCTCTGCCGATGACCGTGGGCGCTTCCTGAAATACATGGAAGTGGAGACGATCGCTGACATTTCGGTGGGCAACTTCGGGAAGGCGCACTCGGCCCTCGTGGCGAAGTCGAAAGGCGGTGCCAAGTGATTCGGCTCGACGTTGAGCAGGGTTCGGCCGAGTGGCACGTCGCGCGGCTGGGCATTCCGACCGCGAGCCAGTTTCACCGGCTGCTCACGCCGAAGACGCGCAAGCTGGGCGCGGGCGCGACGACGTACATGCACGAGCTGCTCGCGGAGTGGCTGATCGGGATACCCGCAGGCCCAGAAGCGAAGTCGTTTATCGCTCGCGGCAACGACTTGGAGCCGTGGGCGGTCTCCTACTACGAACTCCAGCGCAGCGTCACGACGGAGAAGGCCGGCGTGTGCCTGCGCGACGACCGCATGGTCGGGTGCAGCCCGGATCGGTTGGTGGGCGCGGACGGCGGGCTCGAGCTGAAGTGCCCTGGAGCTCCGCAGCACGTCGCCAATCTGCTCGACATGCAGGACGACTACTTCGCCCAGGTGCAGGGCAACCTGTATGTTACGGGGCGCCGCTGGTGGGATCTCATGTCCTACCACCCCGAGATCCCGGCTGCGCTCGTGCGCGTCGAGCGCGACGAGGGCTACATCGCGGCCCTCGACACGGCGCTCGGCTCGTTCGTGGCCGACCTTCTCGCCGCTCGTGCGCGCCTGATCGCGCGCGGCGCGGAACCCGCAACGTCGCTCGCCGCGGATTTCGCGGCGACGATCACCACGACTGGAGAGATCTGAATGGTACGCATCGACCCCAACAAGCCCTTAGACACGAAGCTTCCGCCTCCCGGCCTGTACCGCGCCGAGGTGATGTCGGCGAAACAAAGCCTGTCCAAGAGCGGCCCGATGTTCTCGCTCGTGTTCAAGGACACCGCCACGGGCGAGCAGCTGTGCCGCGACAACATCATGCTGCAGGGCGCCGGTTGGTCATTCTCGAAGGAAAAGCTGTTTGCCCTCGGCGTCCTCAAGGGCAACGAGCCCGTGGACGTGCATGAACTCGACTTCATTGGTCGCGTCGTCTACCTGGCTGTCATGCACAAGCCGGGGTCCTACCTCGCCAAGGACGGATCGGTCCGCACGGTCGTTCGCGCGGAGGTGGATATCGCCGCAACGAATCCCTGGTGCGGGTACTGGCACGAAGACCAGCAGCCGGACGGGTACACGCCGCCTCCGCCGCCCGACGAGGCGCCGTTCTGATCGGCGCTGGGTGATGGTTTGCGTATACCGCTGCGCGCTTGTTCCATCGCGCGGCCGGTTGTAGAAAAGACCGCGGAGGCGACGAATGGAATCGTCCCTCCGCGTGATCGGTTTGGCTCCCCGGCCTCCCCGACGCGATCCATTGTAGCGCCGGGGGACCCCCTGAGGAAGCATGGCTACCTGGATGCGGCTTGAGCCGCGCGAGATCTCGACGATCGAGACCGATTCCCTGGATCTCGTCGCCTACGGGCTGTGGATGTGGATGAGCTTGAGGTCCTGGGACGATGGCGGGATCCCGGACGACCCGCAGATGATCCGGCGCGCGTTGCGTGGACGCATCGACGGGACGGAGTTCGACGCGGCGTGGCGTCAGGTGCGCCCGCTGCTCGATGTGGACGCGGACGGCAAGCTGCGCGTGCCGTGGGTCGAGCGCGCTCGTGAGGATACCCTCACAATGCTCGACGGTCATGCTGCACGCCAGCGCGAGTACCGGAAGAGGCAAAAGGCCGTTCCTGCCACCCTGGAGGCCGTTCGTGACGAGCACGTGACGCAACGTGACAGTCACGTGACGTCAGGTGACAGGACAGGACAGGACAGGACAGGACAGGACAAGACGGACAAGACCCAGAAGCGCGCTCCGCGCGCTGCGGCTCCGCCGCCTTGGGTCTCGATCCTGGAGGCGGACTATCCCGACATCCGCGAGGAGTGGGCTGCGGCCTGCGACGCCTGGGCGACGGCGAGGCGCGAGAACAAGCACAAGCCCCTCGGACCCACCGGCTGGAGGAACATCCTGCGCGAGTGGATCCCGCGGGGCCTCCAGCCCTTCCAGGATGCCGTAGCGCACTCCGGGGCCTCGGGATGGCAAAGCATCAACCCGCAGCCAGGACGCGCTGCAATGGCCCCTGGGCTGATCCAGAGCGGCACGAATCGGGGTCAACCCTCCGCTCGCGCAATGTATTTGCACCCAGACCCCCAACCCGAGGTCCGTGAAACGACCGCAACGGTGATCGCAAACCCAGAACCACAACTCGAGATCCGCTAAACGACCGCATGAAACACCTCAACGCCCTCAGACATGTCCTGGCGTCCTACCCCGGCTTCGACTGTCCGCCCGTCACAGTTCAAACCTGGGCCGCTGAACTCTCGCCCCTGCCGGAGGCTGCCGTCTCCGAAGCGTGCAGGGCGCTCTGCCTTGAGAGCGAGTACCCGCCCACCCTCGCGGCCATCCACAAGCGCGCCTCGATCCTGGCGCGTCCCGAGGGCCTTGCCGTGGCTGTGGTCGCGGACGCCTGGACCGAACTCGTCCGCAACCGGGAGACCCACTCCCGCAATCGCTACGAGTCACGCCCCGAGAAGCAGGCCCCGTACACCTGGACCTCCGAAGCCGCTCGCCGCGCGGCCGAGTCGGTGGACTGGAAAGGCGACTGGGAAGGCGAAAACAAGGGCACCATCCGCGCCCAGTTCGATCGGTTCTACCGCTCCATCGTCGAATCCCAACGCGAATCCGACTGGATTCACGACACCCGGCAGCACGTCGAGGACGTGGCGCGGATTGCCGGCCAGCGCAAGCCGGAGCTGCAATGAGCCCTGACGCTGGCTGACCGAGATTCCGAAAGAACACCGTTCGGTCGCAACGCGGCTCTGGCTGCGTCGATCGAAACTCACCCGGCCCCAAAGGAGGCCAAAGCAACATGACCGAGACCGACAAGACCGAGACGGGAACGAAGGCACCGCGACGCTCGCACGAGGCGGTCGCGGCCGACTACGCCGAACGCGCCGCGAAGGCGGGGCGGAAGGCGAAGCTCGCCAACACGAAGGGGCTGAAGAGCCTCAACCGGGCCGCGGTCGCGCTGTACGACGCGCTGAAGGAAGCGGAGGGCACGAGCATCGAGGCCGAGATCGGCACCCTGGTCGTTCACGTGGACGAGCTGCTCGTGAGACTCGAAGCCTGACACGCACGCCGAGCGCCGAATATTCCGATTCGGCGTTCGGCCCACCGAACAACCCGGCTGAGGACAACATGGACACCACCAGAAACAGCGAACAAGACCATAAAGCCTTCTATTGCGCGCAGGTCGATCTGATCGACCGAATCGACGCCCGGCTTCTAGCAATAATCCAAAATGACGCAACATTCGTGCGCCCGAGCGAGCGCCGGCCCGGACTAGAGACAGCCCGTGATGTGCTGGCTGATGTGCGCCGCACGATGATCGTCGTTTCGCAGATGATCCTGCCGAAAGAATCGCAGCAGAGGGCGATCTCGCCGGAGGGCTCGCAGTCGTGACGAATAGCACCCCCGAAGTCGTCTCGCCGTCGATCGCGAACGCCCTTGTCACCTTCTCCACTACGAAGGTGGAGCTGATCGCGATGGCCGCGGAGTGCCGCGGACTCAAGATCGCAGGCGTCGAGGACCGCGCCGGTCTTGCGTTGGTCCACGACGCGCGCATGCGGCTGAAGAACACGCGCGTCGCGATCGAGAAGACGCGCAAGGATCTCAAGGCCGACGCGCTCGAGTACGGCCGCAAGGTCGACCAGGCCGCGAAGGAACTCACGGCCGAGATTGAACCGACCGAGCGCGAGCTCGAAGCCGAAGAGACGCGCATCGACACCGAGCGCGCGCGGATCAAGGCCGAGGTCGAGGCGGTGCGCCGTGCGAAGCTGGACGAGCGCGTGCTCCGCTTCGCGGGCTACGGCGTGCAGGTCGCACCGTCCGCCGTCGAGGCCCTGACCGATGCCGAGTGCGAGGCGCAGCTCGACATCGCGAAGGCCGAGTACGGAGGCCGCATCGAACGCGAGCGCCTCGCGGCCGAGCAGAAGGTGCGCGACGAAGCGGCGCAGGCCGAGATCATCGCGGCCCAGAAGGCCGAGCTGGCCAGGCAGGCGGCGGAGCAACGCGAGGCGCAGTCGAAGCTCGACGCAGAGCGGCGCGCGTTCGAAGAGCAGCAGTCGAAGGCTCGTCAGGTCCAGGCCGAGGCGGACGCGAAGGCGCGCGGTCGGGCCGACGCAGAACGTGAGCGGGCTCAGCGGGAGGCCGAGGTCGCCCGCCTTGAAGCCCTGCGCCCCGTCGCGCTGCGCATCGAGGCGTTCGCGGAGATCGTGCGGACGCTCGGCGTGCCAGAGGTGCCGTGCACGGTCCGGATCCGTCGTGTGCTGGAGCGCGCGGCGAATGAGATTGACGGTCTGGCATGGGAGGGCTCGCAGTCATGAGCGCACAACCGATCTACAACGGCGGACCGGCGTTCCCCACCGACGGCGACCCCAAGAGCAACCGCCGATCTTGACGCGTCGTCCGAAAAGATCAGGAGGAACAAATGAAAAGCACGCAGACAATCAAGAACGAATGGTTCTCATGGTTGATCCGAGATGAACTGCTGCTCATGTATCCCGACGCAGAAGGTGATCTACCGGGAGGGTGGAGGACAGTCGCGCGTGAGACGGCAGCGTTCTACGAGCGCGGAGAGAAGGTGCCGCATGGGCACTGGAAGAAGGCAAACGCCGCCCACGCCACCGCCCACGCCGCCGCCCACGCCGCCGCCGACGCCGCCGACGACGCCGACGACGCCTACTTCGCCGACCACGCAGCCGACTCTTGTGTCCGCCGCATGGCCGAAGCACTTGTTCGCATCGCCGAGCTAGAGCCTCTCCCGGAACTCGACGCGACTATTCTTACAGCTCTTGAGAGTGGTGGCATGCTTGACATGTACACTTATCACTCACGCGGATGCAAAACGACTCATTGTCGTGCTGGCTGGGCGACAACGCTGCACCCCCGTGGACCGGAGCTGGAAGTGGCGTTCGGACCCCGACTCGCCGGGGCAGCGATCTACCTCGCCTCAACGGGCGTGATCCCGGACTTCTTCGCATCCAATGAAGACGCGATGGCCTCAATTCGAAAAGGAGCAACACGATGAGCGAGTTCAAGAACTTCCACGACTGGCAGGCCGAGAAGGCCCCTCTGATCGCTCGTGTTGTGCGGGCGGAAGCGGAGGTCGAACGGCTGCGCGCCGTGAGCGACGAGCTGCAAGGGTGGCGCGATCGTGCGGTCGCATCCTGCATCAAGCGGAGATGCGACAGCCGTGACAGACGCGCAGGCGAACTTGAAACGGAGGTCGAGCGGCTGCGCGCCGCCGCGCCGATCATTCACACGCTGGACGTGGACGATCTAGTGCGTGAGGTTGGCAGAAAGGTCGACGCCTGGACGCACGATGGGTCGTCACATCACGATCTCAAAGCGGCGTGCGCGGAGGCGATCCGTAAGACGGCCCCCGAGGTCGCGAGCGCTCCTGCACTCCCGGACAACGCCGACCCCGGCGACGAGGCGCAGCCTGCGCGTTCGGGCGAAGCGGAGCGCGAGCGATGCGGGGTCTGCGGCTGGACTCTCGCTGAGTCGCGCGACAATGGCTGCGTGGCGGGCGACTGCTCATATCGACCCGAAGAAGGCTCTGACGAGTGGTGCCGCATTCGCCGGAAGAGAGACGAGATCGCAGCGAAGAAACAGCCCACCCCGCAGCCCGCGCCTTCTGGCGTTGTGCGTTCACCTGACGGCGTATGGACGAACTCCCTCTCTGACGCGATCGCGCCGCTGTTCGTGCCCGCTCCGCGCTTGCGGTTGCCGGGCAAGGTCGCTGAGATGCCGCAGGAGGACGGCATCGAGCTGGGGTACGCCCACGGATGGAGCGACGGCTGGAACGCCGCGATACACGCAGCTAAGGCGGAGGCTCGCGCGCAGGGATTCGAGGTCGCGAGCGCTCCGGCACTCCCTGACAACGCCGACCCCGGCGACGAGGCGCAGCCCGCGAGCCCGACGGACGAGGGCGTGGCGCACGCTTACGCCTCGCACCTGCGTGAAGCTCGCGCAGCTCGCGCCATTCTCGAAGCCCCGCTGCTCGCGCGCATCGCGGAGCTTGAGCAGATCCGGCAAGACGCGATCACCGGCCTTGGCCGCATCGACCGCGCTCTCGGCGCAGGCGGTGCGAAGTGAGCATCATCGACATCGCCCACAAGGGGCTCTGGCTTGCGTCAAAAGCGAAGACAGAGCCGTTCGAGCTGAATGCTGGCGATTTGTGCCCGACTGACTGGGGGCAAGATGACCATAGGTCAAACGTCGCTCTCGCAAGCCGGAATCGAGAGCGTGCAGATCAATTCTATGACCTCGATACTGATAGACTGACCCTTTGTGCTCACGCTCTCACGCACTACGCCGAGCTTTGCCGCGCGGTACTAGGCAACTCAGCGGCGCTCGCCGGCGCTCGTGCCGCGAATCTTGTGCTGGAGAAGCGGCACGACGAAGTGTGGCGCAAAAACGGAGAGCTGTGCGCCGAGCTTGCACGCGAGAAGGGGCCGACGTGACCATCATCGCAGGACTGATCGCAATTCTGACTCTCGCTGCAATCGCCGCCGTGTTGCTGAGCCGCCCCGAGAACGATCTATGAGCGCACTAGACGACTTGATCGACGACGTTCCGTGGGATCCGCCGGGGTCCACGGTGCAAGCCGCCCGCGAGGAACTTGAAGCGCTGCGCGGACTGCTCGCGGAGGCGCGGAGCGAACTCCAATCGCTCATCGACTTCAGCGTGAACTGCGGCGACCCCAACATTGAGTGCGCTTTGCAGGACTGCCACAAGGACTACGACCTAGCTGGGCTCGTGCGACGCCTCGACGTGGTCCTGCCGAAGGAGACCGAATGAGCTACGCCGACCAGCTCAAGGCGATCAAGCCGAAGCCGTGCCCCGCGTGCGGCTCGAACAACCCTGCGAGCCGCCCACACGCAGGCAAGGGGACTCGCCTGATCTGCCGGTGCGGCGCAATCACGGAGTGGTTTGAAGATCCGCGAGACTGCGACATCGCCTGGAACGCATGGGTGGCGAAGTGTCACCGTATCCGAATGGACGTGCTCGAATGACCCCCACCGACCGACTCGAAGCCGACCGCCTCGCCGGATTCATCGACCTCGACGCTATCGCCTGCATCGTCGCCGTACTCGCACCCACACGTCTGTGACATGGCTCTACGTTCCATCTCTCTCTGCTCCGGCATCGGCGGAATTGACCTCGGACTGGCCGAGTGGTGCCGCACCGTTTGCTACGTCGAGCGGGAAGCCTTCGCCGCGTCCGTCCTCGTGGCCCGGATGGAGGAAGCGGCTTTGGATCGCGCGCCTATCTGGGACGATCTCGCGACCTTCCGAGGCGTCGAGTGGCGTGGCTCAGTGGATCTCGTCACAGGCGGATATCCCTGCCAGCCGTTCAGCGTCGCAGGCAAGCGACTCGGAGAGCACGACGAGCGCCACCTCTGGCCCCACGTCGCGCGAATCCTCGAGGACAGCGGAGCACCGCTCGGATTCTTCGAGAACGTCGCAGGACACGTTTCGCTTGGGCTCCCCGACGTGCTGGGGACGCTTGCCGAACTCGGGTTCGATGTGGAGTGGGTCTGTATCCGAGCGTCCGACGTGGGAGCGCCGCACCGCCGCGACCGCGTCTTCCTCCTGGCCCACCGCCACGACGACGGACGCGAAGTCCTCCGGCGCAGCGGGGTACTCAACGGAGAGCGGGCGGCACGCGGGCACGACGCTTACGGATGCGATGCGGGAGTGGGCGACGCCCTCAGCCCGCGACTGGAAGAGCGGCGAAGCGAGCGAGGAGACGCTCGAGAAGAACTCGAGGCCGCTGAACGAGCAGGCGGCGCATTGGCCGACGCCGCACGCGAACTGCACGACGGGCGCTGGATCGGCGGGGCGCGACGGCGGGGAGAACCTACAGACGCGCGTAGCGCATTGGCCGACGCCGACAGCTCAGGACTACGGCTCGAATCAGGGCGGCAGCGCGGGCCGCGTTGGCCCGGTGCGGCCTTCCCTCCGGGGCCTGGCGACGAAGCCGGATGGCGCGAGTGGATCGCAAGCGGCGGTCCTGTCCCCGCTGTTCGTCGAGACGCTGATGGGCTTTCCAATCGGCTGGACCGACTGCGCGCGCTTGGAAACGCCGTCGTGCCCAGCCAGGCGCGAGCCGCTTTCGTCGAGCTCGCACGGAGGGCGCTGACGTGAACCACAGCACACGGACCCCCGACGCTCGCGCCCTGACGCCGAAGGAGACAGCATGACCCCCACCGACCGACTCGAAGCCGACCGCCTCGCCGGATTCATCGACATCGACGACGAGGTGAGCTGCAACCCTCGCGCCCGCGCTGAACTCGAAGCGCTGCGTGCGCGGGTCGCGGATCTGGAGATGATCGCGCGCAAGAGCCTCGACTACCAGGGTGACGCGACGCTGAGGCGCCACGGAGTGCGGATCGTGCTGGTGCCGGACATCGGAGCACCAATCTACATGGCCGACGACGGCACCGGACTCCCCGTGCTGACACACGAAGCCCGCCGCGCCCTGACGCCGAAGGAGACCGCGTGAGCGACTGCGCGCACCGGCTCGGATGCCAGACCGCCGAGGACGGGGGGCCGTCGCCAGCGTGGCGGAT
>Ga0163147_10004095_pt1 | contig 18791 bp, 14 predicted proteins | sample OliLakLV19MP6G1_FD_148597 | JGI IMG/M metagenome (GOLD analysis project Ga0163147, IMG submission 148597) | Freshwater microbial mat bacterial communities from Lake Vanda, McMurdo Dry Valleys, Antarctica- Oligotrophic Lake LV.19.MP6.G1 | ecosystem: Environmental > Aquatic > Freshwater > Lake >...
GTTTATTTTACGGAGATCAAGTTGGAAAAAAGCCGTTTAGTAAATTTCTTTATAGTTCACTTTTTGCATCGACCTTTACATCGATTATATCCTTTATCTGGTTCGGAAGATTTTCTGTGATATCTCTATTTATTAATCCAATATTAGCACCACTATTGTCATTCCTTGGTTGTAAAATGGTTCTATTAGCTCTGTTCATTGTTTCGATCGGTATTGATAGTAAAGCAGTTTTATTAAAAGGACTTTCAAAGATTCTTGAAAAAATTCGAGATTCCATAGTTGAAATTTCAAATTTGGATCTAGTTGTTATTGAAAATATCTATTTAGGTTCCTTTGTTTCGATAGTCTTACTTTTGCTATCAATCTTTCTAATTGTAAAATCATGCAAAGCTACTGGAACTATACCAAACCAATAAACTTTAGGTTTAATGCCTTGATCCATTAACACTGAACATTTAAGAGAAAATTTTAAGATCTTTTCTTTTAGTAGTTCATTTTTAAATACAGTTTTTTTACAAGAATCCCCGAAGCTAAAGCTTACAACTTTTGAATTCGCTTCGCCGTAAATGTTAGGATCTATATTGTCTTCAAAGGCCAGCGGAACAATAATTTCATAATTACCAGCCAATGTTCTTATTTTATGAGCTAGATTTGTAATATATCCAGCTTTAAATTTTTCCGGTCTAGCTAGAATGATAGTATCTCCGTAAGTATTCTGTCTAACTCTACCAACGGTTCTTGTTTGACTTGAAACATTTATTGTAATCGGCTCACTAAATTCATAGAGCGGAACTTTCCAGATTGATACAATTGGTATCGAATTGATAGCTACACGAAAAATTGGCTCTTTAGTTAAGATTTTATCCCAAATTGCTCCATGTGGCGGACCCATTCCAAAAATTGCAAAAACATAATGTGCTGAATAAGACGGAAAGTAGGCAAAATTAAAAGCATTTTTTTCAAGTTTCATTCGACGAGCAGCACTAGCTTTTACTGCATTCGTATCGCCTGTAACTGTTACTAATCCACCTGTAAAATTAGGTTTATTCTTTTCAGAAAGTAAAAAATCAAGACCTTCGTTTATACCATAAAGTGGTCGGATCTGCCCTCTGTCTATCGCAGCATTAAAGCTACCTCCAAGGCGGCTATGAAATAGTTCATAGCGTGGAGCGATAGAAAATAAGTGACAAGCCAGGATTGAAAGTGCTGCCAAGGGAAGTATGTATCTCGAATATGGAATTCGATTTTTTATAAGATTTACGAAAGTAAAGATACCAAAAGCAGCTAACGTGTATATAAAAGGAACAATTGGCAGCGCGTATCGCCAAGACTGTTTCGGAGAAATAGAAAGTGGTAACAACCAAATTATTGTAATCGTAAATATAAAGAGAAGGAAATGAGATTCTTTACTAAGGCTCTTTAATTTAAAATGTGAAATTAATTGAGATATAAGTTTTACGACGGCAATCAAAAAAGCAGCAACGATAATTGGCGAGACAGAAGAGAGGAAAAGTCCAAAATATCTTAGAGGATGTTGTGTCTCATGCTGACCAAAGCCGTCATGTTTTACACCCGAGAGTCCAAATACCCAGCCCCAATATCTAATGATATTTTCTAAAACTTGAGGAAACACAATAAGAGGCAATAGGATTGCAAAAGTTAGTCCCCAAAAATTGATCAGATGTCTATACCTTACTGGACTGGCTTTGAGATTCCAGATTTCTTTAAGTCGACTTAGCCCAAATCCTAAAACTAAGAGAAGAACAACGCTGATTGTTTGATGACTTTGAAGGTAGGTTCCTAAATCATAAACAAAATCTCCAAAGCCATTATGAAATTTGAATATTTCTACATAATGACTTGGATGATGCCAAAAACGAGTATAAATAAGAGCAAATATTAAATGGCCAAGATAAACTGCCCAAACATCTCCCCAAGTCACTATAGAAGTTCTTTTTTCTTTTTTAGTAAAAATCCAGAGCAGAAAATTGAAAGTGATAAAACCAGCTATTAAAGCAACCGCAGTAGGTTTAGTCGCAATACATAGACCCCAAAAAACACCTGCTAGAAGTTTTCCCCGATCATTATTAGTTATGATAGCTCTGTAATAGATTAGAGTAGTCAGGACTACTAAAAAACACATAGTTGTATCAAGGTGAGCAATTCGCGAAAGAAAAATATGTTGTGAATCTAAACTTACGAGCAGTGCGGCAAGAAGTGAAATCCCAGTTCCTAAGTAACTTACAAAACCTAAAACAATCAGAGGTGCCAGTAGAGATGAAAAGAAAGCAATTGAAATTCTAGCAGCAGAATAGGCATCAATATAATTTTTATCACCAAACCTATAGTTACGCGCAGTATTGATTTTAGTTGCGATTAATTCACCAACGGCCATTGTCCAGGCAGCTGGAATTCCAGGGTGTGCAAGATGTGTAGTTGTGTTTAAAGGATCGCTTTTTAACTTAGTTAAAATTTGCGAACTCCTTTTAATCCAATGCTCTTCATCAGACTGAAGGGCGGGTTCTTGAATATGGCAGAGTCTTATTGCCAAACATAAGGCATATACAATAAAGGCTAGAATGTATTTGTTCTTAAAAAACTGAAACATGACTATACTGAATTGCCCTATTTTCGTATTAAGGTCCAGGACCCTTGTGTCAAAAACCCTAACAAGGTGCTATCTTTACTTGGCAAGTGAGTCTTTTAAATCCTTTAAATCGAGTCTTATAACAAATGACTTCTTTTTTGTACTTTGATATTTTTGAGCTGTTAGGCAAGCTGCATCCAGTTGTAGTTCATTTGCCGATTGGGCTTATTACTTTTGCCGCCATTGTCGAGATCTATTCTAAGCTCTTTTCTAGAAATCAATATAGTATAGAAAAAACCCTTTCTGTTTTTACATTTGGAGCAATTGTTTCTGCCATAGCAGTTGTTTTCGGATATTATAACGCTTCTAGCGAAGATTTTAGCACTGAATCTTTTGATACCTTATTTTTGCACAGTTGGGGCGGCATCATAACCTCAGTTTTTGCGATTATAACTTCTCTAATTGGTCAAAAATATTTTCAAAATGGCAATAAATTTCATTTAAAACTTTATCGATTCTTAGTTGTTGTATCCGCTATTGAGGTGGGTGTAGTGGCTCATTTTGGTGGTTTATTGGTGCATGGTGAGAATTATTATACAGAGATATTCGCTCAACCAAGTACTTTGCCTGAATCATCGAAGATCAAAGTTAGTTATGAGCAAGATGTTCAGCCCATACTTCAAGAATCTTGTTATAAGTGTCATGGAGATGGCAAGCGTAAGGGCGGATTTAATCTCGAAAGTCGGGCTGATTTTCTTAATAGTGGGAAACATGGTCCCAATATTAAAATTGGCCATAGTGATCAAAGTCAATTAATTGATCGGGTTGCCGGATTATCCAGTAAGAAAGTTATGCCTCCTAAGGGTAAGAAGCTAACTTCTGAAGAGATCGGTATTTTGCGTGCTTTTATCGATCAAGGGGTAAGTTGGGCAAGTGAGGATACCAAGAAGTATAATAGGATTGAAAAGGTAGCGACAAATCCAAGACTTCCGGATCTTCCAACTTCAGAATATTTAAATCCAATTGATAAGATCCTCTCAGAATATTTTACAAAGAAGAATCTTGGAAATTTCCAAACTGTAGATGATCGAATATTTGCCAGACGAGTTTATCTTGATCTTGTGGGCCAAATCCCTTCAGCACTTGAGTTACAAATTTTTCTAGAGAGCAAACAAAAAAATAAACGCTCAGTTCTAATCCAAAAACTTCTTTCTGATAATCAAAGATATGCAATGCACTGGATGTCTTTTTGGAATGATGCCCTTAGAAATGACTATTCTGGTCCCGGATTTCTCCTAGGAAATCGGAAAGAAATTACAGGTTGGCTTTATAAGTCATTATATCAAAATATTTCATTTAATAAGTTTGTTACGGAACTTTTGAATCCTCAACCACCATCCGCTGGTTTTTTACGTGGAATACGCTGGTGGCAAAATGGTGTTGTTAACGCCAATGAAGAGCCAGCAATGCAAGCAGCTCAAAATGTTGCCCAGGTTTTTATGGGCATCAATCTTAAATGTGCTTCCTGTCATAGTAGCTTTACAGATTCGTGGACTTTGAATGATTCATACGGATTTGCAAACCTGATTGGCAGTAGAAGATTAGAAACTAACGAGTGTAATGTAGCCCAAGGGGAATTTGTTGAGCCTGCTTTTCTCTATCCCGAACTTGGTAAGATTCAGAGTCGTGGTCGAGCAAAGAGAAGGGCTGAATTAGCTTCGCTGATGACTAGTGAAAAAAATGGTAGATTTGCACGAACTTTTGTTAATAGATTATGGGCTAACTTTTTTGGTATTGGAATTATTGAACCGATAGATGAGTTGGATAGTCCAGCTTGGAACCAGGATTTATTAGATTGGCTAGCCGCTGAATTTGTCAGATTGGACTATGATGTTAAAAAACTTATCGAGGTAATTTTAACGTCTCAAGCTTATCAAATGCCAAGTGTGGGAGCTGAAGAGAATTTTAAAAATGATTTTGTCTTTAAAGGCCCAGTTGTAAGGAGATTGTCCGTTGAGCAACTTATTGATTCAATCTCGCTTATTTCAGATGTTATTCCTAAAGTTACCTCTGCTGATATAGAAAGAACTCTTTTCACCACACTTAGTATAGTAAAACCAACTTTGAATATCCCTAGTCACAATGGAGAACCGCGAATACTTTACAAAACTCCACAGATTAATCAAACCTCCGGAACTTTAAAAATCAAGGCAGATGTAAAAGGAGCAGAGTCACTTTGGTTGATTGTTGTGCGTGGTTTTAAAAAGCAAGATAAAATAAAAGCACTAAGAGATCAGATAGAGTTAGTTTCAGAACAAGATCAAGGTTTTGGTGATACGACAGTGACGGATCTTTTAAGCCAAGGACTTGAGAATCGGCGCAAAGCAAACGATCATAATAAAAAGGCAAAAGAGCGATTCGATTCAAGAAAAATTCCAAAATATGAAGCTACTTGGCATTCTCCAACTCTGGTTGATCATACTGGAAAGCTCTATCCACTCTGGGATTATACTAAGTGGCAAGTTGATGACTTTGTTGAGGAAGATATTCTGCCAATTGGTCAATCTACAAAACTAAACAAAGTGGAATTTGCGGATCGTGCCATCAAAAGCAAGGCATTTTCTGCAATTCAATTTAATCTAAAAGGTAAAAATTTTAACAGATTTGAATCTGAGGTAAGCTTAAGTGAACTTGCCCCAAATGGTAAATTCTTGCCTAGGGATGTTGAGTTTTGGGTTGTTGCGGATTTGCCCATTAGATCAGTTTTTTCTCTTGCTTCTGAATTTACATTATCCATGGGGCGACCCAGAAGAGAACAGATTGTAACAAGGAGAAACACTCTTACAACTACTATGCAAGCACTTGAGCTTTTAACTGGCCAAGAATTTTCTGATATGATTTCAAGAATTGCGACTTCGGCACCTTTTCAAAATATTCATTCTGTAAATTCCGCCGCGAAGTATGTTTTTTCGAATTATCTCGGCAGAATGCCTAGTGATGTGGAAATAGAAGCGATTAATAAAATCTTTCAAGGTAAGATGACTCCTCAAATGATTGAGGATCTACTTTGGAATGTGGTATCTTTGCCGGAGTTTCAACTGATTATTTAAGACAATAAAATGTTTGATCTTCTAAATAAAAAACTAAATATAAAATGGAATAGACGCGATTTTCTCAAAATTGCCTCACAGACTACATTAGCAACCCTAGCAAGTGGGTATCCCAGAATTTCTTGGGGCATTGAAAATGAAAACAGTGAAAATGAAAATATAGAAAAGATTTTACCCAGAGCAGATCAAGTAATTCTTCTTTGGATGGCAGGCGGACAAGCTCATACTGAGACTTTTGATCCAAAAACTTATACTCCTTATATCCGGGGCAATCGACAGTATAAACTAATTTCAACTTTTCCATCGATTGATACGGCTGTTGATAATATTAAGTTTAGTAAAGGCTTGGAGAATATTGCCTCCGTAATAGATCGTGGTGCAGTCATCAGATCTTTCTCACCTCCAGATCTTGGCCACATTCTTCATTCTAGACACCAGTTTAATTGGCATACTGGATATATTCCCCCTCAAACCGTGGAAGTACCACATATTGGTTCGATGATTTCAAAAGTTATGGGTTCAATGAACCCAGATTTGCCTGGCTTTGTTCATATTGGCCAACGTCTTGATATTGATGGAGCACCGGAAGTACAAGCATTTCTGACCTCAGGCTTTCTGGGAGGAGAGTTCGCTCCGCTTCTTATCCCATATCCAGATCAAGCAATGAAAAAAATAAGCCCTCCGGCTGGTATGGAGATGGGCAGATTTGAAAATAGATATAAAATATTTAAAGAACTTGTTAATAAAACTCCTACTGGCCAATTGGGAAGTGACTATCAAAGAAACTCCTTATTAAATGCCATGGAGAATGGGTATAGAATTATTAACTCTCCTTCTGCAAATGCTTTTGATCTCTCACGAGAACCCAAAGAAGTTCACGATCAATATAATACAGGTAGATTTGGATTAGGCTGTTTATTAGCCCGTAGATTAATTGAAAGCGGAGTTAGGTTTGTTGAGGTCTCAACGGAACATGTACCATTTGGAAATTGGGATACTCATGTTGATGGACATCGAAGAACAGTCGAGATGAAGAAAGCCATAGATGCTCCGGTGGCCCGACTCATTAAAGATCTTGAAGAGAGGAAACTTTTAGATAGAACACTGGTAATTATCGCTAGTGAGTTTAGTCGAGCTGCTTACAAAGAAGGAATGGATCTCGATCCGCATAATAAATCTTTTATTATGCATCAGATCCATAGCTACGGACTACATAGACATTTTACAGGAGCTGGATCCGTTGTGATGTTTGGTGCTGGTATTAAGAAAGGATCGCTTTACGGTAGAACTGCTGATGAAGCACCATGTCAAACCATAGAAGATCCCGTAAACTTAACAGATCTGCATGCCACTATTTTCCACGCTCTAGGGATTCCAGCAGATTTAAGTTTCGATATCGAAAAGCGGCCATTCTACGTCACTGAGAATGGATTAGGAAAACCAGTTATGGAGCTTTTTGCTTAAAACTATACTTCAGCAATCTTAATATCAGAATCGTCAGAATCACTTTCCGATCCTTCTAGCTCCTCGATTTCTTCGCTTTGTTCCTCCAACTCTTTTTTGAATTCATCTCTAAAGTCAGGTTCATCATCCTCCTCTTCCGGAACGGCTTTTTGAGGAAGGTTAGCTTGACGTAGTTCTGAAGCGGTTACTTGAGAAGCCGTTTCCATTTCAAACTGATACTCATCGGGACGGAGTCGGCCATCAGCGATAATCAAAATTTGAACATCTTTTTCAAGTTCAAGTTTTGCAAGTTCAGCACGTTTGTTATTTAACAAAATCAGAGCAGCTGATGGATGTAGTCGGGCTTTTACAACGGACACTCCGCCAACAATGATGGCAGCTTGAATTTTTCTCAAAGCTTCAAGAGCTACTAGATTTGAATCTTTGATTTGTCCAGATCCGTTACAGGTTGGGCAGGCTTGATGACTTTGAGTGCTGAGTGGGGCTCTTAATCTTTGTCGGGACATCTCTAAGAGGCCAAATTTTGAAAGGTGTGTGATTTCAATTCTTGCTTTATCACCTTTGATCTCATCTTCCATTTTTCTTTCAAGAGCCGACTTATGACGCTTATCAAGCATGTCGATAAAATCAACTACAATCAGTCCACCAAGATCTCTTAAACGCAATTGTCTTGCCACTTCTTCGGCAGCTTCGAGGTTTGTTTGAAAAGCAGTATCCTCAATATTTTGTCCTTGCGTGGCTTTGCCTGAGTTTACGTCAATTGCAACTAAGGCTTCTAATTGTTCAATTACAATAGCACCACCAGATCTAAGTTTTACTTCAGGTGCAAGGGCAGCCTCGACCTGTTTGTCTATATCGTATTCAGCGAAAATTGGAGTTGGCTCAGCATACTGCTTAATACGAGATCTATAGCGTGGCATAACGCGAGCTACGAAATCTTTGACCTGCTCGAATGTTTCAGGATTATCAATTAACACTTCGCGAATTTCTGGGGTGAAGTAATCTCTCATAACCCGAGTTGGCAGATGATTATCTTCATAAAGAAGTGCAGGACACTTGGCTTCTTGAGATGCAGTCAGAATATCTTCCCAAAGTGCCAATTGAATACTTAAGTCACGACTGAGTTCGCTTTGAGATCGATCAAGTCCAGCAGTTCTAACGATAATGCCAATGCCTTTTGGAATCTCAAGTTCTTTAGATAGATTTTTCAGTCGAACTCGTTGTTCTTCATCAACTATCTTTCTGGAAATGCCACCTTTGTCACTACCAGGCATCAGTACAATATAACGACCAGGAAGAGATAAATATGTTGTAAGGGTTGCGCCCTTAATTTCTCGTTCTTCTTTGACGATTTGAACAACTAGTTCTTGCCCAGCTTCAAGAACATCTTGAATTCTTACTCTACCTCTACGTAAAGAAGGATCGTAATTTTTAAAATAGGCTGGATGGATATCATTGATCTGCAAGAATCCGTTTCGCCTTGTACCAAGATCTAAAAAAGCAGCCTGTAGACTCGGTTCAATCCGAGCAATCTTAGCTTTATAAATATTCCCTTTAGTATTCTGACCCGAAGTCGACTCAAATTCGAGCTCAACTAATTTTTTATCTTCGACAATCGCAATTCTACATTCTTCTTGGTGAACTGCGTTGATAAGCATGAATTTGTCCATCTGGATTGTCCCGCTGATGCTTGAACCAGATTTAACAGAGTTAGTTCTTTAGGTGCTGAATTTCTAACACCAAGATGTCTTGGTCTATTTGCCGAAGACAGCTCATGATCGTTAATATTTTCGTCTAGATTTTTGTTGAGATGAAGTTGTGATAACAAAGCAGAGCACACTTGGGTGCCGCAAGTTTTGTCACCAAAGACTTCATTTAAAACGGTATCCTCAAACGAATAAATAGCCATGAGATTAAATTAGAACTTTGTAACCCAGTATCTGGTTCAAATTGAATTTAAGTTAAACTTTAGTTCAAGAAATAAATTTCTCGACTTCTTAATAAATCTATAATCCTTTTAGTAAGATAGGAGAGTAAGGATTCAAACTCTCGGATCTCTCCAATATAAATTATCTTTGCAACTCATACTAGCTAATAAGCTATACAGCCCAAAGTCGCACTATATCATTAAAGACTCAATTTTTGAACCAATCGATTCACTCAGTTTGATCATCTAAAATGATGTTAGATAAATTTTTGCCAAATCCTGTATAATTACCAATGGAATTACTTGGTTATGATTTGGTGTGAAGCTAAAATATCAGGCCTTCTATGTATTAATCCAATATCAGGGAGCTGCCGATATCAGAGAAGTTAAATGTAATCTTAGGGGAAAACCGATGAAGTTACGAGTAATTCAGGGAGCCACTCCAGGCAGAGTTTTTGAGATTGTTGATGGTTTAAATCTCTTGGGTCGCGAGTGCAATGCAGGCGACAGTAATATCATTGATTTAGAAGGTGAAGATTTAGAAGAAAAAATGTCTCGGCAACATGCCGTCATACAAAAACAGGGCGAGACCGCCATCATCTGGGATCTCGGAAGTCTTAATGGTACTTTTGTAAATCGAGGAGATCGCCTTAAAGAGGGTGATAAACTTCCTCTGCAAAACGGTGATAAATTAATTTTGGGTAAGACTGCTTTTGTGTTTGAGGTTTAGGTTAGGATCAATTATGAGTCTTCGCAGTATCGTTCTTCTTTGGCAATAATTTTTTTGTGTCTATTTAACCCGATTATTTTGTTGGCACAGAAGACATGGACAAAGCATGATTGAGTTTTTATTTACTAGACTTACTGGTGACATGTTGTGTGGGCTTGAAAAAAATCTTACAGGACTTCAGTAAAGAGATTTTAAAAAAACTCAGTATTCTTTATAATTGATTATGATACCGCGATGGATACACAAACAGGTTTCTCCTCTTCTTCCTTTTCTAACACTTCTCTCAACAATTTTTTCCCTTTGTGCAATTGAATTAGTGCTTTGGTTTGCCAATCCAGCAAGTACCCTAGGCAAGAACGGAATAATCGATGGTAAAATGTATACTTGGGGAATCGAGATCTTGAACAACAAGTTAGGCTATCGTGAAAAAGAGTTTATCACACCGAAGCCACTTAATACTTATCGAGTCATGGTTTTGGGTGATTCACTGTCTCGTCTCAAATCTCTCTTTCCTCGTAACGGAGGTAGTTTCGCAACAGGCCCTCAATAGAAATATAAGAAATATTTTTCTGTAAGATGAAGATTGTTTTTTACTTCAAGGTTGGAGTGGAACCATCCGTTCATCGAAGAATGTGATAATGAGTGCCTTGTATCTTTGTTTATATTACAAGTCCAATCGACTTTTATCAGCGAAGCTTCAATGCCTTACCAAATTCTCAATATGCTTTACAAGTTCTGAAGGTTTGCAAGGCTTTGTAAGTACAAGGTTGCAACCAGCGTTCATGGCATCGGTATGTACATCAGTGTCATCGAGTGCGGTGAAAGCAACGATCGGAGCTGTGATTCCTTTAGCTCTAATTTGGCGGACTGCCTCCTGGCCAGTAATGCCGGGCATCATGAGATCAACTAGGATAATGTCGGGCTTAGCTTCTAATACACATTCAACAGCCGAGGTGCCATCAGCTCTTCTGACAACATCAAAGCCTTTATCTTCAAAGAGTAAATCAATAAGATCTAAGGAGGTAACATCATCGTCGACAACTAAGATTTTTATTTTGGCTTTGCTCATATATCTTACAAATAACAGCTAAGTGGTTGAATGCAACAGTAGATTTAGGGACTTAAGAAAGATGCCATAAGAGCTTCTAAAGATACGTTTTTCTGTTTCCTTGTAATAACAGTTCCTGAAGTTTAAATGCTGAATTGTATTGCCTTACCTAAGGTATTAGAATGATTAAACAAAATTTGCTAGCCCTAGTATTTTTCTCCGTTGTGGGTTGTAGCCCAATGACTGGAGAAATTGCCAAGCCAATCACTTTAGGTGCTGCTGGAGCTGCTGCCGGTGCGGGTGTTGGCGCTTTAGTTGGAGCCATTATTCCAAACGGTGATTTGGGAATGAGTGCAGCATTAGGTGCTGGAGTTGGTGCTGTAGCTGGATCTATCACTGGATATATTAGCCAAGAGATGGAACGGGCCGAGATGAAGCGCATTGATCAAAGTATTAGGACCACTCAATCTGAAATTGATAATCGCCAAAAAGAGATTGATATTTTACATCAAAAAAATCTAGATGAAGCCCAGCGCGGTCAGCCCGATTATGATTTAGGTGAAAGATTGTACGATGGAGCAGTGTTAGGCAATCCGTACCGCTAACTCGGTGTTGAAGAGCACTTCACTTTGGATGTTGTGGTGAAGATTTGCGTGACATGGTTCGCTAAGCCGGATCTTTCGTTCGCGAAGTTTTGGAAAGAGAGCGCACTCGCTCCAGCAGTGAAGATCCTAGCGATCTTGAGGGTTTGAAGAAATAATTTACATCTGTCAAATTTATTGTATCTGAATCTGAGCATCGATCGCAGTAGTGTCGAGGGCCTATATCGACAAAAGGAGTAAAGCTTCCGAACCGCTAATTTTTGATATATTTTTTCATAAGCAGATTTAATGTTCTGATCGAGAACTGCATCACCAGTTGTTCCATGCAAAAGAATTTGACTCATTAACCCTTCGGCAACTTTAAGATCCCTTAGCCATTCTAAGGTTTGGCCAGCAGTGGCTCCGCCCACCTCTTCTCCATTAGTTCGGCTAACTTCAACTCTAATTGTATTGGCAGAATCAAATGGCTTAAGATTTACAGAATTAAGATCGTTCCTTTCTTATCTTGCTTTACTTATGGCTCTCTGTACATCGCTGAACGCTGCTTCAGATAAAGAAGTCATTTTTTATATCTTTGTAGGTCTTCTTCAATTCGTCCGAAAAAATTAGGACTTCTGTTTCCTTCTTAATCAAGCCCTATTGCTTCGGTCAATGCTATATCCATGAATAAATTTTTATTAAAGGACTTAAAAGAAAAAAGAATAGTCCCGTCCTTGGGGTCTATTTTTAATTTTCTTTATTCCTCAAAAGCACTACTTGATTGAGCAGATGTTTCTATTTCCGATAATATTACGGGATCCGTTTCAAAGCCAGTGCAGCACTTGCATTCTGCGAGTTTACATCCATGATGATTATCCGATGCATCGTCAGATAATAAACAAGTATATGTCTTATTTTCCAGTGTGCATGCAGGCTCTCCCGGATCGCTAATGTCAAAACTACAAACAGTTTTCAGCTTACAATATTTTGTGCATTTCTCATAGGCATTATTGCGAGATTGACTCTTCGCTTTTGTTGCAGCGGTCTCTTTATCTTTATTTTTTGCGGATCCTCCATAAAAATGACCTTCTGGATTTGAAGCAAAAGCGGAAGATGCATTTCCGATTAGAACTAGAAAAAAACGATGCAGATAGTACGGCAGATGTAATTACAACGATTCATTAAAACCTCCAAATTGAGTAAACAAATAAAAAGGGATAGTTCAGAGTAATATTTAGATCTTCATAGATTGTGAAATATGCCTCTCTCTTTCTCCCAATCTAGTTATGTATAAAGGCATTTATAATGTCGCATCTAATTTATATTTTTCTTTTATGTTTATTCTCTGAAGGATCGGTGTAATCAGTATTATATTGAATTTTAAAGACTATATTGGCAACAGAGAGACCCCAATTAGAGTAACTCTGATGTATAAAACATCTATTCTAAGATCTACAATTTTAATTTCAAAATTGCCTGTCATGAGATATCTGTGCGTTTCACTCAAGGTGTCAATTTCATACCTATACCGCACTGTGACAGGGGAGCTCAAATCGTCAGAAATTTATGATAGTCACTGGATCTTTTTACGATCGAGTGTCGTGGAACGTTCGATGATATTCTAAGACAAGAAAGACAAGCTTATTAATTTGCTGGTGCTCGCCGCGCTCTTATTATTTCAATAACTGCTGGCAGAATTGAAACGATAATTATGCCTAATATGACCAATCCAAAATTATTTTTTACAAATGGAACTTCGCCAAAAATATATCCAGCATAGGTCAGGGATAATACCCAAAGTAGGGCACCGGCTACATTGTACAATGCAAATTGAAAGTAATTCATTTTGCCAACACCGGCCAAAAATGGGGCAAAGGTTCGAACAATTGGAACGAAGCGGGCAATGATAATAGTTTTGCCGCCGTACTTATCGTAAAACTTTTGGGTCTTTGCCAAATATTCCGGCCTAAAAATCTTTGAGTTTTTTCGTTCGAAAACTTTTGGGCCAATGTAGTGACCAACCATATAGTTAACCGCATCGCCAAGAATCGCGGCCACAACTAAGCCCAGTGCTAAAAGATGAACATTAAGTCCGCCGCGACCAGCGAGTGCACCAGCAGCAAACAAGAGAGAGTCTCCAGGAAGAATAGGAGTCACCACCAATCCTGTTTCACAAAATACGATAAGAAAAAGTACAAGGTATGACCAAATCCCGTAGTCCCTAATTAAGACGTCCAGGTGTTTATCAAGGTGCAGAAAGAAGTCGATGAAATAGCCAAGTGTTTCCATAGACGAAGGAACATAACTTACCTTAAGTTATAGGAAAAGAGTCTCTGTACGAAACTATAAAAGAAGTGAAAAATGACTACCGCCTTAGTGTAAGTCATTTATTAGATTCCGTTTTGATTTGATGATTAATATAGGTGACCTAAGGAGAGCTTAATTATAGACACATCCTTTGCCTTTCAGAGGTAGCTAGGGTTCTAGCTGAGTTGACTCGGGTAGTATCAGACATGCGGATCTACGCAAAGTTTGCACAATCTTTATAATGACTCCGGTTAAAAAAGTATTTGGAAATTACTTATTGGGATAGCTATAGTAATTCTTCATACTAATTTTTCTAAAATATTTAATAAAGATCTTTAAGAAGTCATATAGTGCCAGGCACCTTACCTTCCACAGGATCAAAATTCACATCGTCGCCTGAGCAAATTATTACCGGTAGGCTTGACTGCTTCTCTCGTATCTTCTTATTCACATCTAAACCGCCACCACCTGGAATATTCAGATCCAACATAACCACATCAATCTTAGGTTTATTCAGGGCAGATAATGCTTCGGTTGCGTTACCAACGCCGACTATATGTCGTAACTAACTAAGAATCTTTCGGTAGCTTCACGCACGAATTCTTCATCTTCAACTAGGAGAATTCGCTTGTCTTGGAAGGATGAATAATCAGGCTTGCTCATGTAGTTAGTATATAGGGGATGGTACCTTCTGTCCCTAGTTAATCTCCCGTCTTAAGCGTGATTCCGAGTTCAACCAGTCCATCTCGCCAAGGTAAAACATGAATGCCATCTACTAACTTAGCCCTTGGCTCCTGACAAAGGCAGAAGCACTCACTCTCTGGTATGTCTGCTCCAAGTTGACGTAGTGATTTTAAGTGTTCATCTTTTATAAAATCTGCTGATTTTATTTCCACCAATGCTAGTGGCTTGCCGGGTCGGTCAATTATTAAATCAATCTCAAGATTATCTTTGGTGCGCAGATATGAAAAGCGCCATCCATTGGAAGCATAATTTGATAACCGTACAATCTCGCAAATAATAAAATGTTAAAAAGCTTTTCCAAATCCATAGTTATGCGGCGTCAATTCAGCGCGCAATCCACCGGCCAAGGCCCGAGTGACCCCGAGGTCAAAGAAATAGTATTTAGGAGCTTCCCGTTGGCGTTTACGAACTGATTGATGAAATGGATCTAGACGAAAAGCAATTAGGGTGTCTTCAAGGATCTCAAAATAAGTCTGGATAGTGGGAGTACTAAGTCCTACATCTCTACCAATAGCAGCATTGTTAACCGGCTCACCATTCATCTGGGCAGCTACTTCAAGGAATCTCCGAAAGGTAGGGGCCGAGCGAGCAATTTGCTCTTCTAAAATCTCTTCACGTAAATATGTATGAACATAAGAGGAAAGAAATTCAGCGCGTGTCGCGTCAGAGTCAGCCGTTACGATTGCTGGCAGCGAACCCCACGTCAGCATGGAATTTAGGTTGTACTCTTTGGGCACCTCTAGGTGTGTTAACGGAAATAAATAATTAAGAAATGCCCTACCAGCAAGTAAGTTGGCCTGCCCACGTTTTAGTTTTCGTGCGCTTGATCCAGTAAGAGCAAAGAGGAGATTTCGCTCCTTTGGACGCTCAGTATGGATTCCCATTTTGGCTTGGCTATGTGCTTCAATTTCTAAGTGAACCATATCCAATAGAGCAGGTGCTTTTTGGACTTCGTCTATCACTACCCATTGAGTACCTTTGGTGGGTAACGCTGCTATAAAGTCTGATAGTTGCTGAGGGTGTATTGCAAATCGATCAAAATCATTGGCATTGAGAAGGTCGATATAGGAACTGTTTTCCTTCGGTAATTTCGTTCTAAGTAAGCTTGTTTTTCCTACTCCGCGTGCACCGAAGAGAAAAAAACTGTGAGATTTGACAGGGTTAGATATTCTTGTTAATAATGCCATATATGCTTTATAAACGGCTGCCATTTATAAAGCAAGGTATTTTTCACTAATATCTTATGGTGAGATCCAAAAATATACAGATAGCGTTTGTATCAGTCCAACTCTCACTGACGTGTTTTACACTGAAGAACACGGATACATCAATTCGCTATACCCTTAAATTTGTTACTTATTTGACTCAAATGGAACTCATAGAAATAGTACGGCTATGAGAATTCTGTTCCTGGCTATACTTTCTGTCTTGATGGGCTTGTTGCAAATCTTTCTTTTCTCGTAACGGAGGTAGTTTCGCAACAGGCTCTCCTGAACTTGTCAAAGGGATGAAGGCGGATTCTTTTGGGCAAGGACTTTTGAAATTCACTATAATGACTCCTTTTACAAGCTATAGTAAGTCCAAAAAGAACATTCCGAAAGAAAATATTTTTTGGAATTACGATCCCCCGGAGGGATGATAAATAGTTATCCCAATTAAATGTTTTAAATAAACCGAAGGTTTTCATCAGAAAAGTATTCGGAAATTACTTATTGGGATAACTATAGTAATTCTTCCTACTAATTTTTTCGAAATAGTTCATAAAGATCTTTTACCAACATGCCGTTTGCATACGAGCGGTATCCAAATTTTGTTTTTACCCCTTGAGGAATATAAAATCATGAAGATTAAAGTTATTGGAAAGGTAATTCTTGGTGGACTTTTAGCTTTGACTTTAACTGCGGATCCCGTTTTCGCCAAACCTAGTGCAAAAAAAACAATTAGAGCTCTTGTGACAAAGGGGGGTATTTTAAAAAAACTTCCTCTTGCTGGTAGGGCAGTTGCAAAGAAAAAAAGCTCGACAGTTTCGTCCCTAACTGTTTCCGGTACCCCCCCTCTTCTCAGTGGATTGCCGGAGCAATCTCTTAAGAATGTCTTTTGGGAGGCTGGATTAGTGGATGATATGAATGATGGCAATCCTAGTGAGAATGCCTGCAATACTTTTAACGGTGGCTCACAAGATGGACAATCAGCCGGTCTAGGTGCTTGTTATTTGGCTCAAAACGTCGGCTTTTCATTTGAGACTATTCTTTCAAGTGCAACTTCTTTTTGTTACATGCAAAAAATGCAAACAGCCCCCGATGGCGTTACAGTTTCTGGAGCAGCAACCGTCGCTGCGGCGTTAACTCCTCCAAGCGGTAACGCAATAAAATTGACTAAGGTTGTCGTAACTGGATTTCCTGGTGAAGGTAGTTCAGAAATCTTTATTGAATTACCAGGTAAGGGGCAAAATATTATTAATGGAAACATCTATAAGCATACGCTTTACTTTTGTGACGGTGAAACAACTCCCGGTTCCTTAGAGCGCGCTACCATTAAAAATAATCTTGATTACTTAATGGAAACTCTGGGTAATGAAGATGGATCAGAGTTTTTCAGTAATATATCTTCGAAAATAACCGTAGATAGTAATGGAAAACTTATTTTTAATCCTAATGCTGCACGTGATGTAGATATTAGTTTTATCCAAGGTGGCGATTCCTTCTTTAAGGGTAATTTGATCATTGCTAATAACAAAATTAAAAATAAAACATTTGACTCGTTCGGTGATAGCCAGAGAAAGGCTTACACTGTAGCAAAGTATACTGGTAATTCCATTCAAACTTTAAGATTTACAGAAGGCGCAACCAAAGACGACAATTTCTCAGTTATTACTGAGTATCGAGATTCTTTCTATGCGGCAGCTCCGAACAATGCTGAATTTAATGCTGACTTAGCTGCAGTAGATCTCGAGTCTGACACCTTTTATGTAAGTGCTCCTACAATTGATGTATCTGAACTCAGTGACTTCGATTGTGACACTGCCGTGGCAGGTGCAACGATTACTATGGATTTTAGTAACCCAGCGCTTGTAGAATTCACCGCCTCATGTGAACAGAATAGGCTTGAAGGTATGAATTTTTGTCGTAATGATTCCGAAGTTAATACCGCACATTTTAATTCTGCGACTCAGTGCTTTAATCCGTAATTAGGTTTTCACCGGTCTTTCATAGAGGGTGATGAAAAGACTTAATCGGAGAATACAATCAATAGTTGCTTGCTATTTCAGCAATGCTATGTTCGAGAAATAACCAACTACTTGTGCAGAGCGCAAACGCCGGCACAGACACGATGTTATCTCATCAACAATATGCTACTCTCCGACCTAGGGAATCAAAATGTTAGAGCTGTGGAAGAGAGGAGGACTGTATTAATCTTAAAACTAGGAACTACTCAGCTAGATGTTGTGAACATTAGAAAGGTATCACCCTTCCCTCCCCGGCAATTTTCTTCTTCGAATTACAGATCGATCTAGCACAAAAAAGCCACCAATGATCTCTAATCCACTCTGGGTTAAAAGCTGATCGACTTGCTCGGCTGGTTTCAACGGATTACTTGGCACAAAACGTAAATAAATAATTCCTGTTGGACATGGTACTCCTTAAAAGTAAACAAGCTCTCCATAGTCAGAATCAAAGGTAATAATAATCCGTCCTTCAGTCTCGGCCATTTTTAAAACTTGTCGATCAGAGATTGCAGGAGCTACCTCTGCCACTGACACTACGTCGTGTCCTCTCCGACGTAGATCATGCACGGATGCTTTTGGGATATTTTCGTTTACTAGGAGCTTCAAAGCTCAATTTCCGTTCTTTATAGATATAACTTCTTCATTGCCAACACGGGCGGCAGAATAAGCGAAAACTGCTTTGAGATCTTCGTCTGACAATTGCGGGTAATTTTCTAGAATCTGATCTTTCGTCCAGCCCTGCGCGAGAACTTCAAGTAAAAAACCGACACCAAGTCTGGTGCCTTTAACAATAGGTTTCCCTGTAAGGATCTCCGGATCACAAATAATTCTCTCTTTCCAATTCATTAGTGAATTATCTCAAAATAGCTAAGTCTTATATAGATAGCCCTATATGTCATTTAGGATAACAATTGAAATCAAAAGATTTCTCTGAGTTACGGTACTTATTGATTAAAGACAAAGAGAGTGCCAAACTTTTGATTCTCGCCGTTCTACCGCATGGATTTTTACGATTGAATAATTTTAGTACCGAGTTTTTTGCCAAGCACTTTCATTTTTTCATCGTT
>Ga0163147_10004097_pt1 | contig 18773 bp, 24 predicted proteins | sample OliLakLV19MP6G1_FD_148597 | JGI IMG/M metagenome (GOLD analysis project Ga0163147, IMG submission 148597) | Freshwater microbial mat bacterial communities from Lake Vanda, McMurdo Dry Valleys, Antarctica- Oligotrophic Lake LV.19.MP6.G1 | ecosystem: Environmental > Aquatic > Freshwater > Lake >...
CCATTGACGATATGGCTCAAAGCTATCGACGGGTACAGTAAAAATTAAGGAATCCACTTCTGGTAACTGCGAGATTAGGCGTTGCAGAAACCAACTTCCCACCAATTCAAATTTCACCGCGATCTGATCTAGTTCTGGCACAAAACCTGGAGCAGGATTTCCGATTGCCCGTTTAAATCCTCGGAAAAATCGCTGGTCATTCGCTAGATCGAAACCTCGATCGATCACTTCTTGCCCAATCAATACCTCTGGCACGTTGGCATTTTGGACATAAACCAAACTGGGAATTAAAGGCGGATTGTCGGCGATCAGCGCACTCAAACTTGGCAATTTGATCGTTTCCACCAAACCATCAGCGTTAACTCGCGCCACTACTGTATTACTTGTGCCAAAGTCGATCGCGTATTCCATGTTCAACAACTATCAACGAACGAATATCATATTATGATCCCTAAACTCTAACCCCTAGCTAATATCTATGAGTGAACTAGCCGAAACTATCTTCAGTAAAATTATTAAACGCCAAATTCCTGCGGATATCGTCTACGAAGACGACCTAGCTCTAGCATTTCGAGATGTTTCGCCACAGGCTCCCGTCCATGTTTTGGTGATTCCGAAAAAACCAATTCCGATGATTTCCCAAGCCGAAGCTGACGACCAAGCTTTGCTAGGACACCTATTGCTAGTTGCGAAGCAAGTTGCCAAAGATTTAGGTTTAGCCAATGGATTTCGCCTCGCGATCAATAATGGTGTAGATGGTGGGCAGACTGTCGATCACCTCCACATCCACATCCTAGGAGGACGAGCGATGACTTGGCCGCCAGGCTAGCACTCGATATTCGCTCATTTATCAAGTGAAAATTTATGTTTGAAACTTATGTTTGAAACTTACAGTGACTTGGTGATTTTGTTTGGTGGTCTAGTTGGGTTGGGAATTTCGATCGCTGGGGCGAGATTCTTTCAATCCAGATCGGCTCAACTCGATCGAGAGCCAGATCCACATCCTCAAGACACGCTCAAAGATCGAGAGATTGCCGCACTCAAGCAAGAATGCCTGAATTTACGATCGAAACTTGAGCAGCAAAGCACACAATTAACGACGGCAGATCGCCAAGCAACTTTTCAGCAGTTGCAATCACTACTGACGCAATACAAAAGTGTGGCGCAAATGGTTCAAGCGAAACCCGATCTACCTGCCAAGAATTTCTTAGCTCTATTCACATCATTAGATAACCTGTTACAAAGTTGGGATTACGAATCGATCGGATCGGCTTGGGAGCAAGTCGAATATCATCCCCAACTCCACCAACCCGATAGTTCTGACATTCAAGCAGGAGAATCAGTTTATATTCGATTTGTCGGCTATCGCGATCGAGCAGGAGATATTCTCGTTCCCGCCAAAGTCAGCCGCACATTGCCTTCGGGCACTAATAAATAGATTCAAGCGATTAAAATTTAAATAACTATGACCGTTGTCGCGATCGATTTTGGTACTAGCAATACCGTAGTTTGTACCCAAGATCCTGTCACCAAAGAGCCTCGATCGCTTAAGTTCGATCGTCTATCTCGCACGTTTGAGTCGATCGGTCGTCAAGTGCATGTCGTGCCTACACTGGTGTTTGTGCAGGGAAAAGAGCAGTTTGTGTTAGGTGAACAGGTTCGATCGCAACGTTTGGGATATGGTCAGCCTGAGCGATTATTTCAAGCATTTAAACGCGATCTCGCCGCCGATTTTCGCCCACCCGCCCGTCAAATTGATGGCTTTACCTACACCGCCGAAGATATTGCCGAATTATTTTTAACCGAAATCTGGCAGCAACTCAAACAGCAAAAAATTGAGCCGAGCCAAGTAATTTTTACCGTGCCAGTGGGAGCATTTGAGGCATATCGAGACTGGTTTAGTGATTTTGCCAAAGAGCTAGATTTTCCTGACTTAAAGTTAGTGGATGAGTCTACGGCAGCAGCTTTGGGCTATGCGATCGAACGTCCTGGGGCGATTGTGTTAGTAATTGATTTCGGTGGCGGGACATTGGATTTGAGTTTAGTTAGGACTGCTGCGCCTCATGCTGGACAGCAAGCGATTAAGGCTGAAGTGTTGGCAAAATCTGATGCTTACATTGGTGGTGTCGATATCGATCGGTGGATTGTCGAGTATTATCTTCGCAGCCAAAATTTGACCAGAACTGATATCAATCAGATCGGTTGGCAGAACTTGATCGAACTGGCAGAAAAGATGAAAATTCAGCTTTCCCATAGTGAGTCGGCGCGAGAGAGTTGGTTTGATGATGAGAATTTTATCTCCTATGAATTAAAGCTCGATCGAGCAGAATTTGCCGATATCCTAGAATCACGGCAGCTATTAGAGCAGTTGCGTCAGGCAGTGGATGAGGTACTAGGAATTGCCGTCTCACGCGGCATTGGTAAAACCGAAATCGAACAGGTTTTACTCGTCGGTGGTAGTTGTCAGATTCCTGCGGTGCAGCAGTTGCTCATCTCTTATTTTGGGCGGCAACGGGTGAAGTTAGATAAGCCCTTTGAGGCTGTTGCGTATGGGGCGTTGGTGCTAGGACAAACTGTGGAAGTGGATGACTATCTGCGACATGGCTATGCGATTCGACTATGGGAGCCACATACGAAAACTTACTCCTATTTCACTCTATTCGATCGAGGTACGCGCTATCCCTGTCAAAGTTATGAGCCACTTATCCTCCAAGCTGCGGTTGAAGGACAAAAAGACATCCGTTTAGATATTGGCGAAGTTGCGGAAATGGCTCAGGCAGAGGTGGTCTACGATCTGCAAGGACGCATGAGCAGCAGTCAACTCAATCGCCATTCCGATTTTCGATCGCTTGCGGATGTACACCAGATCGATTCAACGCAAACGGATCTTAATGCTCAGCAGGTCTGTATCGCTCATCTCAATCCATCAGGACAATTGGGGATCGATCGAATAGAGGTTAGGTTTGAAGTCAACGATCGAAGAATGCTGATCGCCACAGTCAAGGATTTGCTCACCCAAAAAATTCTGGTCGATCGTGCGTCGATCGCCAAACTTAATTGATGCGATCGAGTTCAAGAATTCCTAGCAACTCTGAGTCTTCTTCTATGGTTAATTCTAAATCTCTTTTTGTTTCTCCTTTGATATAAAGTTAGTGTCATGAATTTTTCGCCATTACTTCAAGACTAAAGTAGGGAGAATCAAGAATTGAAAGCAATCTCCCATGAAAATAGCCGAACGCGAACAACAAATACTTCGGGTCAAAGCCACCAGTTTTCAGCCCGAACTGGATGAGGCTTTATGTCAGTGATGGCACATTAGGATTGCCCAAAGCCTTGCAAAAGAATTTGCCTAACGCTCAGCAACAACGCTGTATCACCCACAAGGTACGAGGACTTGAACGCTATTTGAGCTATGGTGAGTTGCCCCAAGTAGACCCCAATGGTCAATCACTCAAACCTGATGAAGCGAAGCGGCAACGTCGCTCTGAAATCATATATGAGGCGTATCAGATTTACGAAGTTGACAGTATGGAGAAAGCACAGCAACGATTACAGCAGTTTGTCGCCAAGTGGCAGTTACTCGAACCTAAAGCAGTACAAGTTTTTCAACGCGATCTAGAGTTGACATTTACGTTCTATCAATTCGACAGTAGTTTGCACCGCCATATTCGGACGACTAATCATCTAGAGCGGCTATTTCGAGAGTTTCGGACTAAATCTGATGAAATGGGTGCTTTCCCTCACGAAATTAGTTGCTTAACTGTGTTCTTCTTGGTCATTGAACGCGATCATGCCAAACATGACCGTAAATCTATGGCGAAAAATTCATGACACTAACTCTACTGCATCCCCTGCTTATTGTGGCGGGATGCAGCAACTTGGCTCGAAGAAGCGTAAAAAACACTCCTTGCTTGATGGGAATTTAGAAACCCCATCCTCGCGTAGCAGGGTGGGGTAGTTCATGATATTTCAAGCGTTTTGAGCTATTTATCCCATCCAGCGAAACCAGTCCCCAATTAAGCGGGTGGAGGGAATCGAACCCTCAACATCTGCTTGGAAGGCAGGAGTTTTACCACTAAACTACACCCGCAATTTGTCTTGCGAGTAAGAAGTTTAGCATACAGAAAGGTACATGAGTTGATAAACTGATCCAGATAGTTTATTTAATTTATTTTTAATTTATTTTTTTATGCACACGGGACTTTTGGCAGGACAGGTAGCGATTGTAACTGGAGCTTCACGCGGGATCGGACGTTCGATCGCGATCGCATTAGCCAAAGAAGGAGCCAAGGTCACAGTTAACTATGCTAGTTCTGCCAGTGCCGCCGAAGCCTTGGTGCAAGAAATCAAAGATTTTGGTGGCGAGTCGATCGCCCAAGTAGGTGATGTCTCCCAGCCAGAACAGGTTGAGACCCTATTTAAAGCCACGATCGATCGATGGGGCAGAGTTGATATTCTGGTCAATAACGCTGGCATTACCAAAGACACACTGCTTTTACGCATGAAAACTGAAGATTGGCAGTCAGTGATTAACCTCAACCTGACGGGCGTATTTCTCTGTACCCGCGCCGCCGCCAAGATCATGCTGAAGCAGAAGTCAGGACGGATTATTAACATTGCTTCTGTCGCAGGACAAATGGGAAATCCAGGGCAGGCTAACTACAGTGCCTCAAAAGCGGGTGTGATCGGTTTAACCAAAACTGTGGCAAAAGAACTTGGTAGTCGGAGCATTACCGTTAATGCTGTTTCGCCTGGCTTCATTGCCACCGATATGACCGCAAATCTTAACGCTGAACCAATCTTGGCTCACATTCCGCTCGGTCGTTACGGTACTGCCGAAGAAGTTGCAGGTATGGTACGTTTCTTGGCAGCCGATCCCGCCGCAGCTTACATCACAGGGCAAGTGTTTAATGTCGATGGCGGCATGGTGATGGCTTAGGTTCGAGTTGGATACAACAGCTTTTGCATGAGTGTTAGATCGGTTTCGATCCCTAGCGATGTAGGATGTCGATCGATCTTGGAATAAGTCCCATGCAGTCGATCCCACAGCTTGAAATTCGCGCCAAAATTAGCCGAGATGTCCTGATCGGCATGATGCCAAGCATGATCTTGGGGCAGCATTAACCATCGATCGAGTAGCGGATACAGCCATCCTTTGGGATTGGGATTAAACTCGCTATGTCGCCATAAGTCCAAGATCGAAGTCAGACTAACCCCAACCGCATACCAAAAAGGATCTTGAAGCAAAAAAATCAATAGAGCGTGAACCCAAAGATAAACGATCAGAAAACTAGTCCAGACTGTATTTCGGGAAGTTCCCAACACATCCATAGTCGTGACTGTGTGATGAACCATGTGCAAGTGCCAGATCGATCGAGTGTGTAGTAACCGATGATTCCAGTAATAGAGATAATCGACTACGACAAAGCTAAGTAAAAAAGCTATGGCTGGATCGATCGCTAAACTGCCTTTGAGTAATGGCAGACAGTAAGCATAGAGGCTATACACCAGTGTGAGTTGCAAAAATGGAATTAAAATCCCCTGCACGATCAAACCAGTTAAATCTAAGATCCAGTCATCCCATTTTTTTTGCCGTAGAGATTGAAATCCAGAATGACTAAAAACAGTCATCAAAATCAAAATAGCGAAAGCGATCGAAACTGCCATATCTTTTTTCTCAATTAAACCCAAAAGCTAAGTTTGACCGACTGTTCAGGGAGATCTCTGGGATCTTTGCCTTGAGCGATTCGATCGCGAATTGATTCGACAAAGACATGGATCGTGTCAGCAGGAGTATTGGAGAACTGTTTGCCATACTTATCGATCGAATCTTGTTGAATGCCTAAAATCTCTATGTCCTGATTAATAATATACTGAGCCGTCCACCACACAAATGGTCGCGCTAACTTATTCCAAATTCCATAATTAAATGTGATGTCAGTATAGACCAGTGTCGAATCATCGGCTTCTGGGATGGACTGGCTGGTGATAAATAGTCGGCGATGCTTGCCTAGATTATATTCAACACTTGTAATGTTTGGCATATGAAAGCTATCAGTATGACGAATCCGATCTTGGTTGAAATTGAGAAAGCGACTATACCATCCAAGATTAGTTGTCTCATTCCGATAATCCACGAACACAGAGCCATGCCGTCGCTCTACGACCACATCCAACCTTTGCTTGCGAGGGCTACGAAATACACCTGGATGGACAGATACAGTATGGGGAATATCGATAAAATTTTCAGCACAGTTAGTCACATCATTACGAAAGCGATTCACCACTCGTACCGTTTCCCATCCCTTCTCACCATAAAAAGGCATCTTAAATGGAGCTAGATCCGCTTCAGTAGTCTGATTTAGCTTGACATAAATATATCCATCTTGCTCTTTTGTCGCATAACTTTTAGCACAACGGGATGTCAGCATCTTAAAGTTCTCACCCTCCGCAGGTACAGCCACAACTTTCCCATTCTGGTCATATACCCAGCCATGATAAGGGCAGTGCAGCTTTCCCTGCTCCACTTTTCCATTCGAGAGCTTACTATGACGATGCATACATCGATCGAGTAAAGCTACAGGACTGCCATCTTCTCCCCGAAATATCGCCAACCACTCACCCAATACAGTCCGAGACAGCACAGTATGAGATTTAAGTCGATCGGCGATCGATACAACATACCAAAAGTCCTCGAATCCCATTATTTTCACTTCTCACTTTACTCAATTTGTCAAAATATCAGTATAGATTACAATATTATTTGTCAGTTCTAATTGACAAGCTAGTCTAGGCTGGGCAATGTCAGGGATATGGGAAGGAATACGATCTGGCACGATAGTTTCTAATACTTCTCTTTCCATCTCACTTACAGGCAGAATATCACCTGTCACGAATACTAGGCAAGTTCCACAAATTCCAGTTCTACAACCAAACATAATCGGAGAATTGTCGATCGAGCAACACTCAGCGAGGTTTTGATGCTTTTCCACCAAAATATCCTCATACTTAGTCTCTGGAAAGCTCACAATAAATTTGTCGTTTTTCATTAGTCCCTTAATCCCAGATCTCGGAGTGACAGTGAACTATAATCGAGATAAGAGTCGATTAACTACGAAATATTCTATCCGTTTATGTTATAGACTAACTATAGCGTTTGGATTTCAATTATGAGTTTAAGTCTTCCATTAGATTTACCATCTACCACCAAGTTCTCTGATAATCTTCAGTCCCTGAGCCTCCACTACAAAAAGCTACTAGCCGATTACGAGCCAGTAGTCAATGAAGCTCGCGCTCAACTTCAGGCTGTTGAAGTTCTACTACAGGGAGAAACAAAGAGTTTGACTCTTCCACCTGAAGTATCTGCTTTAGTAAAAGCACCTAAAGGCACTTCTGGTCGTAAGCCCAAAGTAGCTATAGCCAAAAAATCTACTGTTATTGAGCTTCAGTCAAATGAATCTGTACCAACCCTGCCTGTCGCATCTATCTCTGATATAGTCAAGCAGAATGGTTCTAGACCTTGGTGGGAAGAAATTACTGGAACGTTTGCTGATGATTCTACATATGATGAAGCAATGCAATTGGGGAGAGAATATCGTAACTCTCTTAGATCAACTTAATATTGAACCGTTAAAGATTAAATGTACATTCTCGATACAGATCATCTCAGTGTCTTAGAGCGTGGAGGAGACGCAGCACAAAATCTGCTTCAACGATTAGCAACTATCGAACAAACCCAAGTAGCGGCAAGTATTATCAGCTATGAGGAGCAAATGCGAGGCTGGCTAAGTCTCATCGCCAAAGCAGAGAAAGAAAAGAAAGTTCCCGAACAGGTAAAGGCATATAAAAAGTTAAGACAGCAACTCAAGGATTATTGCGTGCGACCAATTCTTGAGTTTGATGAGGTTGCAGCACAAGAGTTTCAGCGTCTTAAAAAGCTGCATAGACAAAAACCAGGCACAATGGATTTAAAAATAGCCGCGATCGCACTGGTAAATAAAGCTATTCTGTTAACCCGAAATGATCGCGATTTTCGACAAGTAGCAAACTTATCTATAGAAGATTGGACACAAAAATGATCGACTACAGCAATAGTTAGCGTGCACTAAGTTTGGATCATTCCAGTCTTTAGCAGGTCTGGTCTAGGATAGAGGTAGGTAATTCTGGTAATTAATTGGCTAAGGCAATGGCAGAAAAGGTAGTAGTAGGTTTATCTGGTGGCGTGGATAGCTCTGTAGCGGCGGCGTTGCTGCATCAGCAGGGCTATGACGTGACTGGATTAACGTTGTGGTTGATGCGTGGCAAAGGACAATGCTGTTCTGATGGCATGGTAGATGCAGCAAGAATTTGCGAACAGTTAAGCATTCCCCACGAGATTGTTGATAGTCGCGATGCCTTTGAGCAGCATATTATCAACTACTTGGTGACTGGCTATGCCGCAGGAAATACGCCATTACCTTGTTCGCGTTGCAATAAAGCTGTGAAGTTTGCGCCGATGTTGCACTATGCACGGGAAAAGTTCGGCATTGATAAGATCGCTACAGGACACTATGCGCGGGTGACGATCGATCCTGAAACGGGTCGCTATCAGTTGCGTCGTGCCGTCGATCGAACCAAGGATCAATCTTACTTTTTGTACGAAGTCGCGCAGGAAGAATTAGGTCGTTGCGTTTTCCCCTTGGGCGATCTCACGAAGATCGAAACCCGTCAAATCGCCGCCGAGTTTGGCTTAGTCACCGCAGAAAAAGCCGAGAGTCAGGATTTGTGCTTGGTCGAAGCCCACGGCTCCATGCAGCAGTTTCTCGATCGGTATATCCACTCTCATAAGGGCAAGATTGTCGATACTTCAGGCAAGATTCTGGGTGAGCATGACGGCACACATCACTACACGATCGGTCAGCGCAAAGGCTTGGGCGTAGCGGCGGCGAATCCGTTGTATGTGGTGTCGATCGATGCTGGGAAAAACGAAGTGGTAGTAGGAGATCGCAGCGAAGCTCAGGATGGAGAATGCACGATCGACCAAATCAACTGGGTTGCTCTGGCTCCAACCGATCGTCCAATTCGGGCTGAAGTCCAGATTCGTTACCGCTCTCCATCTTCGATCGCCACGATTATGCCACTAGGAGATAATCGCGCCCATGTGGTATTTGATGAACCCCAGTTCAGCATTACACCTGGTCAAGCTGCGGTTTGGTATTCAGGCGATATTGTTCTGGGCGGTGGCTTGATTGAACCCAAATCCTAAGTAGATTTAGGCGGTTTTTTGTTGGCGTTTATTCTCTAAATACTCGGCGATCGCTTCAGATACGTTATCTTCAGCTTTGTAGACCCGTGAATTTGGATTCTCAGAGTGCAGTTTGTCGAGATAGACTTGCAAAGATTCTTCGTCATCCCGATGTTCTAAAACATAGGCTCGGAGTTGCAGCGTTGTCATCGTAGCGAAGTCTGGTTTCAAGCTCATACAAACCTCCAATTTCCATTCAGGTCAATTTCAACATTTATCTCTTCTTTCGACAAGATAATCACATTACCAGTTCGTTTATCCAAAGTTACCAGATCGATCGAGCAGTATTTGCTAGTCAGGTCGCAACAAAGCTGAAAACATCTTAACGCTTGAGCCGTAGTATGCATTCTACTCGCTTAACTAATTTAAGGACTGGTAGAAAATCGTAGCATATCTAGTTTATTTTCTTTCTAACTCTTTTCTCTCGCTGTATCGATCGCATAAGTAATCAACCCGATCTCGTAAAAGTAGGGTGAATTTATAGAGTTCTTCCATCACATCAACAACTCGATCGCGGTAGGCAGAGTCTTTCATCGTGCCATCTTCGTTAAACTCTTGGTAAGCCTTCGCGACAGATGACTGATTGGGAATCGTAAACATTCGCATCCATCGCCCTAAAAGTCGCATCGTGTTGACCGCGTTAAAAGACTGGGAACCTCCACTTACCTGCATCACGGCAAGAGTTCTGCCTTGGGTGGGACGCACTGCACCAATGCTAAGCGGAATCCAATCGATCTGATTTTTGAGGATACCTGTAATGTTTCCATGCATCTCTGGACTGCACCACACCTGACCTTCAGACCAAGTACTGAGTTCACGAATTTCTTGTACTTTGGCATGGGTATCAGGCACACTGCCATAGATCGGCAACTCGCGCGGATCGAAGAATTTCACTTCTGCTCCCATTTCAGTGATGATTCGGGCTGCCTCTTCTGCCAGTAATCGACTATAGGATCGATCGCGTAATGAGCCGTATAAAAACAAAATTCTCGGTGGACGATCGAATGTCATAGATTCCAGCTCTAGCATTATGCAGTCATGGTTTGGATCAGTTTTTCGACACGCTGTTTGACTTGGGCGCGGACTTCGCGAAACTTCTCGATCGAATGACCTTCAGGATCATCTAATTGCCAGTCTTCAAAGATATCGCGCAACACCCAATCTTCTGGTAAATTCACGCCACATCCACAGAGCGAAATCACGGCATCGTAATCTTCAGGATTAAACTCACTGAGAGCTTTAGAAGATTGAGAGCTAATATCAATCCCAATTTCTGCCATCACTTCGGTTGTAATCGGATCGACTTGGCTAGATGCTAATCCCGAACTGCTCACGCCAATCTTGCCATCTCCTAAAGTCCGTGCGAATCCTTCTGCCATTTGTGAACGACGCGAATTCTTATTGAACACAAACATCACTTTTTTCATTGCATATCCTCAAGTAAATTAATATCTCGAAATCCGTTAGAAAGCTGTCTGTAGACCAATACAGCAATCTGCGCTCCCACGATTGGAGCCACCCAATACAACCATTGATGTTGCCAAATCCCACCGACAACTGCTGGAGCCAGCGATCGAACTGGGTTCATGCTCGCACCCGTGATTGGCCCCATAAACGCGGCTTCTAGTCCTACAGTTAGCCCGATCGATAAACCCGCAAACCCAACAGGCGATCGACGATCTAACCCAGAACCTAAAATCACTAGCATCAAAATAAACGTCAAAATTATTTCTAAGACGAATGCTTGCAACCAGTTATCTTGCCTAGGCAATGTTGCGCCGAGATTAGCCACATTTCCCAGTGCCAGCATTAATGTCCCAGAAGCCGCGATCGAACCCAAACATTGAGCCAAAATGTAAGGCAACACTCGGCGCGATGGGAAAAATCCACTGGTGCAAAAGGCAAGTGTGACGGCAGGGTTGAAATGTGCGCCACTGATATGTCCTAGCGTATAAATTAACGCCGCAACAATCGCGCCAAACACAAAGCTAATGCCCAAGTGAGTCACTGCGCCATCACTTATTTTGTCCACCATTACCGCACCAGTGCCAGCAAACACCAAAATAAATGTGCCAACTGCTTCGGCGATCGATTCCCGCCAACAACAGCCAAATAGGTTTTTGATTAAGACTTTCAATCAGCCTCACAAGTTACTTTTATCTTGTTTTTTGCGAACTAAATAATCATATCAATAAAACTTGATATATTCAAGCATCAAAATTATTAGGATAGAGATCGGGACAAAGTTATTCTTAGCAGGGTGGGGCAGTTAGGATGGGACTGAAACGGCGATATTCTGACAAATACTGCTCGATCGCGGCAAACTGGGGCAGGTTGAGGCTGTAGTAAATCCAACGACCCTCTTGGCGCGATCGAAGTAGCCCTGATTCTTTCAAGGTCTTTAGGTGAAACGAGAGCTTAGACTGGTTGATTTCCAATCGATCGCATAGGTCACATACGCAGAGTTCTTGAGATCGCAGCAGTTCGATCACCCTAATTCGCAATGGATCGGAGAGGGCATGGAAACCAGACGCAATCTGAGCCTCTTGGGATTGAGTTAGGGCAGGTTGAGAAACCACGATATTTTCTCGCATCAAGTTTTATTGAAATAATAAAATAATATTTCTGATTCTAGCCTAGCAAAGATCCACCGCAACTCGAACCACTTCCAGCCGTACAACCATAACAATATTTGGCTGTTTGGACAGACTGAATCAAATCTAAACTGCCTGCTTGCAACAGATCTGCAACAGTAAGAATTTTGCCATCTCTGGATCGCGCGGGGAGGTGTTCCATCTGGTTAAAATCACAGTCATAAATCAAGCCGCGATCGTCGATCGAGAGCTGATTGCGACACATCAAATGTTCGACTGTGCTGGGATTAAAATGAGATTCGAGAAAATTGAGATAGAGTTCGGTGAGCTTTAACCGTTCGAGATGAAACTTCGATCGACCGATTGGCAGATTTGTAATTGTGAAAAGTTGGTTGAAACTAATGCCAAATTGATCTTGGAGTTGGGTTTTGTAAGCTTGTTCTAATTTGTTTTGCTCAGGTGTAAGTGAGAATTTTCGATCGATCGGCAGTGGTGGATTGTAGACCAGATCGAGTTTTAAGTGTGGATTCTGTCCATATCCCAATTGATTTAACCACTGTAAAGCTCGAATCGAGGCATCAAACACGCCATCACCACGCATTCGATCGACATTATCTGATTGGTAACAGGGCAATGAGGCGACAACCCTAACTTGATGAGCGGCGAAATATGCTGGCAAATCTTCATATCCTTGCTCAAAAAAGATCGTGAGATTGGTGCGGACAATTACTTCCTTCTGCCTAGCCCTAGCTGCTTCTACCAATTTCCTAAACCCATAATGCATCTCTGGCGCACCACCAGTTAGATCGACAGTTTGAATCTGATCGAACTTCTCAATCACTTCAATTAACTGCTGGCAAACTTCGGGCGAGAGTTCTTCAGTGCGGTTTGGGCCAGCTTCGACATGGCAATGCGAACAAGCGAGATTGCAAATTTTACCGAGATTAATCTGCAAAATTGTGATTTTAGATTTACTCAGAGGTGTATTTAGCTTTCGATCGAACGGCGTAACTTCTGGATCGATCGACTTTACTGACATTATTCAAAACTCAACTTCTAGTTTGATATCACTAGTTTAACAATTCGCCATGCTAGTTTAGTAAATAGCTCAAACAAGGAAGAGTAAGGAAATAATGCTAACAAGTGTTGATGGAGTTTACCGTAACGGTCGCGTAGAACTCACCGCAAATCCCACTGATATACCTGAAGGCACTTGGGTGATTGTTACCTTTGTGAGATCGAGTGATATTGATTTAGAATCTCAAGGAATTGACAAAGAGCAGGCTAAAGTTCTACGAGCAAGCCTAGCGACCTTCTCAGATGATTGGTCTAGTCCTGAAATGAGTATTTATGACAACTACGATGCAGCCAAAGCAAAAAACTATTAAGCGAGGTGATATTGCTCTTGTCCTCTTCCCAAACTCTAACCTAAGTTCTGCTAAAACACGACCTGCATTAATCGTACAAGCGGATGAGTTGCAAACGGGGCTGCCCCAGATCATTGTCGCTATGGTTACTAGCCAAATGTTTCGAGCAGGTCATCCTAGTCGCGTAACTATTTTGCTGGATTCTCCAGAGGGACAGCAGTCAGGCTTGCTTACAGATTCAGTTGTGATGACGGATAATCTGGCAACAATTTTGATTTCAGCGATTCATCGTGTGATTGGCTCACTACCAACACCAGATATTGATGCAGCATTGAAACATACACTTGGGTTGTAGAGAAGCGTTACGATTGCTGGCAAAAATTGCGAAGACAATAGCAGCACAAGCTAGCTTGCGGTGGGAAGCATTACTAGAAATTACTGCCAAAGGATTTTTCTGTCCAAGTTTCGATCTCGTCGAGTTTGGCGTTGAGCGTTAGATCGTATTTGAGTGGGGTGATTGTGATGTAGTTATCTCGAATGGCTTGGACATCTGTGCCTGGAGCCGCTTCTTCCTCGATCACTTCGCCAGAGAGCCAGTAGTAAATTTTGCCTCTCGGATCGATCCGCTTCTCAAAAATATCGCGATAACGCCGAATCCCTAGTTGGGTTACCTTCACACCACAAATATCTGCGGCTTCGATCGCGGGAATATTTACATTTAATAAAATTGGTTCGGTGAGTGGATGTTGAGAAATCGCATCGACCAACCGCTTCGCAAATGCTGCACCCGCTCTAAAATCAGTTGAGACAAAACTCGACAAGCTAAACGCAATACTGGGGATATTCTCTAGCACTCCCTCCATTGCTGCCGAAACCGTGCCAGAGTAAAGCACATCCGTACCCAGATTCGAGCCGCGATTGATCCCAGACAGCACCAGATCGGGAGGTTCTGTCAACAGCGCATCTAATGCTAATTTCACCGTATCGGATGGTGTGCCCGAACATGCCCACGCGGTCACAGATGGGTGAAAAATATTCTCGATCGAATCCACCCGTAGAGGTTCTTGTAGAGTCAGGGCGTGTCCTGTGGCTGACCGCTCTCGATCGGGGCAGACCACCGTGACTTGATGTTCACCACCACTCAGGGCATCGGCTAAGGCTTTAACGCCAGGGGAATAAATGCCATCATCATTGCTAATCAGAATATTCATCAAGATACACGGCTAATTAAAAACAATCCTGCGCCCAAACAGATCAGATTTGGCATCCAAGCGGCGGCGACAGGCGTAAGAATTTCGACTTGACCTAACGCACCGCAGATAAACAAGAGCATGTAGTAGGCAAAAATAATTAAGACACTAACGCCGAAACCAAGGGCGGTGCTGGTACGTTGGGGGCGCATTCCCAAAGGCGCACCGACTAGGGCAAATACGACACAGATAAATGGCAGCGCGTATTTTTGTTGCAGGCGCACTTCTAACTTGCGTTCTTCTTTGAGATCGCCAGACTGGCGGATCAGTCCAATATAGCGGCTCAATTCCTTAATATTCATCTCATCAGCACTGCGTTGCTCTTGGGCTAGATCGAGCGGAGCGCGGGTAAGTTGCAAATCTTGCTGATCGAACTTGAGAATGCTGTGATAAGTCCCACTAGAATCGATAATGTAAGTCGTACCCTTCCGAAATTTCCAGACATTTTGGTCTGTGACCCAGACGGCTGACTCGGCTGCCAGAATTTGTGTTGGTTTGCCCTGAGAGAAGTCTAATACAGTCAGATCGAGCATCTGCTTACCATCAAACCGTCGGGCATAGAAGCTGCGAATCAAGCCCTGCTCTTTTTTGCCGTCAGGCTGCACGAGTTCGCCGTACTGTTGATAAAAGATATCTTTGGTTTTGAACTGCGGACTAGTTTGATTCAGTGCGGCTCTCATTGTGGTTTTAGCTTGGTAGTTAGCAGCAGGGACGATCGCTTCGTTAAACACAAAAGTCAGCCCTGTAACCATAAAACTCAGCACAACCGCAGGCAGCACTAGCCGATACACACCCACACCACAACTGCGTAAAGCCGTAGTCTCACCATCCGCCGAAAATCGACTGTAGGTGATTAGCGTTGCCAGCAGTACCGACATCGGGAATGAATACACCATGAAGCCTGGTAGTTGCAGCGCAAAAATCTCGATCGCCGTGAAGATGTTTAAGCCTGCATCGGTAATCAGCCGTACCAGCTCAAACAACGAGCCGATTGCTAAAGTGATCGACGAAAACGCCCCAACGCCAAACAAAAACGGTGCCAACATCTCGTAACTGATGTAGCGATCCATGATCGAAATGCGAGGCAGCCAACCCAGTGGGATTGGCCATGCGCGTTTAGTTTTTTTGACTCTCAAATTCGGTATTGTCGCCATGTTTCTTGTAACTTATCAGCTTTTGGGGCGGCTTGTGGGACTAAAAATGGAAGTTCTCTCCCAGATAATACTTGCGGACTTCAGAGTTTTCCGCTAATTCGCTACTATTTCCCGATGCCATAATTTCACCGTCGCGCATAATGTAGGCTCGATCGATGACGCTCAGAGTCTCGCGCACGTTGTGATCGGTAATTAGAATCCCAATATTTCGATCGCGCAGTTCTGCCATAATTTTTTGGATTTCACCCACGGCAATCGGGTCAATTCCCGCAAATGGTTCATCGAGCAGGAGAAATTTGGGGCCATCTTTGCCGATTGCTAAAGCTCTAGCAATTTCGGTACGTCGCCGTTCGCCACCCGACACCTGTAATCCTAGGGTTGAGGCAACGTGCTGTAATCTAAACTCATCTAGGAGCTTTTCGGCTTTATGCTGCCACATGCGGCGTGGTACACCAGTTTGCTCCATCACCAGCAAAAGATTATCTCGCACCGATAAATGTCGAAAAATCGTCGGCTCCTGAGCCAGATATGCCATACCCAAGCGCGATCGAAGATGAATTGGCAACTTTGTAATGTCTCGATCGTCGAGCAAAACTGTACCGTGATCGGGACTAACTAAGCCAGTAGTGATATAGAAGGTGGTAGTTTTACCTGCGCCATTTGGGCCGAGCAAACCGACAATTTCTCCTTGTTTGACCTGAAGACTCACCTCATGCACCACCTGTCGCTGCCCGTAAAGCTTACTGATGTTATTAAGCGTAATTTCTTGCATAGAAGCTAAGGACTGGGTTTGGATTCTGGTTTGGAGCCAGAGGCTGGACTTGAGGGTGATTGAGTCGCAGGTTTAGCATTAGCAGGAGGTGCAGTTTTGACGGGAGTAGCTGGGATCGCAGGACTAATTGAGCTTTTAAATGCGGGCTTAATATCCTTAATCGGTGTGGTTGAGGCGGTTGGGGCTGGTTCATCGCTAACAACATAAACCGACTCAACTTGTTGATTTGAGTTGGGTTTGGCTTGGAACTTACCTTCCTCAATCAAGTATGTGATCGTTTCTGCCTTGATGCTGTTGCCATCTTGGAACACGATCACATTGCCTGAGAGCACGATCCGCTTTTCTTTCGAGAAGTATTGAGCTTGAGCCGAGGTTGCCTTGATTTGGCGAGCAGGATAGTTCATTTGGACATTACCCTTCGCTGTGACCACACCAGTTTTGGCATTCGCCTCCTGCACGTCAGCCCGAATCGTCAGGGCGGAATTTGATGCATTTTGGGCTAGAGCATTAGGAACATTTGCTCCCAACAATGCTAGCAGCAGGGATAGTTTCCCCAGATATTTGAAATTCTTCATTTAGCTACCGACCTCTAATTTTGAGTCATTGCTGGCAATCGCGATCTGTATAAATCTACAATACGACTTACCACTTGTGACACGCTTAACCCATCAGTATTAACTTCGATCGCATCCAACGCTTTTTTTAAAGGCGACACAGCACGGGTACTATCGATATGATCGCGCTCTCTGATTGCGGCTTCGATTTGGGCAAGGTCGATCGATCCTTCACCTTGGGCAAGCAAATCCTGTTGGCGACGATGGGCGCGTTCTTGTACTGTGGCGGTTAAAAATATCTTCACTTCTGCTTGGGGAAATACCTTTGTGCCAATATCCCGCCCTTCCATCACGATGCCGCCGAGTTTACCCAGTTCTTGCTGCTTTTGGACTAGCACCTGACGCACTGCTGCCTGAGACGCGATCGACGCGACATTGCTAGTAACTAAAGGGCTGCGAATTTCACGGGTCACGTCATGCCGATCGATCGATACCTGCGGCGGTTGGTCGATCGAAGCGGCGGCTAAAAGCTGAATCTCGCAACTACAAGCGATCTTCGCTACGGCATCAAGATCGTTAATATCGATCCCAGCTTGCAACACCGCCCATGTCACGGCTCGGTACATTGCGCCCGTGTCGAGATATAGCAGCCCCAGTTCACATGCGGCGAGTCGGGCAACCGTAGACTTTCCCGCCCCTGCTGGCCCATCGATCGCCACAATTGGTTTGCGATTTGGTTTTCGATCTTGTGGATGCAGCAACATGTTATCAATTAGGCGAGTTGTACCAATACGGACAGCGATCGCTAACATCGCCCCATCTTTTATATCATCCCCTGCCAAATATGTTAAGGGCTGTAAAGATAAGGGATGGACAAGTTCGACATACTCAATCTCGATCAATCGCTCCTGCGTTAGGTGATCCCTGACCTGAGTAATTAAACTACTGAGATCGCTCTCTCCTGCCTTAAAAGCTGATGCCGCCAACTTTAAACTACTGAAGAGTTTTGTCGCCGCCGCTATTTCGATTTCAGAGAGGTATTGATTGCGTGAACTTAAAGCCAAGCCACTAGGTTCACGCACAATTGGGCAACCCACCACCTGTACAGGAAAGTTTAGATCTTGAGCCAACTGCCGCAAAATCGCCAACTGCTGTCCGTCTTTTTGACCAAAATAAGCCCGTTGCGGTTGCACAATATGCCATAACTTCGACACAATTGTCGCCACACCTGTAAAGTGTCCTGAACGCGATCGACCACATAAAATCGCAGTCATCGCTGGCGGCGGCACGACTTGAGTGAGGCTGCGATCTGCGATCCCCATTTCTGAGGGTTCAGGCAGAAAAATCGCATCAACTTTTGCGGCTTCACACAACAGTCGATCGAGATCCCAACTACGTGGATATTTGTCAAAATCTTCCCCTGCGGCAAACTGAAGCGGGTTAACGAAAATGCTCACCACCACGCAGTCATTTTCCGATCTCGCTCGATCGATCAAACTGCGATGTCCTTGATGTAATGCTCCCATCGTGGGCACTAAACCAATCGAACGATAATCACTGAGATAAGCGCGTAATGATTCGATCGAGCTGAAAACGTGAGTCATATTGGATCGAATTAAAGTGGCTCAACCACCTGCAAGGGAAGTAACCAGCACGTAAACTCCACCCAAAATAATGCCGCCGCCAGCAACACGAACCATCCGATCTTTGAGCAGTTTTTTGATTGCGACCGCAACACCAATCCCCGCAAGATGTAAAAGGGCTGTTGACAGCACAAAACCTGCGGCGTAGCCTACTGC
>Ga0163147_10004103_pt1 | contig 18752 bp, 29 predicted proteins | sample OliLakLV19MP6G1_FD_148597 | JGI IMG/M metagenome (GOLD analysis project Ga0163147, IMG submission 148597) | Freshwater microbial mat bacterial communities from Lake Vanda, McMurdo Dry Valleys, Antarctica- Oligotrophic Lake LV.19.MP6.G1 | ecosystem: Environmental > Aquatic > Freshwater > Lake >...
ATGCTATACTGAAATTAAATGTATGGTGGGCGTAGCTCAGTTGGTTAGAGCGTCTGTCTGTGGAACAGAAGGTCGGGGGTTCAAGTCCCCTCTCCCACCCAAGCAAACGCTCCGTTTTTACGGGGCGTTTTCTATTTAAGTAGAAACCGCAAAGGGCTATACTGCTCATGCTTCTGTGCAAGGTCACGAGCATTGTAAATGACGTAATGGTCAATCGTCGTCTTGATGTCCGCATGACCGGCTAACAGCGAAGCGGTAAAGACATCCCCGCCCGCGTAGGTGTACAACGAAATGAATGACTTCCTCATCAAGTGTGTGTAGATGCGTTGATCAACTTGAGCGCGGCGGGCGATACTGCGAATAACGCTTCTTAGTCCCGATACCGTCAATGGTTTCTTGGTTTGCAGATTGTAGAAAATTGTTGGAGAGTCGGTACGAATATCGAGCCAACGGCGGATCGCATCGGCTGTTTCAGGCACGAATACTACCCACCGCCATTGATCACCCTTCTCGTGAACCACTGCACACGACTGCGCTAGATAGAGATCGTGCATCTGCAACCCAACCAACCCGCCAGCACGAACACCGCTATCCAACAGAAGAAAGAGTAGCGCCCGATCCCGTATCGACATCCTGTCCGATCCTTCGGTAATAGCGATCATCTTCTTGAGGGACTCAATGAGTGCCGCAAGGTCTATCCTCTGCGATACTTTCTTTCGCTTTGGATAAGCAATGCGCTTCATGGGGTTAGCGATCTCGAATTCGCGTTCACACCAGCTCCAGAATTTGTGCAGCGCCCGGATCATGGCGTTGATCGTCGCATCACTCAACGGCTTACCGCTCCTGCTGTGTGTGCTGCTCGAATAAGCGACGATGTATTTTCTAAGCAGTGCCGTTGTCACCATGTCCAGTACCTTTACCTCGTGTTGATCTAACCACTTGATCGGGCTGTTCGGGCTATCTTGCAACATCCACACATACCATTCAGCCGTTCGTTGTTTCAGTCGGTCAGCGATCAGGGCGTCGCTGAATTCTGCGAGTGCGTCTCTGATCTGCATTGTTTCCTCATGTCAGGTGGGGAATCTCCCCACCTGTTCAATTAGTTGGTGTGTTGTGTGGTCATGCCGCCGATGATCATGAATCTGGCAAACGGGTAGAGCTTCAAGCAATACTCGATAATCTTTTGTGCGTGGTCGTAGGGGTAGTAGTACAGCGCGTCGTGACCCCGCTGCCCGACGATGATTGCTTGCTCGTGGTAGCACTGGCGATTCATGTGCAGATCGTATTCAGCACATTGAAGCTGCCATAACGGGATCGGTTTGTACACGCCGGGGAATGGCGTCCATTGGAGGATCGTGTACATCAGGTTCATGATGCACCCCCTAACCGTGAGTAAATTCCCCTCAACCAGTTATCAATATCCGCTGCAAGCAGCGGATTTTCATCCCGCACAAATTCGGCGTAGGACGACAAAGCAAGGCGGGCAATCGGATCGGTTTCAGGCTTCAATACAAAGGCATCGCGTACTTCTTCACCTGTTTCATTTTTGATGATCGTGTATTTGGCGTACAAACTTTGAGTCATAGTGTCCTCCATGCCCCGACTTGCGAGCCGGGGCAATCTGCTTATTTCGTCCGTAAGTAGGGGGTTTCCCCACCTGTTTTTCACTATTACCTGTTTTATCCGTAGACCTTATCCAGCGCCGCGCCCATGCGATTCGGTGCTAGTTTCCAGTCCCACGCGGTCATATTTCGATATGGGCGCGGTGTGCCGATAATTCGACCTTGATCGCACATATCCCAAAGAATGGTCATCAAGTGACCACTGGCTGCCATGTTTAGCCGTCGTGCGATTTGGCGCATGGTCATAGGCTTACGACTCATGGTCTGATGTATCGCTAACTCGTGTTCAATCTGGCTCATTCGATGCGCCTTGGGGTAGCTCAAGACCCCTACTGTTTGTGTGCTTGTTCCCTGATTTTTTGCCAACATCACATGAATCCTTTCATGTGAAGTGCTTCGCGTGAAGCACTTCATGTTAACGGCGCGGCTGTTTCTGCTAGGCGGTTGCTTTCTGTCCGTGAATAGCTCGGATAAGCTGATGAGCGATCCATTCGGTGTAAGCCGGCGGGATCGCCTGGGCGAGTTCGTCTTGTGTCATCCACTCAATACCCATCGCGTAACGGGCATATTCAACACCGGAGAAATGTCCAGTGACGGATATAAATCCTTTCGGTGACATGCCATAAACACCGGATCGCCGTTTGGGGTCAATACCAATTTGCAAACGTTCCAGTTCTGCGATCTGATGAGCTTTAATTCCTTGCCCGCCACTGGTGACTGATAAGAACCCCTTCGGGCTTATGCCATGTCCAGCGCGAGGAGTCTGATCACGGTGGGGATAGTGAGCAGGTTCAAACAGCAGAACGTTTGACTCAAATAATCGGTGACGATACACCTTCAAACCAAATTGACTCCCGCACAACATGATCGGGTTGCGAAGCGTTGCTCTCGCTCCCGCCACATTCTCGATCACATAAGGTAGCCCAAGCGCCTCAAGGAAAAATCGGGTATGCGGGATTAGATCAACGTGACGGTGCAGCGCGTATTTAGGTGTGATTCTGCTGTGCGACTGACAAGGCGGTGAGGCGTGTATCGCGTCATATTCCCAACCATGTGCAGCGATATAAGCCAGTGCATCAGCCTGGATAAACTCGAATGGGTAGCGCGGTTGGCATTTGATGTCTACGCCCACCACGTCGAAGCCGGCGCGATAGTAGCCCATGCCAGCGCCGCCAGCGCCACAAAAGAGATCAAGCAACTTTGGTCGGTTCATACGGTTGCTTTCTGTTCATCATGTTCATCCAACGCCATTTTCATGACGCTGTAGAACCACTTCTTTACCGCGTCGAGATCGTCAATGATCTGGCGATCTACACCACTACCCACATCGGCGTAGTGCATCACACGGTAGAGCGCGGGGATAACTTCCATATTGACCTCGCTCTCGAAAAAGGAAGTCACACCGTTTACAAAGTCCGATAAGTCTTGAGCGTTTTCGTCGATGTCATCATCATCTTGATCATCACCGTCGGCTACTTCGATGACAGGGGGCGCGACTGCGGGTTGTTCAATGGGCGAACCCGATAAGCGAGGCATCGACTCACCAATGGCAAAGCAACCGTCGGGCGTAATGCGCCATAGCCGAGAGGTATCAGCGTTGGCTTTTACGCTGCCTTCACTGAGTAGCCGCGTCCGTTCAGTCTCAATGGTTTTTAAGTGATCATAGTTGACCCACTCATCACCGTCTTTGTGTTTCTGCCAGATCGCCCGCAAAATTTGATGTTTGCGCGGTATCCATGTATCCAGTGGGGAGTGAGTCTTTGTTAGGGTTGCGCGGTCATGACGACGAGTGCTGTAATCGTCTTTAACATCAACATCTTTCCCGCCCAGATCAGCGACGATTTGCCCCACACGTCCTGTGCGGGTGATCACCCAATCGCCTAGTTTCAATTCCACAGCGGCGGGCGGATAAACAATCTCAGGAAGTCCAAGCCACTCACAACCCGTTTTTGTGATGCGAAACTTTTCATTCTCAGCGCCTCCAAGCTGGCTTTCGATTACGCCCGCTTGAATCACTTCATATGCAATGCCGCCCAACATGGTGCGAGAAAACCAACCGCGCACGTTAAGATTAGTGCGGACAAGATTGCTACTCAAATCGTAGGCGCAGCGTAGACTGTTACCCCACTGCCATACGCGAGTCTTTTGCACAACTTTTTCGGGTTGTGTACATGGATAGACAACCCGCTCAATCACTATCCAGTGAGTCATAAAGCCAACGGCGTTATCCCGTTTCACACAGACTTTCCCCGTGTACTGAGGGTTATTCACGTCACAGATTAAGCCAACATCCTCACCGACGGATACGAAATATCCGATCTTCAACTCGAGCGCGACGAGCTTTTCCGGCTTGGGCGTCTTGGAACACATATCCCAATTCAACCAAGAATCGATCAGTTTACCGCCCCACGTTTTATGATCGGCGGGGTAACGCACTTGAATCGAGTGCTGAGGTTCGTGGATACTTAGGACAGCCGCTGGAGTGTTATTCCAGTCGGCATAGGTGATGTATATCTCATCACCTTTGGCGAACGGACAAACAGACGATTCACGCTTGCCTACATTCATCGTGTAGGTTGAGCCGTTGCGCTCAACTGTGCGTTCTATCTGCGGAATTTCCGCAGATGGTGGATACAACTCACTCCGAACAGCAGCGACGGTCTTGTCACTGACTGCACACCGTCGGGCGATCTCACGATCAGACCACTTTACCCACTCATCATCTCTGAGAAGAGTCTCGACAGCGCGGCGCTTGTCGGCATTGTTACGCCGCAATCCGTGATCAGAGTTTGCGCCTACGCTGAACAACACGGCGTCCCGGCGCTGTCCCTGACGAATGTCTGCATTGATATACTCGCGTCCCGCTTGCAGAGCCGCCTCAACACGATGATAGCCATCTGCCAACCAGTAGACTTGCCCGTCGTGAAATACGATTACGTCGGGAAATTTCGCGCCGCTGCCGTTGGTCATCGACTCTTTGTATTCAGCGACGGTTTCGATATTCAGACCGAGTCGCGGCTGTGTGCCGCCGTCGCGCCGGATTAGTTTGAGGTTAAGTCCTTCGCTCATGATCACCACGTTATAAGGTCTTTGTATTTACCGGTTATGTAACGCTGACCGTCTTGCTCATGGTCATGGTCAGTTTTGGCGATGGGATGATCGCCCACTACGGCGAGTCCATTGTTCAGCCAGTGCAGGAGTAAACCTATCGGACGATTGACCTTGCCAGATGACATCTCCGCTTGCAGATGTTCGACAGCGGGAACAACCTTATCCATGCCGTGCCGCAAAACGATTGATCGTGCTTGCGGCATTCGAGTGCCTAGCGCCTTGATCACCTGTGCGACCTTTTCCATGTCGGGATCGGGCAGCGGGTTCGCCACTTGATCGGGGGAAGGGGGTGGCGCGGAATTGGGGGAAGGGTCGTTCTGTTTTGCTTCGCTGTTTTTGCCCTTGCCGTTGCCGTTGCTCTTTGCTTTTCTGGGTTTGCTGTCGCTGGAGTCGGCGGTTGAGTCCAGATAGTCGCGTGACTGTGCAACACTGGCGTCCCGATCAATGCGAGAATCCGCACCCTCGACTCCTTCAAAGGAATCTTTTTCCACGCGCCCGCGCGCGTTTTTTGGTTGGTGGTGGTGGTTCCTGGTTCTGGATTCTGGTATTGGTTTTTTAGTACTGGTTTCTGGTGTTGGTTCCACCAACTGGTTATGATCTTCATTTGAGGGAGAATCGAAGATCAGGTGTTTTAAGCCATGAACAGTCATGATCGGGGCAAATTCTCGCGTGGAAAGCTTCAAAGCGCCTGATCTTAGCTTTTTGCGGATGTAGTAGAGTAAAGCGTTGAATTGATAGACGTTGGGAAAGTATCGTCCTGTCATCGGATCGCGCTCCCCCTGCCGGATATAACGCATCAATCCATCGGCTTCAAGTCGGCGTAGTAGGGCAGTCGTAGCGTCTGAGGAATACCCGATCTCCATAAATTCGCGCTGACCTGCCCATGCTCTACCAAACTGATCTCCATACGACGCGGCGATCAAGAAGAACTTGACCGTTTCCGCATCAAGACAGGGAACAATCTCCCGGATCATCTGGACAGGCAGCATCAGGCATGAGCTACCGCGCTGTTTTTCGCGGGCTAGACGGGCGCGTATGGCGTTTTGGGCGCGTGTACGGTCACTTAGTCGCATGATGCGATTCCAAGCCCGTAGCGCCCGATTTGACGCATGATCGCAGTTTTTGCTATAATTCTCATATATCCTCGAATTTCTGATGCGGGCAACCCGGCTGCGAACCAATGGTTGCCCGTTCCTATGTGTGGGTGATGTTCGCCTGACGGGTTCAACCGTTAGGCGATCTCCTCAAAATGGGATGCGATCCTCGTCTGCCTCTGCCTCTTCTGATTCCTTTACTTCACTCAACAGCGCCACACTGTAGAGCCATTCCGAATCATTGATAGCTTGTTGAGACACGGTAACGAACATCTGTAAAGCAGATTTCGCGCCTGTATGAGTAAGTTCGTTGTCCCGCGTCTTGACGGTGACATAAGTCAGGATTTCACACAGTGCGTCTAGCGTGTTGCGATAGTTGCATTCCGCTAACTTGTTTTGTTCACGCTTGATCATGCCCCAAAGCGTGATTACCTGTGATTGGCGCTTGTTATGGCTCATGTACTGCCGTGACAAGGCATTTCCAATTTCACGGAAGGCGATCAGCTTGCAACGTTTTTCCTCGCTCATGTCACCCTCTCTAGTCGTAAAATGTTGCTTTGGTAACTTCCAACTTGGTGATCCTTCGTCCTCGGTGACGACTCTGCTCATGCAAACGCATGATTTCCCAAGCTTCGTCCTCATCTCGCGCCATGACTTTGCCAGAACGTTTTACGCCTGTTTTCACGCCGCCTACACGCCATTTCACAGCGTAAGGTCGCCAGTGTCCGTCACTCATGCTCAATACCCCGTGAGCGGCGGGCGTCCGTCGCTGCCGTCGCTGTCGAACAACTCCGACTGATACTTGCCCCTCCACAACGTCGGCTTGATGTTTCGCTTGGGCATGATGAGCAAGTCCAACGCCTCTTCCTGATTGCCATCTAACGCACTGTTGACGTAAAGCGTGAGAATGGCGATCTTCGCCCCGTCGGGGTGACGATCCCGCAGCAGGGCGATGTATTCCACATACGTTGCCGTATCACCGTTTATGAGGTGATTCGCTACGTCGTGACCCCGCACGGTAATTCGCGGATCACCGTAAATATCACGTTCGACACATCCCGTGTTGAGGAGGATGTTTTCGATCTCCTCAATGCGACTCGTTGTATCGCTCACGAGGCACTCTCCCATTTGGCGATAACCGCCTCGTACTCTGCGATCTGCTTTTCGAACGACTTGGGCAGCCAATCAATGACCGCGTCTAGATTCTGCATGTAGAGAATCTCGGCTTTCAATTGTTCAATCACTTTTTGCCCCTCTTGATAGAATAAATACGTGAGCGATAACCATTGCCGCTATAAGCAACAGCGCAAAATAGCGCGGGAACTCCCGCCAGAACAATTCCCATCCCAACCCCTTGATGAGGAGAATGAGCAACGCTATGGCTATCCCGATGATGACACCCGACCAGACCATGAGCGGTGTGAAGACCCAACCCCCGCCCCACCGCTTGACGACCTCCATACCGGCGTACAGACACGCACAGACCAAAATTGTGATCACGAACATATTGAAAATGAATGTGGTCACTCCCCATCCTCCCGTGTGGTGATTGCCACAATCGACAGCAGCACGTACAGCGCCGCGCTGACAATCACGACCAGCGCGGGGAGTTGATCCTCTGGCAGCCGCCCGCCGATTGCCCGTGTAATGCCGACGGTGAGCGCGGGCATTCCAAACGCCAGCATGATTCTTACGCTCATCCATTCGAGATGGTCACCTAGCCATTCCACGCCCGCGAGGACTGCGAATCCAATGACTGCCAGTGGCATCCACACCAACAAAAACAGCATGGACAAAACCTTCTGGTGAAGCGGGTGACCGTCGCTTTTCACGCGCTTTGCACTTTATTGACATTACTCGTGTCATTTGTGACACTATCCGTGTCATCTTGAGACAAAAAAAGAACAAATGCTGCACGTTGAAGGTCTGTAAAATCGCACTGATGCTTTCTCTTCAACGCCTCAAATGCTTGCCTCACTTCTGGTGTAACAGGTGTGGCGGGCAGTCTTGCGCTTAACCGTTGTTTTGTAAACATACTTACTCCTTTGACACGTTACATACCTCAAATTCTATCATTCATGTCAAGTTGTTGTCAACTTATTGGTACGATACGTGTCAAGAAAACAAACCGAAAATAAACGTTCTATGAGTTGGATTAAGAATCGGCGCGAACAACTTAGCCTTACACAGGATGAATTAGCTGCTCGTCTGCAATTAGAAGGTGTAGAGGCTTCACGATCTGCCGTGTCAGCATGGGAAACGGGACGTAACAAACTCCAGTTTGATGATCCGGTTATCCGATTAGGTTTCGCACGGGTACTAAGGTTCTCTGAGTCTGAATTGATGAAACTTGAAGGCTATCCGACTGAACCCAGTTCCTATAGCGAACAAGCTGAACGAGCTGCATACATCGTAGATCAGTTGCCCGATGAACGACGTGATCTTGCGCTCAAATTGTTAGAGCAACTTCTATGAGATCACACTTTACCTATGCCCGCGTTGGTATCATCCTCTATTGGGCAATCGGCATCTTGATTTGGGTGATTACATTCCTCGTGTTCATGTATCTGGAAGTGAAGGCGGTTGAATCTGTACAGGCGTTAGCAAACCTGGGTTATGCCGTCAACAGCGACCATTATGTAACAGCAATGCTTATTCCGTTTGTTCCGGCATTTGGTGGTTTCATGTTTGGCTTGGGTTCGCTTGTATTGAGCGACTTCCTAAAAATCATGGTTGGGATAGAGGAAAACACGCGGGCGGCTCAATTGGTCATGCGTCAACGTAAGGACGGAAGATTGCGCCCCGTGAATGAGTACCCGGTAGCGCCCCAAAGTGTGTGGGATGATCCCGCTCGTAAGGTACTGCCTCGCATTGATCAACAGCCCGTCGCGCCGCGCTCAACACGACATCAACGCGGGTAGGGTAGGGGAATTTGCTCACGTCACAATGGAATTTCAGGTTATCAGAAGTTGAATACACGGCTTAGGGCGAACTCTAAGCCGTGACGTTGAGTGAAAAGAACGCGGTATTTTACGCGCTCCATTTCTGATAATCCGACTTATTCGACAAAACTTTAGGCTCTCTTTGCGCGGCGCTCCAAGTGCTTTTGCTTATGCCATGCGTCCCGCTCATCTTGATCGCGCAGCTTCTGCAAGTACACCGTGATCTGCTTTGCCTTTTCCCGATCCTCTTTGAGCAGCGAGTCTGAGTACACGGCTAAGGCAAACCGTGCGTGCAGATCAATATCCGGCTTGAGGTCAACGAACGACGGGCGGGCTACGGTATCCCCTACGACCCCGTGCATCACGACCGCGCTAATGAGGCTGATAATCAACAGTCCCATTGAGAACGCCATTGCGGTTGTGAACGTTTCGACACTCATTGACCCTAGATCAATGCTATCCAACGATGTTACCACGACCAGCATTCCGAGTATGAACACTTGCACAAACACAGACCATTTGAGCGTTCTGCTCATTATGGTAGAAACGTCAATTAAAATTTCTTTGATGGAATTCATGTTGTTTGTAGCTCCTCTTCCATAGCGTGTTGATCGGCGGAATTTCGCAGCAACATTGCTTTGATCTCCGCTCTCATGTTCCTCTGGTATAACCACTCGTCATACAGGCTAAACACAAACCTTGTCACCCAAACTAGAAACCAAACGAACACTGCGATTATGAAGATAACGACAATCAGACCCCTTCTTATCTGATCAGTCACCCCTTCATACTGACTCGTAATAATGCCTGCGTAGACTACTGCCATCACCGCAAGTAAGAGATGCGAGAGCGCGGTGTAGAAAGCGAATGTCAATACAAATCCCGCGTATAGTTTCACGGTGTCACCTCTAGAATAGGTTCAACTTCCATAGCGTGTTGATCGGCGGGCGGCTCATCCCCCTCGTTCTCCCAGCGCCGCCCTGATGCGAGAGTCAGCGCCCAAACTTTCTCAGCGCCCGCCCTTTTGAGTGCAGTTGCACATTCTTGTAACGTTGTACCCGTCGTGGCAATATCATCAATCACAAGTACGCCCGCCCCGCTCAAATCACGGTGTACCACAAAAGCCCCTTGTAGGTTCTCTGTCCTATCGACTTTCTTCTTTAGCTTTGCTTGGGGCTTGGTTTGCCGCGCCCGATCAATCATATTGGCATACCCTACGCTACTAGTCCGTTGCGAGACAGCATGAGCGATCAACTCAGCCTGATTAAAACCACGTTCTAGCACTTTCTCTTCTGTCGAAGGAACAGCGGTAATGATCGTGGGTTGCCAGTTGGCTAAAACAAGCTGATGTACAAGGTAGCCCGCTAATTCATCTGCAATCAACCGCGCCGCGTCTAGGCTCATTCGCTCGTATTTCAGCCTCAACAGTAATCTGATCGCTAAACCGGACTTGCTATCACGGTACACACCACACGAGCGGCGCTCATCTAACGCGCCGTCCGCTGCAAATACCTGAGCGTCAATTAGCCCGCTTAGAATCTCGGACTTTTGCTCGGACAATAACTCAGGCGAACTGGCGACACTAGCCTTGTCCGTTTTGACCAGTTTGCGCCCGCCGCCCTTCACCTTGATCAACTTATATTCATCCCCCTGCCATTGCATTACGCCGCCCGTGGCGGTCACACGGTCAATGACGCGCTTGCACATGGTACGCATATGGCGTTCACCGGGACTCTCATCCCCTAAGAGTTTGTGCAGCTTCTCCCCGCCTAAATGCCCGTCTAGCCATTCAAGCGCCGCCTTGATCGTCCGCTCCTCGTCCCATACGGTGAGTTTTGGCGCGGCGCTGAGTTCTTTCAATTCCTCGCTTACATCGGTGAAAGCAACTTTAGCGCCGCTCACGACTTGCGCGATGTCGTGATCCTCAATATAGGGTACTTGAATAACGAGGGTTTTAAGCCCGACAACCGCCACAAACCGACCCGGCACATTGGGCAGCCGCGCCGCGTCCGGTGCATCAATCACGATTTGCGAGGCGGTGATGCTTGGCATAGCGCCGCTCATGCGAACGCTCATGTTGGTTTTGATGCGACCAGGGATCACTTTTACTTCGGGGTGTTGCGTGCTTGCTATCACGTGCAAACCAACCGCCCGACCCTGCGAGACCAGCAGCATCAGCAGATTATGAATCTCCTCGGTCAACGCCCCCATACCAACAATTGAGTTCATTTCATCGAAGATCACCAGCAAGCGCGGGAGTCGATACTCTTGATCAACCTTCAAATTGTAGGCGGCAATGTCCTTCGCCTTTATCTTTTCGAGGAGTTCCATACGCTTACGCATGATGTTTACGAGGCGATCAAAGTACGGCTTAACCTGCTCAACAGTTTTTGCCATTTGCCATAGGACGTGCGGTAAATCCTCCCAGTGTGTGAATTCGAGTCCGCCTTTCTGATCAATCAGCACGATCCGAAGTTCGTCGGGCGTATGGGTGCTAACCAATGTGGCAATGATCCCGTTGACGAGGTTGGATTTACCCGATTGCGACTTGCCCGCGATCAAAATATGGGGATCACTGGCAAAGTCGAACCACATCAGCTTACGCGACTCGCCCGCGCCAATACAGTACGGCAATTTTGCATTGCGGTTCTGGGGATAGAAAGCGCGGGTATCACGCCACAAAACCAACTTAGGCATAGCGTCGGGGGAGTCGAGCCGTGAGACACGGAACATCATTTGACCCGCCGTTGACCAGATCACATCAACTTGACGCTTGGTAGCTGCCTTCATATTTGCGAGGGTCTTTTCGTCAGTGAGGTTCGGTATCACCACGCCATAAGGCAACATCCATTTATAGCCTAGCCACGGCATAAACCGCCTCAACGGATGTTCCTTGCTTGCCTCAAGCCAAAAGTAATGAGCGTCAGGCTCAATCGTGATCCGCTCAAAGCGCGGGATTCGGGTAATCTCTTTCCCGTCTTTGCTCATGATGTGATGACAGCCGGGCGTCTTGCGAAATACATCCAAGAGCAGGGACTCTAACCAATCAGATTCTTGTCGCATCCCGACCCGAATCTCTTTTTCGCGCTTTTCATCGGCTTTAAGCTGCTTACGGTTTTTGCGCTCATACTCTAGCCAACTGACATAGTGGGTATATCTGGCGTAGTCCTCTGCCAATTCCCCGAGTCGTTTGTGTACAGCCCGCCCGCGCTCATAGCACGTCCTCGCACGGGTTACAGCTTGCCGTAGTGCATCCCGATTGATAAACGACTTGGAAACGTAAAGCTGTTTGATCGCCTGATACTCGTCATAGAGCGCCGCCCGCTCGATGATCAGTTCGTTGTAACCCTCACGTCTCAATCGCTTGTGAAGCTGGCGAATATCGCGCTGTAAGCGCCGACGTTCGCCCCACGTCAGGGACTTGTAGCGCTGATTTTCGCGTTCTACGATCTTAAGGTTGTCCTCGTGGAAAACCTCATTCTTGAAGAAATCCAGAGGCGGTAAAGTGACCTGTTCCTGAATCAATGTGCCTTACCTCAAGACCGGACAGGTGGGAATACGGTAGATGTAGCCGCCGCGTTTGGCGGTCTTTTCAATGTTGATATGCCCGGCAAGTTCAAGACGCCATACGATTGCGGCGGCGGTATGGCGATGACAACTAAAATGAGCCGCGATCTCCTCATGGCTCAATTGCTTTGCCCCAGCTTTGCATTCCTGAACCAGATAGTTGAGGACCCGCTCATCTCGAATGTGCATGTCTATGATGATGATTCTCGCTGTGTACTGCATGGTTAAATGCCTCGATGCTACCGCGTATTACGTATAGTTTATTGTATAAGGCTTATACAACAAACTTGCTGTATAGATATTGTACAGCAATGGACTCCTCTCTACTGGTATGCTCTTACGAGGGGAGGATTTATGCTCAAGCGATTTGTTTTTGTGGTGCTGATCAGCGGTTTATGGATTATGAGCGTATACGCGCCCGTAACGGCGCAAACCGATACGCCTACGCCGACTCCTACCGAGACCTCGACTGCTACGCCGACTCCCACGCCGACTCCCACGCCGACTCCTACCCCGAATTTCTACATCGAAGTGATAACCCCCGGCGGTGAAGCCGCCCGCATAGAAAGAACAATCACGGCAGGCGATATAGCGATCTTTACCGCGCTCGTTTTGCTCGTGTTGTCTGGATGGGCTTGGTACGTAAGTTGGAGGTTAGGAGGTGATTGAGGCGTTTATGCTGCTCATCGGCAGCATGGTTGTGTTCCTGCTGCTGATACAAGGATTTTTCGATGGGTTCGGCTTTTTACGTGATCAAGTGAATGCAAAAAAGGATGTTAAGAGTGAATGACTTGATCGCGTGGTTAGTTGAAATTCTTTTCCCGTACATGGCAACCGCCATGACCAGTATCACTGTTTTAACTTCGATCTTGTACGTCATTGCCAGCGTGAAAAGTTGGCTACTTGAGAGGAAACAATCCTGATGTTCGCTGAAAGTGTTTCAGGTTTTGCGTTTGGGATCGCCGTCGGTCTGACGATCATCTTTCTGGTTTTAACCCCACTGGCAAAGCTGCTGGATAAGCCGCTGCGCCGCCTTGTGAATTCTCTGGTCAATGCCGACGGCAAAACCTTGACCAATACGCTGGTTGCCGCTGCGGGCGCGCTGATTCTGTTTGGTCATGCCGTTGCACAAGCGCAGACGGCTACACCCGTACCGCTCAACATTCCGATGAATACCATCTTGTCGGAAACCAACACGTGGATCGCGACATTCGCGCCGATCGCCGCCATCGGCATTGGTATCACGATTGCTTTGGCGGTTCTAGGCTACATCGGTAGCATCATCAAGAGTGCCTTTGGCGGCTCGCGCTAGTTCGCGCCTCAGCGCCGGGGACACAAATAGCATGATTCTCAAAAAGCTAAAGGGGGTGAGGCGCGTCCTCACCACTTACGCCCTAATCGTCGTCATGGCAATCGCCACATTGACGCCTCAAGTCGTGGGATTCGCCCAAACCAATACGCCCATCCCCCCAACTGCGACGATGGTTCGGATAAATGTTCCAGTCAACATCATCCTGACTGAAACCAACACGTGGATTGCCACGTTCGCACCAATAGCGGCAATCGGGATCGGGATCACGATTGCTTTGGCGGTTCTAGGCTACATCGGTAGCATCATCAAATCGGCTTTTGGCGGCTCGCGCTAGAACATGAGTGCAATCAATAGGAGGCTGATTTGACGACCAAAGAACATAGACCTTCCGGATACGATCCGACTTTAGATCGTCGTCAGCCTCCTAAGTCCGCAGGTTGCGCCGGGCTGATGATTGCGATCCCCGCCCTCATTGCCGCGATTGTTGCTATCGGCTACGGCGCGATCATCCTGATCAATCAAAATCAGCCGCCGCCGCCGCTCCCGCCCGCCCGTGTGGTATTCGATTCATCTGCTCTTACCGATCTCCCCGTGATCATCGATGAATGGGGAATGACGGGTACGGCGCTCTTTCTCAGCGGGACTCCCGCGCCTCCAATGGCGAGTCCTACACTAGACTATTGCTATTGGCTCACCCCTACGGCGATTCCGTCCTCTACGCCCGTTCCAGTGACGCCTGACGCATGGGCAATCACAGGGACGGCGGCTGCACTCCAAACAGGCACACCTACGCCTACGCCTACTGCCACACAAGCGCCGCCCCGTGCATGGTGTGATAGCGCCCCAACAGGCACGCCGACTCTGACGCCTATGCTGCTGGGTGCGTTGCGCGAAATTAATACGACTCCTATCATCCCGCCCGTTGCACAAACGCTCCAATATCTGGTAGCAGTGGAGACAGCGAGGGTGGCGCTCACGTTATCCGCGCCGCCTATGCCCACTAGCACGGCAACTCGAACGACAGCGCCCCGCGTTAATCAGCCGCCCGCGCAGATCGTCGTGACTCAAATCGTTGTGGTGACTCAGATTGTGTTTGTCGATAATCCCGTGCCGCCCTATCAGCCGCCCGCGCCCACCGATTTACCGATTGTGCCGATGCCTACAGCACTTCCTACGCTTGTGCCTACTGACATCGTAGAAATCACAGATGAGCCGACGCTAGAACCGACTGTAGAGGCGACTCCAACCGATCAACCTACCGAAGTTCCAACGATTGAACCGACTGCTGTCATTTTACAAATTGAATTTACAGTAATCGGTGTTGAAGCTGATCCACTTGCCGCGCAATTTCAAGCCCTCGCTGTCATTGGAGCGCCTGTAACCTACCTATGGGACTTTGGCGATCAACCGCTTGATCCGCCTGTTGAGTCCGCAGAAGCCGCGCCCCTGCACATCTACGCCGCGTCTGGCGAGTACACGGTCACATTGACCGCGTGGGACGCGAATAACGCCATTGCTGTCTTTGAGCAAGCGATCATCGTGGGAACACCTTCTTAATGCGGCGGCTGCTGCTCATACTGACACTCGCCGCAATCGTCATTTCAGGGTGTAACATCAGCGTGCCTGACACTCGCACTTTTGATTGGTGTTATGCGTTCGATTTCACCACATCGGATTATGGCGCGGCAATGAGCGCGGGATTGTGGATTGATGGTAAAGGCTATCGAACCGACAATGTGGGAAATTTACAATTTAGCTACGATCAAGGCGCAATTGTTGCGCCTAGCGTAGTGATTGTCACGGCAGGTCGTGATACAAATGTTGAGGGGGGATCAATATCAGGCGACGTTAACGTAGAAGCCAATGCCAATGTTTTTGGTGTCAACGTTGAATTTGTCGAAACTTTGCCCGCGCTTGTTAATAACGTTGTACTCTCGTTTAATCCAGAGTTCTTGGGTAGTGGCGCAAGCACGTTCAATGTCACCGTAAGAGCCTCCGGTATAATTTTTATCAAGACATTGGAAGTCAGTGGAGACGGCGCGAATCCTTTTCCTTCTAATGCGTGTCCGCGCCCTGAGGCTCCAACCGCCACGCCGACTCGTGGACTACTCTCTCCGCAACCTAGCGGAACACCAGTGATAACCGAGACTCCACTGCCTACGGAAACCACGCTGCCTACCGAGACACCGTTCCCCACTGCGACTCCCGGCGGCGCTCCATTTTGTTGGACAGTCGATTTCACGGCAAACAACGGTGGCTTCAACGCCTACAGTTCAGGCGGATCGTGGGGATCGTGGTCGAACGGTGTGGGTTGGTCGTCTGTCTATATCGCTGAAAATAACCTTCAGTCGTTAGCGATCGAGCGAACGACAACCCCAACGGATACCGTTTTCACGCGCATTGTTTTCACCGCCACATGGAGCGGAACAGGTCCCAACGGCGGATTTAAGGCGGCTTTTGTTAACCGATTGGGCATAAATCAGCAGCTAATTGTCACCGGGGCGGGGGGGGATGGCACACATAGCTATGATGCCAATTTCACTAGCGGATGGGGTGACTACGTCCGGCTTAATCCATCGCTTGGTGATGCGCCGGGCGGGAGTGGCGGCTCAATAGTGATTACGAGTGCCACATTTCGCGGGTATGGTGATGCGCCATTTGGCACGCCCAATTGCGACATTACCGCGACTCCAACGCGCACACCAACTCGCACGCCAACCAACACGCGCACGCAAACCACGACTCCAGCGGTGAATACCTCTACGGCATTCCCCCGTTCGTCTACGCCTGTCCGCACGGCGACTCGCACGCCGTTCTCGGTGATTGTGCCGCCGTCGGCTACACAGATTACACCGAGTGCGATCCCCCCGACGGTGACGATCAACTTGACGATCCCAACCTCGACAGCCACAAATAATACAGGCACGCCCGGCACGGCAACAGCAACCAACGAAACAGGCACGCCAAACACATCGGCAACAGCAGTTGCCACCTCTAACATCGAGCAGACGCTTGCTGTTTTGACGGGGACTCCTATGAGTACCGGGACGCCTGATGCGACTATCGCGGCGGTTGGGGGCGCGGGCGGTAATGTCGTGGGTGTTGGCACAAACCTTATCGACACGGGGCTAAGTTATCTGGGTCAGCTTAGTTTGCTCACCAGTGGCATGATCGGTTCTTGGAACAATGCGATTCCGACCGCCATACCCGGAGCGCCTCGCTGTGCAAGCGATCAGTTTTCAAGCGCCTTGTGTGCTATTTGGTACATCCTCGATTACACAGTGCTTGACGGAACGATTGGTCAATTGCTGATACCTTTATCACTGATCGTGATAGACATAGCGATCCTTTTCCAATTCATCAAATTGGGGCGTGCGATCCTGTCTCGGCTTGCCAAGCTAGTAGGGGGATCCTCATGAAACTGGTGATTATCGTCTGCCTCATATTATTGATTGCCGTTCCCGCTGCGGCGCAAACAGATATACCTCCTACGACTGCTGGTGTAGGTGAGATAAAGCCAACGTCTACCCCGATTAATCTTCCGATTGATCCTGTCAATGAAATGCTGGCAACAGCGGACGGAAGTTTGCAAGGCTTACCTGACGATCTCAGCCGCCCCGGAGGAAGCACATCAATCATTCCCCCTGATCAGGGGAGTCTAGTTTACGGCTATGCCAAATGGCTCCTCTCCCCGAATATCGCTAACGAGGTTTTTGGTCCGTTTTCTGGCTTCGTGGAACACGCTAGTATTTATGTTGGCATGATGCTGGCGATGGGCGGTGTTTACGCGGCGGTGTACGCGATCATGTACGCGATTCGATGGGCTGAATGGCTCTTTAACACCATCTTGAAGATCCTCATTTTCATTGAGGCGTCCGCTTTGATCGTACCGATTGCGTTGATCGCAGTGGCGGTTATGTTGATTGTGGCGATCATCATTGCAATTGGGAATTTCTTCGGAGGAGGATAATTGATTCCACCTACACCTACCTACGCGCCGACAGGCGTAGCACAATTCACGATTAATTTCACGCTTTGGGACGCCGCCCCAAGCGCGATCTCCTATTGGCATTGGGCGAGTGCCGCGGGCTTTGCTCTCCAGATCATTATCCTCATTGCGATCATCAGTTTTGCCTTAAAGATGCTCCTCGGTTTTATCAAAGACATGACGCGAAAGGACTCCGAGGAATGAAGCTGCTCAAATGGTTGATACACCTGAGTCTATCCCAACGTTTGCCGCGAATCCCTCGTACCTACTCGACAGAATACGATTCACGCGCCATTGATCACGACACTTCAAACCTCATGAAAATGACAGCGACGCGCTGTCCACAAGGCGTTGACCTGCTCAAACGTAAGCATCGCGCCGCAGCCGCTCGTGACCTCGTATATGGGTTGCCGTTGCAGAAGCCGCGCCGCCCAAACAAGTTTATCCCCTGGATTCGCGGTGTATTCGGTACGCTAGGCTACAATCCAATGATGAGGTATGCCCCGAAGAATCGAACCAAGCGGTTTAGCCGGTAGTGCAACGCGGGACTCACCTGATGATCGGTCTGTTGTGTGGGTTTGCGCTTGCACAGACTCAACACGAGACGATCATTCCGGCTCTAGCGATTGCTGGCGTCACGAGCATAGCCGCCGTCGCTCCCGATCTGGATTTAAGGCTCGGAATCAAGCATAGGGGTATCACGCACACGTTGATCGCATTCGCGCTGGTGGTGGTGGCTTGTGCGTGGATTCCTGAACGGTTTTGGCTTTACATCCCACTAGGCTACGCTTCACACTTGATCGCAGATATGTTAACCGTGCGAGGGATTCCACTGGCATACCCGGTCATGCGTGTACGTATCCGATTGATGAGGCTGCGGACGGGCGGCGCGGTTGATCGGATGATCAGAATCGCGGCGGCACTGGCATTTCTATATCTCGTTTCAAAAAGTAGTTTTTAACAGTTGATGAGGAGTGTTTCACATTGACTCACTTTTGAGAGTTGATCGCTTTTCTGTGGAACAGAAGGTCGGGGGTTCAAGTCCCCTCTCCCACCCAAGCAAACGAAACGCTCTAACACAGGGCGTTTTTTTATTTCAAACTGTTGACCGGACTC
>Ga0163147_10004106_pt1 | contig 18748 bp, 18 predicted proteins | sample OliLakLV19MP6G1_FD_148597 | JGI IMG/M metagenome (GOLD analysis project Ga0163147, IMG submission 148597) | Freshwater microbial mat bacterial communities from Lake Vanda, McMurdo Dry Valleys, Antarctica- Oligotrophic Lake LV.19.MP6.G1 | ecosystem: Environmental > Aquatic > Freshwater > Lake >...
TCGCGTTTGTTGAGAGCGCCCCGCTGAAGTACACGGACCCATTTGGATTGAGCCCGCAAAGTCCGCAATCATCGCGATCAAGTGCGAACTGGTTTTGGAAGCCGAGTTGGGCGCGCTCCCTGGTGAGTTTCTCGGCAACGCCGGGCTGGTGAAGGGAATCGGGCTATGACGCGATGGTACTGGGCCTGATCGTCGACGTGAAAGCTGGCGCTGCAGGTGCGGTTGTCTACGTGCGCCTCGGGTGCCCACAAAGCGCTGTATTTACCTCCAACCAAACCTTGCGCGAATGCGGCGCCGGCTGGGGCAACCATGTGGTGGTTTCGCACGGCAATTCGCTTTACACCCGCTACGCGCATCTTGACCCGGCCGACGTCGCGGTCACGGTTGGCCAAGTCGTGACGTTGGGTCAACGCCTCGGTGGCATGGGAAACTCCGGTCGCAGCGATCTTCGCCACCTGCACTTCGAGTTCGGAAAAGAAGCGACGCCGTTCAACAGCTGCATTGCCGCGCAATCGATGGATTTCGTCTGCGATCCGGAACGCCTGTTTCTATAGAGCGTAGGCTTCTCACTACCGTGCGGCGGCAGCGGAGATCATCCTTCACTTCCGCCGCACTGACCACGTTGCCGCAGGTGGTGATCGACCAGTACCAGCGCCATCATGGCTTCTACCATCGGCACCGCGCGCGACAACACACACGGATCGTGACGGCCCCGTGGCTTGATCGTGACTTCGTTGCCGGCTGAATCAACCGTGTCTTGCTCGCGCAAAATCGTGGCCGTCGGCTTGAAGCCCGCACGGATGAAAACATCCTCGCCATTCGAGATGCCGCCCTGAACGCCGCCCGAGCGGTTGCTTGTGGTACGAATTGCACCGCCCACGTTGCGAAATGGGTCGTTGTGTTCGCTGCCCATCAGGTAAGTGCCCGCAAACCCGCTGCCGCTTTCGAAGGCCTTGCAAGCCGGCAGGGACAGCATCGCCTTGCCGAGATCCGATTCCAGGCGATCGAACACCGGCTCGCCCAGTCCCGCCGGAACGCCCCGTGCCACCGCGGCAATCGCACCGCCGAGTGAATCGCCTGCTTTTCGGGCCGCATCAATTCTGGCGATCATCTGTTCGGCCACTGCCGCATCCGGGCAGCGCGCAATGTTCGCGTCCACTGCAGCGCGCGTGACCATGGCGCTGTCGACCGTCGCGGACAGATCCGCCACGCGCTCGACCCAGGCGATAATTTCCACGCCCAGGTCGCGCTGCAGAATCTTGCGAGCAATCGCACCCGCCGCGACGCGACCCACCGTTTCGCGCGCGCTCGAACGCCCACCGCCGCGCCAGGCCCGCAGACCGAATTTGGCCTCGTAGGTGTAGTCCGCGTGCGAAGGACGATACTTCGTGCGCATTTCCTCGTAGTCACCGCCCCTTGCGTCCTGATTCCGCACCAGCAGCGAAATCGGCGTTCCCAGCGTCAAACCCGAATCGGGATCCACGCCGGAAAGGATCTCAACCGAGTCCTCTTCCTTGCGCTGGGTGGTGATGCGGCTTTGCCCCGGTTTGCGACGGTCCAGTTCGGTCTGAATTTCTTCGACCGCGATCGGCAGCTTCGGTGGACAGCCGTCAATCACCACGCCCACTGCGGGGCCGTGGGATTCGCCGAAAGTACTGATGCGAAAAAGTGTGCCGAAGGTTGAGCCCACGGCCCGAGCGTAGCAGAAACGTGACGATGTCGTGCGACGCCCGAATCGGTCTTGCTTTTTGAATGGAAATCGGGCGTTACTTGCGTCGAATCCAATCTAAAAAGCATGGCAAACGGAAATCCTTCGACGCGTTCCTGGTCGGTCTCTGAATCAACCGAGTTGTACGGCGTAAATACCTGGGGGCGAGAGTACTTTGCCGTCAGCGACGCTGGTACCCTGGTCGTTACACCCACCGGTCCTGAAGGCGGACGCATTGATCTCTTCGAGCTCGTGCAAGACGTGACGAGGCGTGGGATCGCGCTGCCGCTGTTGATTCGCTTTTCCGATATTCTCCGTTCGCGGGTTACCGAGCTACACCAGGCCTTCGAGCGCGCCATTGCCGAACAGGACTACAAAGGTGCCTACCGCGGCGTTTATCCCATCAAGGTGAACCAACACCGCGAGGTCGTCGAAGAGATCGTGGCTTACGGCAAGCCCTACCACTACGGTCTCGAAGCCGGCTCGAAACCCGAACTCCTTGCGGTCATGGCGCTCCTTGATGATCCCGAGGCGCTTATCATTTGTAACGGCTACAAGGACGATGAGTACATCGAGACCGCTTTGATGGCTTCAAAGCTTGGCCGTCAGGTCATCATCGTTGTCGAGAAATACTCGGAACTGTCACACATTGTCGACATGGGCCGTCGCGTTGGTGTCACGCCTCGCATCGGCATGCGTGCGAAGCTTTCGACCAAGGGTGCGGGCCGCTGGGAAGCATCGGGCGGTGATCGCTCGAAATTTGGCCTCACCACCCGCGAGATCATTCAGGGCGTCGAGTTCCTGCGCCAAAACGAGATGCTCGATACGCTCGAGCTTTTGCATTTCCACCTGGGCAGCCAGATCTCGGCCATTCGGTCGATCAAAAACGCCTTGCGCGAAGCGACGAGGTTTTTCGTCGAAGTAACCCGCATGGGCGCGAAATTGAAGTATTTCGACGCGGGTGGTGGCCTGGGCGTCGATTACGACGGCTCGCAAACCAACTTTGCGTCGTCGATGAACTACTCGATGCAGGAGTATGCCAACGACATCGTCTTTGCAGTCGGCGAAGCCTGCACAGGTGCTGAAATTTCCCATCCGACCATCGTTACCGAATCGGGCCGTGCCGTGACAGCCCACCATTCGATGTTGATCGTGAACGTCCTCGGCGTGGGTGAGTTCGACGTGGGTCGTGCACCAGAAAAGCTCGTTCGAGATGCGACCAAGGTGGTTCGCAACATGTTCGACACATTTAAAGATGTGTCACGAAAGAACGTGCGCGAATCGTATCACGATGCGCTTGAGTACAAGGAAGAGGCGCTTCAGCTTTTCAATCTGGGCAATTTGTCGCTTGAAGAGCGCGTGGTTGCCGAGGATCTGTTCTGGGCGATCTGCGAAAAAGTCCTGCGCATCGTGCGGGATATGCGCGAAGTCCCCGAGGAGTTCGAGGGCCTTGAACGGCTCCTTTCGGATACCTACTTCTGCAACTTCTCAATGTTTCAGTCGCTGCCCGATAGCTGGGCGATTGACCAGCTTTTCCCGATCATGCCGATCCACCGGCTGAAGGAAGAGCCCACCCGCAGGGCGGTTCTCGCTGACATCACCTGCGACTCCGACGGCAAGATCGATCACTTCATCGATCGGCGTGACGTGAAGGACGTACTTGAGCTGCATCCGGTCGGCGAAACCGACTACCTCCTCGGCATTTTCCTGGTCGGCGCCTATCAGGAGATCCTGGGGGATTTGCACAACCTCTTCGGCGACACCAACACGGTTCACGTGCAGCTTTCGCCAGAAGGTGGCTACGAAATCGGCCAAGTGGTCGCGGGCGACACGGTCACGGATGTTTTGAATTATGTGAGCTACTCGCGCCCCGAGCTCGTCGCGCGGGTTCGTCGCCATGCCGAACAGGCGGTCCGCTCGGGTCGAATGACCCTGGAGGACACCAAGAGCCTCCTGCGCCTCTACGAATCCGGCCTGTCGGGTTACACGTACCTGGAACGTTCCGAGTAGCGCAAGCTTACGAAACCATTTCTCGACTTGGCGAAGTGCGCGGCTTGTGATTAAGCTAGGCGAATCGTGCGACGAGATAAGTTTTTCCAGAGAGTTGTGGTGCTCGGCGCAGGTTTGGTTATGGGGGTGGGCGCGGGATGCGGGACAGAGGATAACCGGCCTGCCGAGTGGTCTTTTATAGCGCCCGTGATCATGACGCCCAATTGCGCCACCGCGAGCTGCCATTCGTCTGGTGCGGCGGTGTCCGGGTTGGATTTTTCGACGCCGGAGCGAGGGTACGAGAGCCTGGTGGATCTGAATGCGACGTCTTTTTACGAATCCGAGAATCCGGCGAAGGTTACGCGTCCTCTGGTGAACCCCTGTCGACCCGACCAGTCCCGCATCATCAGTATGATGCGGGCGAGAGGCGCTCAACGTATGCCGCCAGATCGACCGATGTCACAGGCCGACATTGAACTGGTTGAACAGTGGATTCTGAACGGCGCCCGCAAGAACCCCGACGACAAAGATCCCTGTCTTGTTCCCGCCAACATGGCCGGCACGGGAGGTACTCCGTGATGCGTTTCCTCGGATTATTGGTGGGCGCTTTGGTTTTGGCGACCGTCACCCTGGTTCCGACGCCGGCACAGGCCTATCCGCAATGGCAGTTCTCGTCGGGCACAACCCGTTGCAGCCAATGCCATTTCTCGCCTTCGGGTGGCGGCCAGTTGACGAACTATGGTCGAGATGCGATTGGCGAAGATCTGTCGACATGGGAAGGCGATGGTTCGTTTCTACACGGTGCGACGGAGCTACCGGATTGGCTGAAGCTGGGACTCGATTTTCGCGGGGCCTTTGTGGCGGGCGATGACGGTGGTCCCGACCAACCGAAGTCGGTGCTGTTCCCGATGCAGATGGACGGGCATTTGCGGCTTGAGTTCGACGCGTTCTCGTTCAACGCCATCGGTGGCTTTCGGGCTCAGGCCCGCAAGACAGAAGGGGGACCCATTCCCGAGAACAACTTTCAACCCGGCAACGAGAACCGGCTGGTGTCGCGAGAACACTTTGTTTCGTGGCAGCCGTCGACCCGGGGCGCGTACGTGAGGGCAGGGCGGTTCTTCGCGCCGTTTGGCCTCCGCATGGCGGAACACCTGGTCTATGTGCGTCGCGACCTGGGCTTCAACAGCCTGCAGGAGACCTACAACCTCTCGGGCGGATACCTCGAAAACGAGTGGGAGGCGCATGTCACGGTGTTCGCACCTGATTTCGTGCAGAACACAGGCCTCAAGGAAAAGGGCGTGGCTGCGTACTACGAAAAGCGCTTGCTCGATGAGACGGCGGGAATCGCAGCACAGGTGAAGTACGCCATGGGCGACGCTGGTGCACGGGCGATGGGTGGTCTCGTCGGCAAGCTCTTCATCGAATCTGCCCACTTGCTGATCCTCGGTGAGGGAAACGTCATCCACCAGATGCCCGACGGCACGGATGCAGCTCAACAGTTTGCCGGCTTGTTCGGCGCATCGTTCCTGCCGGTGCGCGGGATCATGTTCACGGCGTTCGGTGAACGGTTCGCGAGCGATCTTCTCAACAACAACGCCGCGGTCAATGCGGGCACGGGACTTTTATCCTGGTTCCCCTATCCGCACTTTGAGGTGCAACTGGTGGGTCGCATGCAAGCCGCATCGACGGGGGATCCAATCAAAACCTTCCTCGCACAGTTCCACTACTTCCTGTAACGGAGAGCATCACCATGAAGTTGCAAAACGCATTTCTGAAAGTCTCCTTCGCGCCACTCGCGTCGATCATTGCGGCGTGCTCACCGCCCGGTGCCGTTCAGGATCCGACCTGGGCGGACGACGTGTACCCAATCGTTCAAGGGCAATGTTTGCACTGTCACGGCGGTTCGGCCGAGAAAGATGGGGAATCCTATCGGCTCGACATGATCGATTTTGCTGTTTGCGATGATCTCGGAATCGGACTGGACAGCTACGCCACGTTGATGCTCCCCGTTTTAGAGTTCGACGACGTCGTGAAGGGTCCGCTGATGCCACCCGCTCCCGCTCGACCCTTGGAGGCCTGGCAGCTTGAGACGATCCGGAATTGGAAGGCTGCAAAGTCTCCGCTCGGCAAACCAACCAACAACCACAGCCCCACTCTGACCGTTGAAACGAAGGTCAGCGGCAGCAAGCTAACGCTTTCCTATTTGGCCTCTGATCCCGACGGCGATCCCGTCCTCGGCGAAATCAAGGTGGGCGATAACCTGTGGCACCGCTTCTCCTCCGCTGGTTCAGGTCGCGTAACCTTTGACCTTGCCAACGAATCCGGCAAGCTCCAAGTCACGGCCCGTCTGTGTGACGGTTGGAAGATCGTGTCGCTAGACGATAGCGACGGACTCAAGACCGTCGACGCCAAGTAGGCGTTCGGCGTGGAAACTAGTAGCCGGCGGCAAGTCCGCCGGAAGAGTCCTTGCTACCCATGTGCAGCAGCCCCTTCAGGCTGGCGGCAATGAGAGCCAGACGTCGTCGTCGTTTGCGGCGATAGCTACCGTTGATGACGGAACACCATGCGGTTTTGATCGACGACATGGTGCGTACTTTGCCCCACATGTGCAGAAATGCAATCCTTTTCGGATCTATCGACTGCGGGGGGCACTTCGCGACCGACCAGCGGCTTTTCTCGCCCGGAATCCCACGCCATCCAAGATGGTCCGGATCTGTTCAAGCGCGTTCCGATGGATCTCGGACTCACGCACCAGACTCATGAGCTGGTCCATGGACGCTGCTGGTGCGCTCACTGCGGCGGTTGCCCGCTGTGGCGGACGACCCGGGCCGCGTCGTTTGGGTTGAACTGTGTGTGGAGACAGACCTGACAGTTCAGCAACCGGTACCGGCGCCGGCTTGGCGATACCAAGCGCCCGTTTGGCGCGGCCGTAGATGATCGGAATCATCACGAGGCCCTTTTTCTCTGCGGAGAATTGGATCGTCGCAAACAGAGCGGACGGATCCTTTTTCAAGGCCGCCACGGCAAAAGCCATGGAAGCACTCGGCTTCTTCTTGGGTGCCGCGCGCTCTTTGTTCCCCGGCATGGAACCCCGGGCGGTTTAGATCTTGCCCGAAGCGCGGATCTCGGACAGCACCAGTTCGATACCGCGCTTATTGATCTCGCGAATAGCGGACGTGCTGACGCGCAAACGAATCCAACGTCCCTGCGAAGGAACGAAGAAACGCTTCCAGCGAATATTCGGCTCCCAGCGACGCCGCGTCTTGCGGTTCGAGTGAGAAACGTTGTTTCCCGAGAGGGGCTTTTTTCCTGTTACCTGGCACTGCTGCGACATGGCGGTTTTTCCGTCTAAAAATGAGCCCGGAACTTAGTCTTTGGGCTCGAGTTGCGCAAGATGTAACTGCTCAAAATTTAACGTTGAATGCGTTCTTACAATAGTAACGCATCTCGTCTAGTCCCGCCTTCACGTCTTCCATCGCTCGATGGCGGGTGGTTGGAGGCTGATAACTGAGGTTTGGGTACCAATTGTCGACCAGGACCGACATCGTGGCCACGTCAACACGGTTGGTATGAAGGTGCTGCTCCAGGCGCGGCATGTACTTGAGCAAGAACTTCCAGTCGTGGTCGACCGAGCGCCCACAGAGGAGTGCCTGCCCCGGCTCTGTGACCTTCCCGATTGCCTGGAGCACGTTGTGCTCTGCAATTCGGATCTCGATGCCCTTTGACTTCACGTCTTCAAGCAAGCCGTTGTCCGTATGAATCTGACGAACCCGCTCGCTCATCAGCGCCAGGCTCTCGTCGGGCTGGTGAACGATGCGCTCGACCTCGGCAATCGGCACCAGATCGGCACCCGTCACCACCGCGGCAATCTCAAGGATTGTATCGTGCCTCGAATTCAATCCGGTCATTTCCAGGTCGACCCAGACAAGCCGAAGCGGTAGTTGCGGGTTCATCCCGTCGACGCTACCAGCTGCTCTTGATGAGCCCGGGAATGTCGCCGCGCAGACCGTAGTCACGTAACGCGATTCGGGACATCCGGAACTTGCGAAGGAAGCCACGAGGACGTCCCGTAATGCCACAGCGATTCCGGTAACGGACCTTGCTCGAGTTGCGAGGAAGGGCGTCCATTCGCTTGTAGGCGGCGTTTTTATCTTCCACAGTGGCCGTAAGAGACGAGATTGTCTTCTTGAGCTCAGCGCGCAGTTTTGCGTATCGCTTGGCCAGGATGCGGCGTTTTTCGTTCTGAACCAGTTTTGACGTAGATGCCATGGGTGTCGAGGGCGAATAGCTAACATCCAAATCGCCGAGTTGCAACATGCAGTTACCAGAGATCAGCATAATGCTACGCGTCTTCTTCGTCAGGTACCGGTCCCGGCATCGGTTCCGGTTGCTCCGCTGAAGGTGATTTGTTCTTTTCGAGCCCCATGAGCGCCATGATGCTTGAGGTGCGCCGACGGGGGCGATGCTCATCCTCGACTTGTTTTTTCTTTTCGAGCTCGGGTTGCAGGTGGGCAATGGTCACGCCCGCGATTCGGGTCCGGCGCGACGACTCGAGATCGGTGGCCAGCTGTTGCAGGGCCGGCGAGGTGGTGCCACTTGCCGCCTGTAGATCGGTGGCGCGGAATGCCCCCATCACCTCTTCCAGGCGAATCAGGGAGGGGCTGCGACCCGGGATGAAGCCTTCCCTGTCTCCTGAGACCTCGGCGATGAGGCTTCGCGCAACCAGTCGGCGGGTAATGGCTTCCACTGCCTGTGACGTGAGCCCGAAGCGCTGCGAAATGTCCTCGCGGGTGATGCCATGACCGCCGCGGGTATGGTCGGCGGCAATAACCGACAACACCTGGGCAGCGGACATGCCATTGATCGGTTCGTCATCGGTGCGGCGGCGTTCTTCCGCTTCGAGCAGTTTAAGATTTTGCAATGCGTTTGCGATCTCGGCGCCGAGTAGAATCAACAGCCACGACAGGTTGATCCACACGAGCAACAACGGCACGAGACCAATCGAGCCGTAGATACCCTCGTAGTTCTCGAGCATCGTACGTTTCGCAAACGTGATGAAGCCGTGTTTCAGGGCTTCGAGTAGAAGTCCGGTCACCATGCAACCCGCAAGCGCCGCCCACCAGCGAACCCGCGTGTTGGGCAGAAGCTTGTTGATGAGGAAGAGTGCTGAAAACTGGATCAAGAGCGGAACCAGAAACTGCAACCCGTTGTGCGTTCCGATGAGTTTTCCCGAGAAATAGAGTGACGTACCGGCAAGTGTCGGCAGCAGCGTTACCAGCGCGTAGAAAGTCAACATGCGCGACAACAACGTCCGTCGACGCGTCGTTCGCCAGATGTCGTTGAATACGTGGCCGACCGAGTCAAAGAGGTACCACGAGGTGACCAGCATCACGAGCAAGCCGGTCGCACCAAATGCTCCGGTGGAAATGTTCCGCGAGAAGGTTTTGAGATGGGTGATGACGTCTTGCATGTCCGGTAAGATCTGCGTCGCCATGAAGTTCAAGAGCTGATCTTCGACGGCCTTGTCCGAGGTAAGTCGGATCAGCGTGAAGGCGATGGCCACCATCGGGACGAGCGACAGGGCGGACTGGTAGGTGAGTGCGGCTGCTTGCTGTTGCGGCTTGTCGCGGATCCACTGTCGGATGATGAGGATGGATAGCCGAACGAGGTAAAGTCCGAATGCCCTCCGGCGGGTGAATTGCGACTGGCCGCCGGGTCCTAGGTTTTCACGCAGGACGTTGAGGCGTTCGGTGAGGCGGAGTGCCATGGGTGGAATTGAGACTAACGCGGAATGGCCGCGCTGGCGCGTGGCGAGTACACTCTGCAGGTTGATGCGTTTTCGTGAGCTCCGGGAACAACGGCTTTCGGCCGAAGTTGGCACCCTTTTCAAGGAAGCCGACCGGAAAGTCGCGCTCTGCTACCCGAGCCCGTACCGGGTCGGGATGTCATCGCTCGGGTTCCAGACAATTTACCGCGGACTGAATGCGTTGCCGGGCGTGTCGGCCGAGCGCGCGTTTTTGCCCGACGATGTCCCGGCGGCCAAGGCTTCCCGCGAGATGCTTTGTACCTACGAGACCGGGCGGCCCGTGGGGGATCACGAGATCGTGGCGTTTTCGCTCGCGTATGAGCTTGAGCTGGCCGGACTGGCGGATTGTCTCGACCTTGCGGGCATTCCGGTGCTCGCCGCCGACCGCCGCGAAAGTTCGCGCGCCTGGCCGCTCATTGTGATTGGCGGTCCTCTGACCTTCTCGAATCCGGTTCCCGCCGGGCCCGTGGCAGATGTGATTGTCATGGGTGAAGCGGAGCAATTGCTTTCACCCATCATCGAAGGGCTCGAGGTCACGGGCAACCGCGACACACTTCTGGCAATTCTGGCGAAGACGCCGGGCTACTACGTTCCGTCCATTCACGGTGAAGTGCCGACCGCGGTGTATAAGACCGACGACGACAAATTGCCGGCGTACTCGCAGATTCGGACCCCCGATACCGAACTGTCGAACATGCACCTCATCGAACCCGAGCGTGGGTGCCATCGCGGCTGTACCTATTGCGTGATGCGACGTAGTACGAATGGTGGCATGCGCTTGGTGGCGCCGGACAAGGTGATGTCGCTCGTGCCATCGGACGCGAAGCGGGTGGGTCTTGTCGGTGCGGCGGTGACGGATCATCCGGGTCTGCCCAAGATCCTTTCAGCTCTCGTGGCGAGTGGCCGAGAAGTGGGGATCTCCAGCTTGCGTGCCGACCGCTTGACGGACGAGATCGTGGGCCTCTTGCGCAAGGGTGGCTACCGAACGTTGACGACGGCGGCCGATGGCGCCTCGCAACGGATGCGGGATGCGATCTTGCGTAAGAACGGCGAAAAGCACCTGATTCGCGCGGCCGAACTGGCGCGCGATCACGGCATGCGCACGCTGAAGTTGTACATGATGCTCGGACTGCCTGACGAAACCGACGACGATGTGGATGAGCTGATTCGATTCGGCACGGAACTTTCGCGGATTGCGCCGTCGCTGGCCTTTGGCGTCGCGCCCTTTGTGGCGAAACGCAACACGCCGCTTGACGGTGCACCCTTCGCGGACCCGCGCGTGGTGTCGGGTAGGCTTGAACGGTTGCAAAACGGATTGAAGGGTCGCGCCGAGATTCGCTCGACCTCAACCCGATGGGCTTGGGTAGAATATCGTCTGGCTCAGGGCGGATTTGCTGCGGGTCTTGCTGCCGTTGAGGCCGCCAAGGCAGGGGGTGGTTTTGCGGCCTGGAAACGAGCGCTCAAGGTGGTGCCGGAGCCCCCGGTTCGCAGCAAGGAGCCGGCAGCGCCGTTGATGAAGTTGCGCGCGACCGGTTAGGGTTTGGTCTTGATGGGTCGGCCGTCGATGTCGCGCAATTCGACGTCAGCGATGGCGCGCAGCTTGGCCTCGTTGGACTGCCGATCTCCGACCACGGTAAATACAAGCGCTTCGTCGCGCAACAGCTTTTTGGCCATCCGACGCACATCGGCTGCCTTGACCGCATTCACTTTCTTCTGAAAGGTATCGAACTCGGTTGCGGGCAGATCAAATACCGCCAGCTCCGCGAGCTGACTCGCGGTCGACCGCATGGTTGCGAACCGTGCCGGGAAGGCGCGCGAAAGGCTGGCCTTGGCTTCTTCCAGTTCGGCGGCCGGAACATCCGTATCACGGAGCGCCTTGATCTCGGTCAATATCTCGCGCACGGAATCCGCGGTTTTGTCGGCGACGAACTCGCCGGATACAACCCAGGGTCCGGCCAAACGTCGGAATCCGAATCGGGAATAGACCCCGTAGGTCCAGCCGCGTTTCTCGCGCAGGTTCAGCGTCAAGCGTCGAAAGGAGCCGCCCAGGATCTCGTTCATTACCAGTGCCGCATGGTAGTCGGAGGTCTTGCGCGCGAGTCCCTGCAAGCCGATGCGAATCGATGACTGTGGTGCCTGTGCCTTGTCTACTAAATAGATGCGTTGCTTTTTTGCAGCGGCAAAGGGTGCAATCTTGGGCGGCTTTTTCGCGGCCCCCGTCCAGTTCGCGAGCAGCGGCTCAAGGTGTGCACGCAGTCCCGTTTCGTCGACGTCGCCTGCAACGAGCAGTACAGCATTTTGGGGTTTGTAATACGATCCGTGGAATTGCTGCAGATCCTCACGTTTGAGGACGGAGAGCGATTCGTCGGTGCCGGATGACGGCCATCCGTACGGGTGTTTGTCGCCGTAAAGCGCGCGAGCAAAGGTTTCCTCGGCCACCATCGGAGGGCTATCCTTGCGTTGCTGCAGTTGCGCTTGCAGGTTTTCTCGTACGCGATTGAGTTCGGCGTCGGCAAACGTCGGGTGCAATAGAACGTCGGCCCAAATGGCGAGAGCGGGTCCTAGGTTCTCGGTGAGAGCCGAGGTGGAGAGGGCAGAGGTATCCCAGGTTGCACTCGTGCCAATCGAGGCGCCGAGTTGATCAATCTGTTCAGCGATCTCAAGCGCCGAACGGGTGGCGGTTCCCTCGTCAAGCAGATTCGCGGTGAGTTCGGCAAGCCCCGCCTTGCCTGCCGGATCGGCGACCGCTCCGGTCTTGATTATCAGTTGAATGTGCACGATGGGCAGTCGGTGATCGATCACCATCACGACAGGAAGGCCATTTTTAAGTGCAAAGCGCGTCACCGGTGGAATGGTGAGAGGCCTTTCGACAGCCGCGGCCGGCCGTGTGTTTCGGAACGCATCGTCAGGGCTGACGCGCTCTGGCACCTTGAGAATCACAACGGGGCCTGAAGGCGGAGCTGTCTTCTCGGTCGCATTGACGGTCTTCTCGGACGGTCGCAGAGGCGCGACGCGTGCGAGTTGTGCAGGCGCGGTTTCGGGTTCGGTTGCGCAAGCGCCAAAAGTTCCAACAAGGGCAATCGCAATACATGACAAACGAAGATGAAAGCTCATTGTTTGATCCTCCCCATGATCGGGGCGTTCGGATTGGCGTCGATGGTCACGACCAAACGGTTGGGTGTCGAAAGCCACCGGTGTGCCACCCGTCGCAAGGAATCGGCGGTGACGTCTTCGTAGCGTCCCATGTCGCGGGCGATATAGCCCGCGTTCCCGAGGTAGGTGTGATACGTCAAAAGTTGCGTCGCTCGTCCCTGAATTGTCTCGAGATTCGAAACGAATTGGGTGCGCAGTTTGTTCTTCACACGGGTCAGCTCGGCTTCGGTCACGGGCTCCTGGGTGATGCGCGTCATCTCTTCGTTGATGACCTTTTCAACCTCTTCGAGGGTGTGGCCGGGCAGGGGTGAGACCGAAATCTCGAACAACCCGGCGTTTTGCAGGCCCCATTGATAGGCTGAAATGTTCTGGGCGATCTTCATCTCGTGAACGAGTCGGCGGTGCAGGCGAGAGGTCTTGCCCGCTGTCAGGATGGAGGCGAGGATATCGAGCTCGGCCTCCCCCTCTGCAAATGCGGCCATCGTATGCCAGGTGATCGATTCGGTTGGCAGGTTGATCTTGGCTTCCATGGGAATGCGTTTTTCCCCGTTCAACATCTTTTCCGTTGATGGGAACGGGCGGCGCAGTGCCGGAGGGCCGGCAAGGATGGGGCCGAAGTATTTCGCGATCAGGCTTCGAGCCTGATCGGGATCGAAGTCACCACCCACAAAGAGAACGGCGTTGTTGGGGGCATAGTATCGGTTGAAAAAGGCCCGGATATCGGCCTCGCTCGCCGCCGTGAGATCATCCATCGAGCCGATTACCTCGTGGTGATACGGATGGCCGACCGGGAAGAGCGCCTCGATTTGAACCTTCCAGACGGCGCCCATCGGGGCGTTTTCGACACTCTGGCGACGTTCGTTCTTGACCACCTCGCGCTGGTTGTCGAGCGTCTGTTTAAACGAGCTGCGCTCGAGCAGATAACCCATGCGCGAACTTTCGAGCCAGAGTCCGAGTTCAAGTTGATTCGATGGCAGGGTCTCGAAGTAGTTCGTCCGATCGTTGCTTGTGGATCCGTTTTTCGCCGACGCACCCGCCTCGGACAGGTACTTGAAGTGTGCATCTTCGGGAATGTGCTTCGTACCCTGAAACATGATGTGCTCGAACAGGTGGGCAAAACCCGTGCGACCAGGCTCTTCGTCCTTCGAGCCGACCTTGTACCAGAGCTCGACGTGTACCGTCGGAATCGTGGTGTCCCGATGGAGCAGGATCTCAAGTCCGTTGTCGAGGGTGTAGGTCTCGAAAGGCAAGTCTGGGACACGGTGTTGCGCTTGGGCGGATGCGGGGCCGGATGGCGCGAGGACGGCGGCCAGGACGCACAGCGCTCGGGCGATCGGTCGAGCTGGAAGGAGGTTCATGCCGGGGATTGTTGTCCCGAGTGCCCAGCAAGTAAACCCCCTCCTGACTGGAGCGTCCATAATCGGGAGAAGGTACCGCCGAGGGCCAGCAATTCGGCGCGGGTCCCGGATTCGGACACCGTGCCATTTTCGATGACGAGGATGTGGTCGGCCCGAGCGATGGTCGAAAATCGGTGGGCGATGACGAGCGCCGTGCGTCCCTGCAAAAGGCGCGACGTGGCCTCCTCGATGAGGCGTTCGGTTCGCGGATCCACACTGGCGGTTGCCTCGTCGAGGATCAAGATCTCGGGATCACACGCGAATGCGCGCGCGAGTGCCAGGATCTGCCGTTCTCCCGACGAGAAATTCCCGCCGCGTTCACTGACCTCGGTTGCAAGACCCTCGGGGCGGGATTGAAGGAAAGTTTCACCGCCCGCGTTCACGATGGCATTTCTGATCGCGCCTGGGTCGGTTTGGCGACCGATACCCACGGCTTCGGCAAGGGATCCAGAAAAAAGAAACGGATCTTGTCCAACCAGCACCATGCGTCGGCGCAAGGTTTCCACCGGCATGAGGCGCAGATCTTGTCCATCAAGCAGCACGCGACCCGAGACCGGATCGAAGAGCCGCAACATCAGCTTGATGATCGTGGACTTTCCGGCACCCGTTGGTCCAACAATGGCGACGGTTTGACCCGCCTTGATTTGAAACGAAACCCGATCGAGGACCGGGGTGTCAGAACGATAGGAAAAGTCGACTTCGTCGAATACGACCTGGCCCGCAGGTGCGGGGGCGGTGGTTTCCGCAACGGTGAGTGCGGGCGCATCCAAATCACGCGAATCAAGCAACTCGAAGATGCGTTCCGACGAGGCCATGGCCTGTTGCATGACGGTGAACTTGGTCGACAGATCCCGAATGGGCGCGAAGAACTTGGTGAGGTATTCGATGAAGGCGACCAACACCCCGAAGGTCAGGGTGTTGGTGAAAATGCGCGCGCCGCCATGCCACAAAAGCGCCGCGACTGCGAAGGCGCCCACCGCCTCGACCACGGCATAGAGCGCGGCGTCCGACGAGATTGCCCTGGCGCTGGCGCCGCGCAGATCGCGGTTGCGTTCATCGAACTGGCGGGCCGTGCGTTCCTCTTGCGCGAAGGCCTGGACCACCCGGATCCCGGACAGATGTTCTTGCACAAAGGTATTCAGAATGGCGACGCGGGTTCGGATGGCGCGAAAGGCCTCTCGAACCAGCTTGCGAAAAATCCAGGCGATCCCGAACAAAATGGGAGCGGTACCCAGCGAGAACAATGCCAAGTGAACATCGAGTGCAAAGATTGCGACCAGGATCATGGCCAGCTTGAGCACGTCGGTAATCAGACTGACAATACCGGCCGCGAACATTTCTGTTAACGATTCGATGTCGCTCGTCAGTCGCGTCATCAATCGACCGATGGGTGTGCGATCGAAGAAGGCCTGTGACAAACGCAACACGTGTTGGTACACCGCGCGGCGCAGATCGCTCATGGCTTGCTGGCCAACCCTTTGCATCAGGTAGACCTGCCCAAACAAAACGGCGTATTGCGCCAACAAAGCGACCAGATACAGCGCGCCGATCCGATCAAGCCCCGCCAGCTTGCCGGCAGCGATGTGTTCATCGATGGCGATCTTGAGCAGGTAGGGTTGGGCCAGCTCGAAGACGCTTGAAAGCGGCAGCAGACACATGGCCAGCAACATCTGAAATCGGTACGGCGTTACGAAGGAAAGCGAGCGCAGCAACAGCGTGCGATCAAGTAGCTTGCCGTACAACGTTTCGCCGTCGCTCGGCGCAGGGTTGCTGCTCTGGCGTCTCATGCGACCTCCCCGGCCGCGCGCGCGGCGTTGGATTCGCCAAGCTGTTCGCGGTACAGGCGCGCGTAGGGGCCATCGACCATCGACAGGTCGGCGTGTTTGCCTCGCGCCACGACGCGGCCACCTTCGAGTACGAGGATCTCGTCTGCGTGTGCAACGGCCGCCACCCGGTGCGAGACAATGATCGTCGAACGGTTTTTCATGATGGGGATCAAGTTGAGGAGGATTTCGCGCTCGGTTTCGGCGTCGACCGAGGAAAGCGCATCATCAAGAATCAACAGTTGACCATCCGCTGCCAGCGCCCGCGCCAGTGCCACGCGTTGTCGCTGTCCGCCGGAAAGGGTGATGCCTCTTTCACCCACAACGGTATCGATCCCAGCGGGAAACTCTTTCAAGTCGCGTGAAAGTCCCGCGGTTTGCGCGGCCCGGAGTCGCGCGTTGCGAGCGCCTGCCGAGGGATCTTCCCTGCGGGAGCCAAAGGCAATGTTCTCGTCGATGGTTGCCGAAAACAGAAACGCATCCTGAGGTGCATAGGCACAGATCCTGCGAAGATCGCTCAGCTTCTGTTCGCGAACATCGACATTATCGAGAAAAAGTTGCCCGTGCCCGACCTCGCAAAGGCGCAGGATGGCATCACACAACGTGCTTTTACCGCCGCCGGTCCCTCCCACAATCGCAAGGGTTTCTCCCGGCGCAAGGCGGAAGGATACGTCGTGTATGACGGTTCGCCCCTCGCGCTCGATTTTGAGGTTTCGTGCCTCGAGGATGGGTTGCCGCGCGGGGATCGAGGCCGTTTCGGGCTGCGCTTCGGCCGGTGTTTCGAGCACGGCGGCGATGCGCGACCAGCCGGCAAGGCCGCGCTGCCACAGGGAAAGTACCCATCCGAGCGCCAGCGTCGGCCATGCCAAATAGGCGAGATACGCATTGAACGCCACGAGTTGTCCGACCGTCATGCGACCGCCGAGGACTTCGTGACCTCCCATCCAAAGCACGATAAGGGTGCCGATGCCGCCCGTGATCGCGAAGAGGGGTCCGAGGATCCCCCGCGTTCGAACGAGCTGCAAAGAACGGCGCAAATAGGCCTGGTTTTTGGCCTCGAATTTTTCGCTGCGCAGCGCTTCGAGACCATAGGCGCGCAGGGTGGTGATGCCGGCGAGATCTTCTTGTAGATGCGTGGACAACCGTCCCATCTCGTCCTGCAACTCGCGACTCGCGTGATAGATGCGACGGCTGGACAGTTGTGCGAGCGTGATCACGATGGGCAGGGGTATGAGTGCCACAGCGGTCAACCTTCCGCTGAGGTTGACCATCAAAACCACGGTTGCGACGTAGACAATGAGGGTGTTCGCGAAATTGAGGACGCCGGCGCCAAAAAGCATCCGCACGGCCGTCACGTCATTTGTCATACGAGACATCAGGTCGCCTGTCGGATGCCGTTGGTAAAACGATTGCGGCAATTTCAGAAGGTGAGCAAAGAGCGTCGTGCGCACGTTGTATTCGACATCCCTTGCCGCGTTGAAAATCAGGATTCGCGACGTGGTTCGAAACGCCGCCTGCAATGACGCGAACGTGACGATGAAGAGGACGCTTTGGCCCGTTACGGAAAGGGCGTCGGGGGCGCGCCTGTGGAGGGCATCGACCGCCCGGGCGAGTGACCAGGGGATGGCGAGACCGAGGGCGGTTGTCCCACCGAGGGCCAGCACGCCGAGGCCAAAACGCCATCCCTCTCGCCTTGCGATTCGGAGCAATGCGGCAATCGAGAAACCGGATGTTTTTGCTGAACTTTTTGGCAACGGGGCGTTCCGGCGTTCTTTATGGATGTCTTTGACCCGGACCGTCCCGAGCGGTTACTGTATGAACCGAGGGGGCCCGCGCGTCCAATAGGATGTTCGAGACCCTTCGCTGATGACGAAAAGGAACTCCGTTTGATGAAATCCCGACTTTTCTTAATTGCTGGTCTGATCGTGGCTTCGGCCACGGCACAGGTTTTCGTGCAACCCCTCGCAATGGCGCAAACCGAGGACCAGAAAACCAAGGCGCGCGAACATTTCAAGAACGCCCGTCGGCTTTACGATCTCGGCAAGTATAAAGACGCGATCGAGGCTTACCAGCAGGCCTATCTGAACGTCGAAGATCCGGTCTTCCTGTACAACATCGCGCAATCGTATCGTCTCGACAATCAGCCCGAAGAAGCGATCCGGTTCTACAAGACTTACCTGCGCCGCTCACCCGAAGCCGGCAACCGAGCCGATGTCGAACAAAAGATGGCGGAGCTGCAAAAAGAGATCGAAACGAAACAGGCGAATCAGCCGCCGAAAACAGAGCCCAGGCCCGAGTCACCTCCGGTCGTGGTTCAACCACCGCCACCGGATCCTTCGACGGTAACGCCACCGCCTCCGGATGTATCGGTCGGGGCGACGACGGCTCCGCCTACCTCGGATGACAGCCCAACACTCGCTTACGGACTGCTCATCGGCGGCGGCGCGGGCGTGGCACTTGCAACCATCTTCGGCGCTGTCGCGAACTCCAAAGCCAAGACGCTCGAGTCGGCAACCGTTTTCGACCCTGCCGTGGAACGTTCGGGCAAGGCTTTCAATACGGCGGCCGTGATTTTTGGTGTTGCCGGTGTTGCCGCCGCGGGCACGGGTCTTTACCTGTTGCTGACGCGCGACTCGTCTACCGAAGCGGCACAATCCAGTGGATCGCGGGTTGCGTCGAATCGGCGGTCGCTGTCGGTTTTCCCCGCCGTTGGGCCGGGCTACGCGGGCGCAGGTGCGGGGTTTAATTTCTAATGCAGGAGCCTATGACCATGAATCGTATTATGTACTACGTTTGTGCCCTGGCGATGGGCGTTGCGGGAACCATGGTGGGTTGTTACAACCCGGAACTCGCAAACAAGACCGATCTGCGT
>Ga0163147_10004107_pt1 | contig 18744 bp, 15 predicted proteins | sample OliLakLV19MP6G1_FD_148597 | JGI IMG/M metagenome (GOLD analysis project Ga0163147, IMG submission 148597) | Freshwater microbial mat bacterial communities from Lake Vanda, McMurdo Dry Valleys, Antarctica- Oligotrophic Lake LV.19.MP6.G1 | ecosystem: Environmental > Aquatic > Freshwater > Lake >...
CTTAAAACGCGCCAGTTTTGTTTCTATCGCTGACTTAAACCAGCGCATTCTCGATTTCATCGCCTTTTTTAACCAGACTGCCAAACCGTTCAAGTGGACGTATACCGGGCGTCCTCTTTGTGCTTGACTGCTTATTTATTTTCGCTAAGCTGTACTAGGGATAAAATCGTTGCGTTTTCCTGTTTTGGGCAGTTTAGATCATGACCATCGCTCAAGTGCTTGAAGTATGATTTCTCTCTCAGATATGCTAAGTAGCCCTTACAGGGGATGATGCCACAAGATTTCCGTGTCAGTTGGCTTGTGGACGATGCTGTAGATGCGCCCGCCCGTCTCCGGCAAAATAACTAACCTCAGGGTGGGGTTTTCTAGCACTAAGGCGCGCAGACCATTGTATTGCCAGCGCGGATCGAAACGAACTCCCATGCGCGCCCCCTATTCGATCACAATGCCGAGCGCCGGGGAGAGCCCCGCCGAAAAGCCGCCGTCCACAGTCATCAGACTCCCGGTCATGAACGAGGCATCATCAGAGGCGATGAAGACCGCTGCGCCAGCGATATCCTCCGGCGAGCCGATGCGCCCCATAGCAGACATCTGCCCTGCCTGTTCGCGGATGTGTGGTCCTAAGGCGAGGAAATTGGCGTTCATCGGCGTCTCGATCCAGCCGGGACAAATGGCGTTGACGCGAATACCTTCCTTGCTGTGATCCATCGCTAGCGCACGGGTCAACTGCGCGATGCCACCCTTGCTGGCGCAATATGCAGCGATATTCCCCTCCGCGTAGAAACTGTTGACCGATGCTAGATTGATGATGACGCCACCGCTTCCCTGCCGCCGATACTGGAGTACCGCGTATTTGGCGCAGAAGAACACGCCCTTGAGGTTGACATCAATCAGACGATCCCACTCCGACTCCAGCGTATCCGCGGCGGACTTCTCCAACATGATCGCCGCGCTGCTGACCAGTATGTCGAGCTTGCCGAACGCCTGCACGGTTTCCGCGGCGATCCGTTCGCAGTCCGCCACGACGGAGACATCACACCGCGCAAAGGCGGCGCGCCCGCCCGCGTTGGTGATCATCTGGACGGTTTCGGCACCCATAGTCGGGTTCATGTCCGCCACCATGACCGCCGCGCCTTCCGCCGCCATGCGCCGCGCGATCCCGCGCCCAATGCCCGACGCCGCGCCCGTAATCAGCGCGACCTTGTTCTCTAATTTCATCGTTCATCCTCGATTGCCATGATCGTTCGTTCAAGCAGTTCGTCAATTTGCTCGGTGGTGATAATGAGCGGCGGTCCAAACGAAATCATCGTCGGCGCGCCGCGCACAATTAAACCGTGACGCCGCGCGGCGCGTTCGATGCGCCGCCCAATGTCCTGATGTGGATCGCCGCTGGTGTTGTCCTGCCGAAATTCTATCCCCCACCACAGCCCGATCCCGCGCACATCGGTGATGTGGTCGTAGCGTTCGCGGAGCGCGTGCAACCGCCGACCGAGATACGCCCCGACCTCGCGGACATGCTTCAGGAGATCGGCGCTGGCGAAATAATCCAGCACCGCCAAGCCGACCGCGCACGAGAGCGGATTGCCCGCGAAGGTATGCCCCGCGTTGAACTGGATGTTCGCCTCGCGTTCACCCCAGAAGGCACCCGCCACTTTGTCAGCGATGAAGGTCGCGGCTAAAGGTGCATAGCCGCCGCTCATGCCTTTGCCCGTACACAGTAGATCGGGCCACGCATCGACTTGTTCCGCGAAAAACAGCGTTCCCGTGCGCCCGAAACCGGAAATCACCTCGTCGTAAATCAGCAGCACATTGTAGCGTTCACACATCGCTCGCAGCGCTTGGAAATAGGACGCGGGCGGGATGATCAAGCCTTCGACGTTTAGGATCGGCTCGACGATGATCGCCGCCACGGTATCCGCGCCTTCGCGCCGGATTACTTCTTCAAACTGCAACACGCACGAGATCGCACATTGCGTCGCTGCCAGTTGGAGCGGACAGCGGGCGAAATTCGGTGGATGCACATGAATCACACCGTCCAGCAGTGGCTCGAATGAGGTGCGCCGCGCGCTGACGCCAGACGCGCTCAACGCGCCGAATGTCCCGCCATGATACGCGCCATACGCCGCGATGATTTTGTACTTTTCGGGGTGTCCGGTCTGTTTGTGATACTGGCGCGCCAGCTTCAGCGCCATTTCGACAGCTTCTGAACCGCCGCTGGTGAATTTGAAAACGTTAAACTGCGGCGGCGTGAGTACACTCAGGCGTTCCGCAAGCTGGATGGCGGGGATATTGGTCGAGACAAGTGGCGGCGCGAATGTCAGGCGGTTCAACTGGTCGGTGATCGCCTCGATCACGGCGGGGTTGCCGTGTCCGACACTGGCGACGAACACGCCCGCCAAGCCGTCAAGATATTCCTTGCCCTGTTCGTCGTAGATGTAAACGCCCTGTGCGCGTTCGATGACGAACGGCGCTTCCACGAACGCTTTCATCTGCTGAAAATCGACCATGATGCGCCCCGCGCCGTGCTGAAGGTCAGTCATAGGAGTCCTCTCGTCAACGCGCCATCAGGCGCGCGCCTTCGCGTAAGGTGATCGGCGTCGCCAAGTTAATCAGGGTATTTGCGCCTTCGGTGGTGAAGACGGCGGCTAGATAGGTATGATCGAGCGACAGCGCCGATGCGTTTCCAACTATGCGCCACGATTGCAAGACCTGTTCACCGTAAAGCACATCAAGCGCCGCGCTGTCGTCGGTTTGTGTATAGGTTCCCCACGCCGTCCCCGTTGACCAGAAGCATTTGAAGGGACGGACATCGAGCGCGGGCGCGAAGCCGAGATGCCCGACGGTGAGATCACAGGTGAAACCGGAGAGCGCCAGCAGCACCCCCCATGACGCCAGCGCCCGCGCATAATGGCTGCCGCATTCGAGTTCATTCCACGGATTACGTGCCGCGCCGTCGTAACGTGAGCGCACGGTTTCGACCAGCTTCAAACCTTCTTCGATCATGCCCTCGTAAATCATATGTCCGGCGACCTGATACTCGATACCCGTCCACACCTCGTCGCTGTAAACGAAGGGAAGATTAGGACGTCCTCCCCGGGGCCACGTGCAGAGCAGCAAACCGCCTTCATCGCCCCATGCATAGATGCGCTGCGCGTTGTTGTGATCGTCAAGCGATGTTCGAAAGTTGTGGCGGTAAATGGCTTCGAGCGTCGTCCGAGTATTCGCGGGATTCAGGATATTGCCCAAGCCGCAAACGCGAGCCATCCACGCACCGATCACCTGATCGGAGAGGCAGCCGGCGCCGTACTGGTATTTGGGATCGCCTTCGCGCTGCCCGCCCATGCTGATATGCGTGCTGATGGGAGAGTGCTGCGCCGCCTCGGGGTCGATTTTCTGCTCGTAATAGCTGCCGTTGAATAGATTTGCGTCCGTCCACGCGCAGCCCTGTTCATACAAGCGGGTATATTTTTCCGCGTCCGGGTCGCCAACTGCTTGCGCCATTTCCGCCGCGCAGCGCAGCGCACCCAGATACCACGTTTGCATCATGCTGTTGGGACCGTAGAATTCGATATCGTAGGTGTTGTGCTGCAAGCCTTCCATCACGCCATCGACGTTGTAATCCCACCCTTGCCACGCATATTCCAGCGCCAGCTTCACGCGACCCCACAAGCCGCGCAGCCATTCGGTATCACCACTGATCTTCCAATCGCGGTACATCTGCATGACGTTGCCCATCTGCCCATCGGCGGCGGGATGAAACTCGATCTTCGGCGCGCCGAGCGGCAGCGAGAGCCGGAACGCCATGCGTCCGTCCTCGTATTCGGCATAGTGAAACGCATTCGAGCGCATGGAGCGTTCCAGCGAGGGGAACAAATAAGCGTGGGTGAGCGCATAGTTCCACACGTGCAGGCACGATCCTTCACAGCTTCCGGCGGTAGAGTGAACGCCTTCCCAACCATAAAAAGAGCCATCTTCTAGCAGCGTCACGGTGGGCGTTTTGAGCGTCGAAAGCTGGCTGGATACGGCGTCGATTACGGCGGGGGGCAGCGTCGAACCAAACAGCGCGTCGTGGAAGCGCTGTGTTTCGGCACGGAGACGCGATTCGTTCGCGCCAAGATAACCTGCCACGTCCAGCGCATCCATAAAGCGTGCGGCGTAGGGGACGCGCCACGTCACCGGATGGGCGCTGACTTCGTAGCTGCTTTCCCAATACTTGATGAAGTTGGGGAAATGCCAGCACAGGTAGACCGGAATGGCGACCGACTCGCCGGGTGCGAGGTGCGCGTGCATGATCAGCGACCCCGTATCGCTGCTGCCGGGCGCGGAGGGTTCGTCGTAGACTCGTTCGGTCAGCCGCCCGACCGACGAGAATTCATCCCAAAAGGCTTGCAGCGTATCGAACCACGCCGCACGCAGCCACGTCGTTTGCTGCGTGGTGTGCTGCCACGGCGTTGCCAGCGTCATCGTTCCGCCGTAAGGGACATCAGGCGTGTAAACCTCGCTGTTCATGAGCAGGACGGAGAGATCGCCAGTGCGCACAAACTGATTGCGGTTGCGGTTGCCCGTCCCGCGCGAAACGGCGGCTTGCATCCCGTTGAACTCGCCATAACCGCGATAACCGACGGCGTTGAATAAGTTCCCCGCCAGCGAAATATCGATCTCTTGTGCAGAGGTATTGGTGATCGTGTACTCGAAGATCGCGGCGGGAATCCCCGACTCTTCGACATTGAGCGGAATATACGGGTTATACGCCATGAGCGTCACCGCTGCGGGGCTGTTCGGTTCGTCGAATGTCACCCATGCGAATGGGTATTCACCGCGAAAGGTGCTGCGGCGGTAATGCTTTAAGCCCGCGCCAGTTTCTCGCCGCACTCCAAAGCCGAAACCGGTGAAATTCTCGCCGATCCCCTGTCCGATGTGTGGCATAGCCGTGCGGGATTGCAGCACCCGCGCATCGGTGGCACCGTCCGCTGTGCGCGTCCACAGCGCGAAGAACGTGTTCGGCATCAAATTCTGCTTGTTCGGACGGTGAAACAGTTCCCAATCCGTCAGCGAACCGTTGCCTGCCAATGACACACAGCCCGCGCCGATGCCGCCGAGTGGAAACGCAATCGTGTTCAATTGTTCGCGTTGATAGATCGGCATGTCATTCGTGCTTCCGGTACGCGATCTGTTTCTCGACCGTCTCGATGACGGGTTTGCCGTCGTGATCGACCCACACGCCGCAGGTGTTGCTGCCTTCGCTGAAACCGAGATCGGCGACGGCGCCATCCATCCGCAAGACCGGGTGATAGAACTCGCCGATTTTTTCGGCTGCCCCGACCGCATAGTGACCGATCAGTGAGCGCCGGAAGCGATCTTTGCTGGAGTTGGGCAAACTGCCATGCACGGTCGAGCCGTGAAAGAACAGCACATCGCCCGCTTTCATGATGCACGGTGTCGCGGAAACGCCTGCGGGGAGTGGTACGGTGACATCGGTGAAACTGAGCCGCGTATCTGCCGGAATCGTGCAAAGGATGTCCCACCTATGGCTGCCCCCAACCACCTGCATACAGCCGTTTTCCTCGTCGCTGTCGTCCAGCGCCAGCCATGCCGCGCAGCACGTCCCCGGTTGTACACGCAGGTAGAACTGGTCTTGATGCAGCGCCTGTCCACGCGCCCCGGAGGGCTTGTAATACATCATCGTCTGTACGGCATACGGTTCTGCGCTGAGAATGGTCGTCAGTAGGTCACGTAGGCGCGGATCGATGAGGAAGTTGAGCGACACTTGATCCCAGCGGTGCATTTGCAGCAGTCGGGTGTAGTTTTGCAGTGGGTCGGGGCGATCATCTTTGAGGGCGGCGCTGACCGTCGGGTCGTTCGTCGGGCTTTTCTCCGCCCACAGCTTCATGTAGTGACTGCGTAATTCGGATACTTCTTCTTGCGAGAATACACTGCGCGCAATGTAATAGCCGTTGTCGTTGAAAAATTGGGCAGCTTCTTGCATCATTGCTCCTCTCTAGTTTTCAATAAATGGCGCAAAGTATTTGCATAATACGCAAATCATAAAGCGAACCGCTAGAGAATGTCAACAATTGTGAATAAAGGCACAAACTTGACAGGAAACTTTTTATCTCCCTATACTTTGCGTAATGTGCAAATACTTTGCATAATACGCAAATCGTAAAGCGAACCGCTAGAGAATGTCAACAATTGTGAGTAAAGGTACAAACTTGACAGGAAACTTTTTATCTCCCTATACTTTGCGTAATGTGCAAATACTTTGCATCAGTGGAAAAACTTAGAGGGGAAAAGTCATGAAAAATATTTTTAAGCGGCTAGCACGGGAAGTGAAAGCCCGCGACGAAAAAGTTCTCGCGGCACACTCCCAATATGCGAAGGGGAGTATGTCGCGCCGACAGTTCCTTCGCTACTCGGCGGCATTGGGCGGTGGAGCATTAGCATTCGGCATGTTGAACCCTCTAGATCGGGCGCTGACATTGGCGCTCCGAGCGCAGGAGGAGATGGCGCCGGTGCGCGGTGGCAACCTCTCGGTGGGTGCGTTCGTCAACACATCACGCTTTGACGACCCGGCGCGCTTGGACTCGATCTTTGCTTCCAACGTCGTTCGCCAGATTTGCGATTACATGGTGGTGCTTGACGCAGACCTCGTACTCCGTCCATCGCTGGCGGAAAGTTGGACGCCTTCAGAGGACGGACTTGATTGGACGTTCACGCTGCGGCAGGGCGTCACCTTCAATCATGGCAAGGCGTTCAATGCCGACGATGTGGTGTTCACCTTCGAGCGCTTGATCGATCCCGATACTGGATCAGCGTTTTCGGGCGCGGCATCCTACGTCACAGGTGTGGAGAAAATCGACGATCAGACCGTGCGTTTCCACACGAACCGCGTCGCCGCAGACTTCCCGTACACGTTGTTCCTGTACGTTGCCGCCGTCTTGCCCGCCGACTGGCCCGGCGATTTCCTCGCCAATCCGTGGGGGACGGGTCCGTTCATCCTTGAGGAACACGTCGCCGACGAGCGCGTCGCCTTCCGCCGCCGTGAAGATTACTGGCAGATGGGCGCCGATGGCGAACCGCTGCCGTATCTTGAGACGCTGGAGTTCCTGACCTATCAGGACGATCTTGCCCGCTTGAGCGCGATTCAAGAAGGGACGCTGCAAATTTCCAACGCGCCTGCCGAACTGCGCCCGCAAATCGAAGCGATTCCCGGCATCGTCTACACCCCTGTGCAGACGGCGAATCACGATATTGCCGTGATGAAGTACAACGAGGAACCGTGGACAGATGACCGCGTCCGCGAGGCGTTCAAGCTCTGCTTTGACCGTCAGGCGTATATTGACACCCGTTTCCTCGGTCTGGGTATTCCCGCCGCCGATCACCCGATTGCCGAAGGGATGTATCCGCTGGCACCGACCGACCAACAGCCGCGCCAGCAGGATTACGAGCAGGCACGGACGCTCTTGACGGAGGCAGGCTACGAAAACGGTTTCGACCTGACGCTGCTCTACATCGACCCGCAGTCGGACGGCGGCTACACAGAACCGTTCGCCGTGTTCATGGCGGCGCAGTTGGAACCGGCAGGCATTCGCGTCACGCTCCAGCCCGACCCGGATTACTGGGGAAAGTGGTTGGCGGACTGGGGACCCTTCCACCTCGGCGCGTCCAACTGGGGGCAGAAGAACACCGCCAGCGAATTGTTCAACCTCGCCTATCGCACAGGCGCGATCTGGAACGAATCGCATTGGTCAAATGAAGAATTCGACAGTCTGTTGACCGCCCTCGATCAAGAACTTGATCCCGAAACTCGCACGCAGCAGTTGGCGCAAATGTGCGACATTCTAGCGAGCGAGGGTCCCATGATGATCCCATGCTTCCGGCAAGACGCCGCCGCGCTGAGTTCCCGACTGCACTTCCGGTTGCATCCGCAGTCGTTTACATGGTACGGAGATGCGTGGCTCGAGGTTTAGTAAGGTAATAACGGGGGCATGAAGCGTTCATACCCCCGTCTAAATCATAGGAAACTACATGGTTCGTTTTCTTTTGAAGCGCGGTCTGACTTTATTCATCAGCATGTTCGTCCTGTCGGTGCTGATCTTCATCCTCTCCGCCGTCATGCCGATTGACCCCGCGCTCACCGTCTTAGGACGTGAATCAACCCCTGAAACGCGCGCCGCGCTCACCGAACAGCTCGGCTTGAATCGCCCGCTGCCGGAGCGCTACCTCGATTGGGTGGGGAATTTCCTTCGCGGTAACTGGGGCGAATCCTACCGTCTCGGCGTGGCAATTCTACCGTTGGTGCAGCGCCGCCTCTTGAACTCGGTGGTTTTGGCGGTGCTGGCACTCACTATCATCGTGCCTGTATCGCTGACGCTCGGCGTTATCGCGGGGTTGAAGGAGGGACAGCCCGTAGATCGTAGTATTTCCGTCGGCAGCCTTGTGAGCATTTCCATTCCCGACTTCGTGATCGGACTCATCTTAATTGTCATTTTTTCGTGGTGGCTGCGTCTTCTTCCGGGAGACAGCAGCTTGCGCGGCGATGACCTCGATTTGCTGCGGGACTGGCGCAAATTGGTGCTGCCCGCGTTCACCGCCGCGTTTGTCCTAATCGGCTACGTCGCCCGAGTGACGCGCGTGAGCATGATCAGCGTGATGGGGTCGGCGTACATTCGCACCGCAATCCTCAAAGGACTGCCTTATCGCTGGGTAGTCTTGCGCCATGCGCTCCGCAATGCCTTGATTGCGCCCATTGCCGTGATCACGACTCAAGTCGCGTGGCTCGTCGGCGGTTTGATCGTGATCGAGCGCCTGTTCAACTATCCCGGCATCGGCAGCCTGTTCGCGGACGCGGCGCTGCGAAACGATTTACCCATGATTCAAGCGTCGGCGATGATCGCGATCACGCTGGTCGTGGCGTCACAGGCGCTTGCCGATGTGTTGTATGCAGTCCTCAACCCGCGCATTCAGATGAGTTGATCCCATGAATACTGATCAACCGCTTGACCTGACTTATGATCGTTCGCTCATTCGCCCGCGTTTACCCCGCTTTCCGATGGTGCTGCGCCATTTTAGCCGCAGCCGCACGGCGATGATCGGCTTGTTCCTCCTCACCTTCTGGCTGATCATGGCGCTGGTCGGCGGTTTGCTGGCACCCTACGGCATGAATCAGATGGAAGCGGGCGCGGTGTGGAAAGCGCCGTCGGCACAACATGTGATGGGTACCGATCAGCTAGGGCGCGACATTTTCTCGCGCGTCATGATCGGTGCGCGGCAGATGGTCGTGCTGCCTGCACTGTCGGTCACCTTCGCACTGCTGCTTGGCGTGAGCATCGGTTTAACAGCGGGCTATGTCGGCGGTTGGCTGGATGAAGTGATCATGCGCGTGATGGATGTGTTGATGGCTTTCCCGATTGTGATGCTTTATCTGATCATCATCGTCGCTATTGGCGCGTCTGCTGTCAACGTCGTGCTGGCGCTCGGCATTGGTGCGGCACCCGCTATTGCCCGCTTGACACGAGGACTCGTCCTCGATTTGCGTAACCGCGAGTTCATCGCCGCCGCTCGTATGCGCGGCGAGTCGCGCCTGTACATCCTATCGCGGGAAATCTTCCCGAACATCACCGCGCCTATTCTGGTCGATGCGCTGGTACGCATCGGCTATGCCTGTTTCTCGATGGGCGCACTCGGTTTTCTGGGCTTAGGGGTGCCGCCGCCCTCGCCCGATTGGGGACGCATGGTGAGCGAAGCGCGCACGGCATTGATAATTATGCCGACTGCGCCGCTGTTCCCCGCGCTGGCGATTGCGTCGCTCGTGGTGTCCTTCAATCTCGTGGCAGACGGCATGACCGAAGCGATGAAAGTGGATTAGCCATGCCTTTGCTTGACGTACAGCATTTGAATGTCGAATACCGGACGCAGGGCGGCGTTGCCCGCGCTGTCCGTGATGTATCGTTTGCGATCAATCCCGGCGAAGTCTATGGCTTAGTGGGCGAATCGGGCTGCGGAAAATCGACAACAGCGCTGGCGGTGATGCGCTATTTGCCGCCGAACGCTCATCTTGTCGGACAAATGATGTACCGCGATCTCGATCTGGTAACCGCCGCGCCGCGCGAACTGACTGCGCTGCGTGGTAACCGGATTGCCATGGTCTACCAAGACCCGCAAGCGTCGCTCAACCCTGTGCTGACCATCAGTGAGCAGTTGACCGAAGTCGTCATCGCGCACACGAATGACAGCCGCGCTGCTGCCCGTCAGCGTGCAATTGAAATGCTCGAACGGGTACATATGCCTGAACCCGCGTATCAGATGCGGCGCTACCCGCATCAACTCAGCGGCGGGATGCAGCAGCGCGTTGTCATCGCAATGGCGCTGATTTTGCGCCCCGAACTCGTCGTCATGGACGAACCGACGACGGGCTTAGACGTGACCATTGAAGCGGGCGTCATCGACTTGGTGAATGAACTGCGCCACGAGTTCAACATGGCGGTGCTGTTCATTAGTCACAATCTCGGCGTGATCGCGCAGATCTGCGACCACGTGGGCGTCATGTATGCGGGCGAAATAGTCGAACAAGCCTCTGTGCGCGACTTGTTCCGCGATCCGCAGCACCCCTACACGGTCAATCTACTCAATTGTGTACCGCAGCGGGGCGCACGCTACACGAGCGGGCGGCTGACCACCATTTCCGGTCGTGTGCCCTCACTCACCCATCTCCCGCCGGGATGCGCCTTCGCGCCGCGCTGCCACTTTGCCGATGCAACGTGCAAGACGCTGCCCCCTGAACTGCTGCCCACTCGTGAGGGTCACTTGGCGCGCTGCTTCCATTGGGATCAATCGCAGCAAGATCATGCGAAGATCACTGAGACTGACGACATGGCGTCCGTCGTGGCAGAGGACGTGCCGCTGCTGCAAGTCGATGATCTGCATGTTTATTATCAGCAATCACGCGGTCTGCGGCGCAGCACTGTGCTTAAAGTGGTCGATGGCGTCAGCTTCAAAGTGGGGCAAGGGCGAACGTTGGGCATGGTGGGCGAATCGGGTTGCGGTAAAAGCACGATTGCGGGCGCTATCGCCGGTCTCAAACCCGTCACACGGGGCAGGGTGGACTTTGCCAAGCGCGATTTCACCGTTCCTATTGAACGGCGCGACATCGGCGCGCTGCGTCAACTGCAAATGGTATTTCAGAACCCGGACTCGTCCCTGAATCCGCGTCATACCGTCGAACAAATCCTCACTCGCCCGCTGCGCTGCTTTAATGTGGTGCCGCGTGATCAGGAACGGCAGCGCATCATCGAACTGCTGCATATGGTCAACCTCGACGAGGACTACCTTAAGCGCAAGCCGCGCCAGTTGAGCGGTGGCGAAAAACAGCGCGTCGCCATCGCGCGGGCGTTCGCGGGCAATCCGCTGCTCGTCGTATGCGACGAACCGATCTCGTCGCTGGATGTCTCTGTGCAGGCGGCGGTGATCAATCTGCTGCAAACGCTGCAAAAGGAGCATAAAGTTTCGCTGTTGTTCATCGCGCACGATTTGAACATGGTGCGCTACCTGTCCGATGACATTGTGGTGCTGTATCTCGGCAAAATCTGCGAGATCGGCGCGGCGGACAAGGTATTTGCGCCGCCGTATCATCCGTATACCGAAGCGCTCGTCTCCGCGATTCCCGATGTGACTGTCGGGGCGCAGAGCAGCCCGATTCGTTTGCAGGGCAGCGTCCCTAGCCCCGCGAATCCGCCGACGGGATGCCGCTTTCACACCCGCTGTCCGCGCAAGATCGGACGTATATGTGAAGTCGAAACGCCGCCGGGAAACGTGGCTGAAGGCAAGATCATTTACTGTCATATTCCGCTGGAAGAACTGCGGGAGCTTCAGCAACCGCCCGCTCCGCCCGCTTCAGTTGCAACTTAAGAGAGGGAGATTCACTTTGCTGGCATTCGTCGATATTCAGCATGAAAAAATCACTACGCATCCGGTGCAGGGACCGCCGCACAATAAAGAGTTTCTCGAACGCGCGAACAATATCGAGCAAGCGGTCGGCATGACGTGCATCCCCGTCCACTACCGTGACGTGAGTCTCGATTTCGTGCGCTCGAAAGGCATTCGCGGTTTGTTTATCAGCGGCAATACCCCAGATTGGGCGGAATACGATTGGGAAAACTTCAAGCCGCTGCAAGACATCGTTTTGAGCGGCGAAATTCCCGTGTTGGGCTTTTGCGGTGGGCATCAGTTAATCGGCATGACCTTTGACGCGCCGTGCGGACCGCTCGGCGAATTGCAGCCCGGAGAAGTTGACCTCATGCCCAATTATCATCCGGGAATGCGTAAGGAGCGCGGCTATTTGCCGCTCGTCCCCAGCCAGCCAATGCACACGCTGTTTGACGGCTTTCCCGATCATCAACCGGTCATCATGGAGAGCCATTACTGGGAGATCAAGACGCTGCCGGAGTCGTTCGACCTACTGGCTTCTACGAACTGGTGCCGCGTACAGGTGATGCAGCACCGTGATATTCCGGTCTTCGGCATTCAGGGACATCCCGAAGCCTATACGCCTCAATATCCTGATGGCAAGCGCTTCATCCGGAATTTCGCAGTGGCGGCAGGCATTCTCAAGTGAGCCGAAAGCAGCTTTCAAGCAGCGCCGTACAGACGCGGGACGAAAAGCGCGACCGAGACGCCGCCTCGATCCAGTCGGTGGAACGTGCGCTCGACATCCTGTTTTTGCTGGTAGAAGGGAATGGCGCGATGACCGTCAGCGAGATCGCAGCGCGGATGGATGTCCACGTCAGCACGGCGTCGCGTCTGCTGAGTACGCTGGCGAGTCAAAATGTCGTCGCGCAGAGCCGCGACGGTTATCGTCTTGGCTTAGGGCTGCTCCGGTTGACGCATGTCGTCCTGAATGAACTGCATATCCGCACGCTCGCCTATCCACATATCCAGCAGTTGTGTCAGGCGACGCACGAGACGATCTATTTAGCAACGCTGTTTGAAGGCGAAGAGTTGTTCCTCGATCAAGTAGAACCGGAGGAGAGCGGAACGCAGACCAACTGGATCGGTCGTATCATTCCCGCGCACACCGCCAGTGGTGGCAAAGTGCTGCTTGCCTACCTGAGCGACGAGGAACTCGAACAATATCTCCAACGTGTCTTGACCGCCAACACGCACGCCACAATCACCGATCCAGATCAACTGCGTGTGCAGCTTCGACAAGTCCGTGAGCAGGGTTACGCGATCAGCCGAGATGAATATCTTGTTGGCTTTGGCAGCGTTGCCGCGCCCATTTTCGACCGTAAACAGCAAAATGTGGGCGTTGTGGCGCTGTCGGGGCTATCCGCCCGTCTATCGCCCTCCGCCTTGTCCCAACTCGCGCCGCACGTAGTAGCGACCGCGAACGTGATCAGTTTAGCTCTTGGTTACAGCATGAAAGGTAATACATCAGATGGCTCTCGACCTAAGGATTCATACCGACTTACCCATCATTGAGACGCACCAGCACATTAGCGAACGCGGTCAGACCGACCGCACGTTTGGATGGGGTGGTAACTATATTGAAAACATCTTGAGCGCGATGGCATCCAGCCATCTCGTTGCGTCGATTTTGCAACCGCTTGGCGGCGCCAGTGATCCGATTGCCGTTCATCGTCACATCGCGGACTGCGCGCAAAAATATCCGGGGCATATCTTCGGTATTGCCAGCATGAATATCAAAGAGTATGGCGAAGAACGCACAATAGCCGAGTTTGAAACCTGTGTGCGCGAATTCGGCTTCGTTGGAATCAAACTGCACGGTTTCAGTCACGGCATCAGCCCGACCAGCCCGCTGGCATATCAATATTTTGAGACGGCGAATCGGCTGGGTGTGCCGTTAATGGGTTGCGTGGGCGGGCATGGTATGCCCTTCACCGAACCGGGCTTGTATGCTGACATGGCGCAGGAATTTCCGAACGTCAAAGTCATCTTCGCGCATCTCGATTATCCGATTGCCGAAGTAGCGGTGAGTTTCGCGCGGCGCATCCCCAATATCTATCTGAGTTCGAGCCTCTCCATTCCGGCATATCTGCGCCTCGCGCTTGAGAAATGCGGACCGAGCAAGATTATGCTGGCATCAGAGGACAGCGACAGCATTGCCGCCGAGATCGCCAAATTCGCGTCTATCGGCGCGACCGACGCAGACTTGGAAACCATGCTCTATAGGACACCGCTGGAAGTCTTCAATATTCGAGAGCGCGTCGCCAGCGCCCCGCCGACTGCCGCGCAAGTCTCGATGGAGCGGCGCGCCGGATTCGTTGCGGGCGATTGATGATCGATGTCGTAGGCGCGCTTGATCTGCACGTTCACAGCGCGCCGTGTCTCTATCCGCGCCTTGCTGATGACCTGACAGTTTCGCGTGCGTGTGCGGCGGCGCTGATGCGCGGCGTCGTCCTGAAAAGCCATCATGAGTCGACGGTCGGGCGCGCGGTTGTCGTCAATGCGGCGTTAGGAGACAGCAGCCTCACCGTTTACGGCTCAATCACCCTCAATCATGCGGTGGGCGGTGTCAATCCAGCCGCTGTGGATGCGGCGCTGCGAACAGGTGCGCGGGTCGTATGGATGCCAACGGTGGACAGCACAGCTCATGCTTCGGCGTTTGGGGTGAGCGGGCATTGGGATGTTCAGCATCCCGTAGATGTTCATGGCGAGGATACACACCGTCCGCCGCCGATCACGATACTGCGCGACGGGAAGCTGATCGGCGCGGCGTTGGAGGTGCTGGTGCTGTGCCATGAACGCAATGTGGCGTTGGCAACGGGACACTTAGGGCAGGCGGAAGTTCGCGCATTGACGGAGGCGGCGCAGCAGCGCGGTTTTCGTCGGCTGATTATAACGCATCCCTTGTTTCGCGTTCCCGGTTTTTCGCCTGATGAACTGGTCGAACTGGCGCACGACGGCGTATTTTTTGAGTTTACGTATTGCAGCGTATCTCCAATGTGGCGGCACACGACGGTTGAGGCGTGTGTCAGTGCGGCGCGTGCTGTCGGTGTGGAGCGCGTCGTTTACAGCAGCGATGGCGGGCAAACCCATAACCCCATGCCGCATGAAGGCTTGCGCTTGCTGGCACAAATGAGCATTGAGCTTGGTTTGAATGAAACGGACGTGCAGCGGATGATTCGAGATGTACCGCTGCGCTTGATCGAGATGTAGCTAAAGGATGAAGACAGGATGACCGTCAAAATCAGCATCATCGGGGCAGGCAGCGCCATGTTCTCGTTGAACTTGATACGCGACTTTTGCCTGACGCCCAATTTGAGCGGCAGCACGATCAGCTTTATGGATATTGACGAAAGGCGCTTGAATGCGGCACACGCGCTATGTTCCCGTTACGCCGAAGAAATTGGTATCCCGCTGAAACTCGAAAAGACCACTGACCGCCGCCGCTCGCTTGAAGGTGCCGACTTTGTGATCAACACGGCGTTGGTTGCCGGGCATGATCGCCTGCGGGCGGGCTGGGAAATCGCGCGGCAGCACGGCTATCGCATGGGGGGCAGCCTCCATGTTATGCACGATGAGGCATTCTGGATCAATTTCTACCAGTTCCGCTTATTTGAATCCGTGATTCAGGATGTCCTCGAAATCTGCCCTGATGCGTGGTATCTCAAGGTCGATAACCCCGTTCTCAGCGGGATCACCTACCTGAGCCGCAAGTATCCTACTGCCAAGATCGTCGGGTTGTGTCATGGCTTTGCGGCGATCTATCGTATCGCCGATGTGCTGGGACTCGACCGCGAAGGGCTGACGTATGAAATTCCTGGTGTCAACCATTTCGTGTGGCTAACCCGCTGTTTTCACAACGGTCGTAACGTGTTCCCTCTGTTGGATGAATGGATCGAAACGAAAGCTGAAACCTATTGGGAAACTTCCAAGCCAAGCGACTTTATGGGACCGAAAGCCGTCGATCTGTATAAGCGTTTTGGAGTGTTTCCGATTGGGGATACCTGCACGACAGGGGGCGGTTCGTGGCCCTACTGGTATCACACCGATGAGACGACGGAGAAACGATGGCGCGAAGACCCTGCCGCTTGGTATCGGGATTACTTCGGTCATTTGGACTCTAACGTGCAGCGTGTTCGACTTGTGATCGAGAGAGAAGGGTCGCGGGTAACTGATGAATTTCCGCCGCGCATGTCCGGTGAGGTGATGGTACCGCTTATCGAAGCGCTAGCTTGTGACATTCCGCGTGTCGTGATCGCAAATATTCCAAACTTAGGCTCATATGTGCCAGGGGTGCCGACGGATTTTGCAGTCGAAATTCCTGTGTTGGCTAGTAAGCGAGGCGTTCAGGGAATTCAGACCACAGGTTTGCCGTCCGCCGTCACATCGTGGCTGCTGCATGATCGGGTTGCACCGATTGAAATCGAACTTGAGGCGTATGAACGGCGCAGTAAAGACCTACTGCTGCAACTTATCCTAATGGATCCTTACACCAAATCTGAGGCACAAGCCCGCGCAATGCTCGACGCGATTTTGGCTCTGCCCTTTCATGAGGAAATGCGCGCGCATTATTGCTAAGCATTTCCCTTCGTCGTTTGAATGGGCGGAAATAGAGTACGACTAGGCGTAGTGTCCGAAAAAGGGATTCAGGGGAGTTAAGCGTGTACGGTGCGAAAACCTTATCCGCAGGGAAAACTAAGCGACGCGGCGGTAATCGTGGATGAGTCCATTCAAGATATTGCGCCGTTCGATCTGTCCCTGAGGGTTTGAAACTGGCAGCGGGATGGGGGTGCGTTGTTCGATACCCTGATGCGGGCGGGCGTAATTGTAGTAGCTGATGTACTCGGTAAGGACGTAGTGCAGGTGACGCTGGTCCAGCATGATGAGCTGGTCAAGGCATTCTTCGCGGACAGAACGGATCCAGCGCTCGGCAAAGGCATTGGCTTTGGGTGCGCGCACCGGTGTTTTGAGGACGTCGATGCCTTCGGTTTCGGAGATGGCGTTGAAGACAGGCGTGTACTTGCTATTGCGATCGTGATAGCAAGTAGCGTGCCGGATAAGTCGTCTCCTCAAGCTGCCACAGGAAGTTCCTTGCCTTGTAGGGTACGAAAACTCTATCCATTCTCACGGGTTCACGACCAAGAACGGACTTCGTCTGGTAAGATAGTCCTTCTCATCCCTGTAAGGTGCGAAAACCCTATCCAAGGGAGAAATCCATCTGGCAGCCAATATGTTTAGGAAACAAACGTCAAAGTTCTAACACTATCAAAGCCTATCAGAGAAATGGCTTGTTGTTATATTTTCAGTGAATAGCCGCATAGCAATCTTCTCTAGACAGATTTTTCCGCCTGACAGGAGGGTTAGGCAGCGACGTAGAATAAAAAAGCACTCAAGATGAGCGCGACTAGCATTACAGATAACATTACGGTGACCCTGACGGGCTTCAACATCACCCTGTACAGTGCGAAAACCCTATCCACTCTCATGCGCTCTCAACCAAAAACCGATTTCGTTTGGTAAGATACGTCCTTCTCATCTCGCAAATTGGTCACTCTCTTCATGTTCTGGCATTCGCTTCACCAACTCATTGCCTTTCTGCTCGACATCCTGCATGTCGTTCGGCAACCGCTCGATCAGAAAGACCTTGAAATCCTGTTCCTGCGCCAACAGCTTGCCGTTGTTCGCCGTCGTCAGAAACGTGGACCGTCCCTCTCGCACTTTGAAAAGCTTCTGTTCGCCGCCCTCGTTACCCATCTCAAACAGACTGGGCAGCCGATTCGTGAGCACTTGAGCAACTTCCTGCTTCTGTTCCAACTAGACACCCTATTGCGCTGGCATCGCGACTTAGTGCGCAAGAAATGGACTTACGCCTCAGCGAGAAATCGAGGCGGACGCCCGAGAACCGACGCCGAAGTGGAAACGTTGGTTCTGCGACTGGCACGCGAGAACGGTTGGGGCGGCGGCAAGCTGCACGGGGAGTTGAAAAAACTGGGCGTGACGATCGGCGAAACGACCCTCCGCGACATCCTGCGTCGCCATGACATTCCTCCCGCCCCAGAACGTCAACGTCGAGCAACCTCATGGCGTACATTTCTGAAACACTACCTGTGATGGCTACTTAGGCTATCCGGAGAAGGTTCACCTCCAAGAACTGCTACAATTCCCCCATTCGTGCATTCAACAACCTTTCCCAATTGAGAGTAATCGATGCGTCGTCAATTCCTGCAGACCCTCTTCCAGCAGCTGTTTGTCCGTGTCATCGCGCCCATCGAGCGATACTTCAAACGTTGTCTGCAACCAACCATCATCCATCCAACACTTGGTGCCGTGATGGATGTCACACGCAGCAAGTCCGAGTTGATCGCTGAAAATGCGTTTCTGCGCCAGCAGTTGGTGATTCTACGGCGACAAGCAAAGCGCCCTACTCTCACGCCCTTAGATCGAGGGCTGCTTGTCATGCTCGCCAGTCGACTGAGGACGTGGAGGAACGCCTTCCTCATCGTCAAGCCCGACACCCTACTCAGCTGGCATCGACAAGGTTTCCGCTTGTTCTGGCGACACAAGTCGAAAGCGAAACACTGCCCACCACGCGTCGCTCCGGAAGTCATCGCGCTCATCCATGCGATGGCGCTCGACAACCGACTGTGGGGAACCAAACGCATTCAGGATGAACTGCACCTAATCTCGACTTCCATACCCCGTCTTTTGCATGTTATTCGCTTACACTGGTATGGCTTGTCCGCTTTTTGGCAGGCATTGGAAAAGGACTTTCGCCAGTTT
>Ga0163147_10004112_pt1 | contig 18728 bp, 18 predicted proteins | sample OliLakLV19MP6G1_FD_148597 | JGI IMG/M metagenome (GOLD analysis project Ga0163147, IMG submission 148597) | Freshwater microbial mat bacterial communities from Lake Vanda, McMurdo Dry Valleys, Antarctica- Oligotrophic Lake LV.19.MP6.G1 | ecosystem: Environmental > Aquatic > Freshwater > Lake >...
CTTTCTTAACATTTCCACCAGTTCCAATAACATCTGTGTCGTTTGCACCATATAGGGATAATTTCGCTCGTTCGATACCAGCATGGTATGCAAACCGAACCGTTTCACGCCGAGATCGCGGGCTTGACGGTAGGCGGGCAGCAGTTGATCGTGGCTAATCCCGAACTTGGCTTCAATCGGGTTGCCGATGATCGCATTACCCGTTCGTCGTGCGCCGGGGTTATACCGGAAGCTGATCAGGTCTGGGACAGCGGGTAAATTCCCCAATAGGCTCATATCATCCAGATTGAGAATACAGCCGCCATCAGCCATCGCCGCCCGAAACTCATCCGGCGTGGTGTTGTTCGATGTGAACATAATATCGTCACCGCGCCCGCCGACCTCACGACTTAACAGCAGTTCGGGGAGCGAACTGCAATCGAAGCCGAAACCGAGATCACGAATGATGCTCAAAATATGCGGGTTGGGCAGAGCTTTGACGGCGAAATACTCTCGAAAACGAGGCACGCCCGCAAACGCCTGTTTGAGCGCCGCGCCCGTTTCACGAATCCCCACCTCATCGTAAATGTGAAACGGTGTCCCAAAATGTGCGGCGACATCTTCTAACGTGAGAAATAATCGCTGTTTGAACGCTTCTGACATTGGCATAATGTTTCTTTCGTATCGAGCGATGGCGTGAGAATGTTGACTCCCCCTCCCTGAATTCGGGGAGGGGCAGGGGTGGGGTCAAATCGGGTTCGCGCCCGATGTGTTCAGCCGTTCCATTTGTTCATCTGTGAGCCGTACTTCTAACGCGCCGATGTTTTCCGCAAGCTGTGACTCTGTACTGGCGGCAATCAACGGAATGATATTGCGTTGCAGCATCCACGCGATAATCACTTGATTCACGCCCGCGTTCGTTTCTTCTGCTACAGCGCGTAACGTTTCCAGTCGCCGCTGGTTATCGGGCATGTCAAATTCATAACGGAAAGGGCGGTCATCACGGGTATACGATCCCGCCTGTAACACGCTGTAGGCAAGCACGGTCAGGTTGCGAACTTGGCAGTAATCTAACAAATCATCGTTGACCATTTCTTGCGGTTTGACGTTTGTCCCCGGTCTCAGTCGCAGATAGGTATAATGCTGCTGGACGCCGCAAAACTGCGCCCATCCATGCGTTTCGCTGATCCAGCGGGCTTCTTCCAACCGCCATGCCAGATAGTTACTCGCGCCAATGAATCGCACTTTACCCGCCTTCACCAGTCGATCAAATGCCTCTAGCGATTCTTCGAGCGGCGTATGGCGATCATCCGTATGTGCATAATACAGGTCAATCGTATCTGTGTTCAGCTGCCGCAGACTCTTTTCGCATTCGGCTTCAATATCGCCCGCCCGCAGTTTTCGCGGCACATCCCCATAATCGAAACCAACTTTGGTGGCGATGAACAGGCGCGAACGGTTGCCGCGTTCCTGCATCCACCTGCCAAGCACTGATTCACTTTCGCCGCCTTTGAAGCCTTCGACCCAATGCGAGTAAATGTTCGCGCTGTCGATGAAACTGCCGCCCGCGTCCACATAGTGATCTAACAGGCGATACGACGATGCTTGATCGTTGCGCGTGCCAAAATACATCGCGCCTAAACACAATGAGCTAACTTCAACCGGAGTATGGCTTAAGATTTGCGTTTTCATAAGGCTCAATCCTCAATTGATTGTCGATTTTCGATGAACCACTTACAATCAGGTAAATACGATTAACGGCATTCGATTTCATAAATTCATAAAAAGGAAAGTTAATGCCAAAAAATGTTACCCGACGAGAGTTCTTACGCGCAAGTGCTGTCATGGGTCTAGGAATTGCTGCAAATGTGCCGCACATCGCACACATGCAAGAATCCACACCCGAAGCACCCCCACCCCCATGACCCCGTTTGAAGTAGACGGCAGCATCAAGCGGGTACACGATCCCGCGATCATTCGGGGCGAAAATGCCTACTACTTGTACTCCACAGGCGCGGGTATTCCAACGCGCCAATCGCCTGACCTTATGAACTGGGAAACGACATTTCCGCTCACCGTGTTTCCACGAACCCCCGCGTGGGCGCTTGAAATGATCCCCGGCGCGAACGATGTATGGGCGCCCGATATATCGTTTTACTGGACAAGGAGAGTAGCTCATGATCGATCTTCGCACATTTGAAGTTTGGTTTTTGACGGGAAGTCAGCACTTGTACGGCGCGGAGACTCTGCGTCAAGTGGATCAGCATTCAGAAGAAATTGTTCGCACATTAGACGGCGTACTGCCCGTACAAATTATGTTCAAACCTGTGCTGACCACCTCGGAAGAAATTCACAGCATTTGCTTGCAAGCAAACGCAGCGCCCAACTGCATCGGTGTGGTCACATGGATGCACACCTTCTCGCCGTCGCGCAATTGGATTGCGGGCTTGGCTGCGTTGCAAAAGCCGCTGTTGCATTTGCACACCCAGTTCAACCGTGACATCCCCTGGGCAGACATCGATATGGATTTCATGAACTTGAATCAAGCGGCGCACGGAGACCGCGAATTCGGGTTCATCATGAGCCGTATGCGAATGAATCGCAAAGTGGTTGTTGGTCACTGGCAAGACCCCGAAGTTCAGGAAAGCATGTCAGTTTGGTGTCGTGCCGCGTCTGCGTGGCACGATGCGAAGGGCGCGAAACTCGCCCGTTTTGGCGATAACATGCGCTCGGTTGCCGTCACGGAAGGTGATAAGGTTGAGGCGCAAATCCGGCTCGGCTATGCCGTGCATGGTTATGGCGTGGGCGATCTCGTACAGGTCGTGAATCAGGTGACAGACGCCGAGATCGGGCAGTTGGTAAGCGAGTATCAAGATCAATACGTGCTTGAACCCGACTTGCGTCCCGGAGGCGCACGTCACAGTTCCGTTCGAGAGGCGGCTCGTATCGAAATCGGGATGAGAAACTTCTTGCAAGCGGGCAATTTCAAGGCATTCACCACCACTTTTGAGGATTTGCACGGCTTAGTTCAGTTACCGGGACTCGCCGTTCAGCGCCTTATGGCGGAAGGCTACGGTTTCGGTGGGGAAGGGGATTGGAAAACGTCGGCGTTGTTACGTGCGATGAAGGTGATGTGCGTCGGCTTGACGGGCGGCACATCCTTTATGGAAGACTACACCTATCACCTTAGCCCCGACGGTTTGAAAGTCCTAGGCGCTCACATGCTCGAAATTTGCCCCACCATTGCCAGCGGCGATATTCGGCTAGAAGTTCACCCGTTGGGAATTGGCGGCAAAGCAGACCCCGCACGGCTCGTGTTCAATTCGCAGACCGGCACGGCGATCAACGCCTCCCTGATGGATATGGGCAATCGTTTCCGTATGGTCGTCAACACGGTTGATGTGGTGCCGCCCGATGCGCCGCTGCCCAAACTCCCGGTTGCGCGTTCCCTATGGCTGCCTCGCCCCGACTTCAAAACCGCGCTTGCCGCTTGGATTTACGCGGGTGGAGCGCATCATACGGGCTTTAGCCTGTCGCTCACCTCAGAACATATGCAGGATTTCGCAGAAATGGCGGGCATCGAATTTTTGCAAATTGATGAATCGACTCATCTGCGCCAGTTCAAGAACGAACTCCACTGGAACGACGCCTACTATCTGTTGACTCAACGCATCTAACTCGGATGAGACATTCACTCGCCCTTTTTGCTCCCCCTCTCTCTTTTCGGCTATGCATTACCCACAAGTGGGAGAGGTCGGGAGAAGGGCATAGAATAGAGAAAAAGGGTGTAAAAAGGGGAGCAGAGATGAGCGCAAGACTGCCAGATGTTCGACTAGAGGCGCACTTGGAGCGGTTGGTTGAGCAGCTCGGTGCGGCACTCGACAAAAGTATCCCTCAAGCCTGCGGGAGCGCGCATGAAAGTAAAGCCGCTTACCGTTTTTTGGGGTAACAAGCGTGCTGACGCCAGCGAAGCCAGCTTGACCCTCTCGGTGGTGGATGTGCAGGAACACGATCCGCCTGAAGGGGAAAAAGCGGTGCATTGGCTGCTGCTGACCACGCTGCCCATCCAAACTGCCGCTGAAGCTCGGCAAATCACGACTTGGTACAGCTTTCGTTGGCTGATTGAGCGCCTCCATTATGTCCTCAAGAGCGGGTGCAAGCTGGAGGAAAGCCAACTCAGTCAAGTAGTGCGCTTGGAACGGCTGTTAGCGGTCTACACGCTGGTCGCGTGGCGTATCCTTTGGCTCACCTACCAAGCGCGCCTGACCCCCGACACGCCGTGTACCGTTGCCCTTCAACCCACCGAATGGCAGGCGCTTTACCTTTTTACCCAACGCCAGCGCCGCTTACCCACCAAACCACCCTCGCTGCGTCAGGCAGTCCGCTGGATTGGTCAGTTAGGCGGGTTTCTCGGACGCACAGGCGATGGTGAACCCGGTGTCAAAGTCCTGTGGCGGGATTGGACACGCCTCCAGGACATCGTTACTACCTTCACCCTCCTCCAACCCCCACAAGATGTGGGTAATGCATAGCCGAAAAAGGAGAGGGGGTCGGGGGGTGAGTTTTTTTTCTTCGCTTTATCGAAAAAGCGCCGTAAAGCCCCCGCCTTTAGGCGTGGGGAGTATGTCACACAGGGAGTCCTTATGACCTATCAAGCAGCCCAAAATCGTTACGAGCAGATGCAGTATCGCCGCACCGGACGCAGTGGTTTGAGGATTCCGGCTGTGTCGCTTGGTTTATGGCACAATTTCGGTGGCGTCGATTCGCTGGAAACAGGTCGCGCCATCATCCACCGTTCATTTGATCTCGGCATTACGCATTTCGATCTGGCGAACAATTACGGACCGCCTCCCGGTTCTGCTGAAGAAAACTTTGGGCGCATTCTCGCGCAGGATTTGCGCTCCTACCGTGATCAACTCATCATCTCGTCCAAAGCGGGCTATCACATGTGGGAAGGTCCTTACGGTGAATGGGGTTCGCGCAAATACTTGATCGCCAGCCTTGACCAGAGCCTCAAGCGCATGGGGCTAGAGTACGTCGATATTTTTTACAGCCACCGCTTTGACCCCGAAACGCCGCTCGAAGAAACCATGATGGCGCTTGATCATATCGTGCGGCAGGGCAAAGCACTCTACGTCGGAATCTCGAATTACAGCGCAGAAAAAACACGCGAAGCAGCACACATTTTGCGCCAGTTGGGAACTCCCTGCCTCATTCACCAACCGCGTTATCACATGTTTGACCGTTGGATTGAACCTGAATTACTCGGCGTCCTGCATGACGAGGGTATTGGCTGTATTGTTTTTTCCCCTCTCGCACAGGGCTTGTTGACTGACCGTTATCTGCGCGATATTCCCGAAGGCTCACGCGCTTCAAAAGCACACAGCTTTTTGAAGCCAAGCCACATCACTGACGAGAAGATCGCTAAAGTGCGGCAGTTGAATACGTTGGCACAAGCACGCGGTCAAACGCTGGCGCAGTTGGCGCTGGTATGGGTGCTGCGTCATCCCGGCATGACCTCCGCCTTGATCGGCGCAAGCAGCGTGAAACAGGTGGAAGATAACGTCGCGGCTTTAAACAACTTGACCTTTAGCCCGGAAGAATTGGCTCAAATTGAGCATATACTCGCAACATAGCGTGTGTATCAAAACTGAGGCATAATTGCCATTCATCCCATGCCACTTTGTAGACCATATATTTTCCTGTTGCGAGATCGCGCAATAGAATGACCTATAGGGAGTTGCTGTTTAGCATGGTTGTTGGCTTGCAAGGATGGTTGAATCGAGTGACTTTTCACGATCCACTCGAACGGCGATTAGCGCCTCTTTTACAACTCATCCTCATGGTGTTAGTTGCTACATCGGTTCTGGCAATACTGTTGAACGTGATCTTTTTTGGTAGTAGGGGAGTTTCTTGCCAATCCCTTGCATGATCGTGGTGACGTTGGTCGGCTTCTTTATCGACCTCTTTGGAACTGCTTTCCGCAAAGAACTTGCGATAGCAGGGATGCGAACAAACGAGTTGACCCGACTCCACGAATCGCTGGAAGCCTATGCCAATAATGTTCTTGGCTTGAAAGAACAGTTAGAAGTGACGCTCCGCAGCATTGGTGATGCTGTGATCACAACCGACTTAGGGGGTCATGTCGTGATGTTAAATGCCGTCGCTGAACAACTCACGGGCTGGACTGATGCGGAAGCACAGGGACAGCCACTTGAGTCGGTGTTTCACATCGTCAACGAAACGACGCGGATTCCGGTAGAGAATCCGGTCACGAAAGTGTTGCAGCAGGGAGTAGTAGTCGGGTTAATTCCCCGTGAACTGCACAAAGTTGCTTTCGAGCCATTCCGACAGGTCGGGCTACAAGACCCCGCACAGCGTAAAGGGACAGGGTTGGGCTTGGCAATTTGTAAGCACATCATCGAAGCACATGGGGGTGAAATCTGGATTGATGCTGAAGTTCAATCTGGAACGGCTATTATCTTCACACTCCCTCTTACTAGGGAGGGCAGTACAGTGTAATATGTGAAGTAAGCACCGCTAAATCGATGCATGAAGGGGGTCAGAGTGGTTCGTGTCCTGGTAGTTGAAGACGACAAAAATACGCGCCTGTTTCTTTCAGTCGTGCTGGAAGAATTGCGCTATGAAGTGGTAGAAGCACCGAATGCAATGGAGGCACTTGTTATCCTACATTTCGGTGAAAAATTTGATCTGCTCATATCCGATTTGCTCATGCCAGTCATCGATGGAATGCATTTTGTGACATTGGTACGACAACATAACGAGCATATTCCTATACTGGTTATCAGCGCCCATTTGCAGACGATGACTCCACACTATGGGCTGCCAGATAACATCGCCACGCTGCCAAAGCCCTTCAGCCGGTCTGAATTCATCGAAGCCGTTCAAAAAGTGCTTGCCACGCCTCAAGAATGATAAACGAGCGGGGCGGTATGCTGAATGCCGTCCCGTTGCTTCTGATTTGCCTCTGGTTTGCTTCTGGTTTCTATCTCGTTTTTCTCTCCTTTTCTTGTTTCCCATCTATGAAATTACTGTGAAATTTCTTTGACATGGCTTGATTCTTCGTTTAGGATACGAATATGAATCATTAATTATTAAGTGAGGGAGTGCAGCATGTCATTAGCCAACGCACAGCAATTCATCATGGACGTTGAATATGACCCCGACCTGAAAGAGCGTATCGCAGCCTCTCATTGGGACATCAATACTATTTTTGATGCCGCCGCCGAACGAAACTTATCTTTTACCGAACGAGAATTAGAAATCGCGCTTGACCAGATGTGGGGCGTGCTTTCCGAGTAACCCTTGCGCTTTAGGGTTTCTGTCCCTGCCAGCGCGGGTTATCAATAATCTGGGGCGTGCCATCGTCCTCAACCACGAGTTTACGAAAACCCTGCTGTTCAATCGTGCCGTAATCATGACCTGCATTGCCGGGGTAAGCGAAGAAGAACACCAAATCTTCGCTCGTACTCACGTTGACCGAACGATGCGCCCAACGCGGCAGTACATACAATACCTGACCGGGGCGGAAGGGCAGCACGCTCGAATCGCCTTCCGGGTTTTCCAGTACCATCATGCCTTCCCCGCGTAGGCACAGATACACTTCCCCTGTCTCTAAAACTTTGTGGAAATGCCCTTTCGTCATGAAATATTCATCGCCCACTTTGCCGGGGTGAATGACAGTGACCCCTTGCAGCAGTTCGCCCTCAATCTCAGGACGCTTGATCTCGTACACCTCGTACAAAATGGGATCGTCAGGCAGAAGCGCCGCATAAGCCGCGTGATCCGCGTACTGTCCCTTCATTGACGATAGTCTGCGGGTGGTGTGCGTGTCCCATGTCGTCGGCAACCCACTGTCGAACGGAAGCTCAAATGTAAACGGTTGATTTTGCATAATCAGTCGATAGTCCCCGTAAATAGGCGCTCAGAACCTCAAGCGTAGCACGCTCCTGTTACAAACCAAAAAACGCGGCGTAGAATCATGGCAAACGCATCAAAATTTCTGGGAGTTCATCAAGGGTCAAGAACGCTCGTAGGGGAGGGGCAATGTCCCCTCCCGCCATAAAAAGCACGGGCGACCACACGGGGTCGCCCCTACACGCCCGCTCTGACCCCAATACAAACATCTGCTGATTTTGATACGATAGCCTTGGGCGTAGAATTGTGTAATATAATATCCAGCCAAAGTTATATATAATTGCCCTTAACGAAAAGGAGATGTTTTTATGTCGAAGCCCGAAACACTCTATGATTTAGCAGGTGGCGCAGAGGGGATGCAGCGTCTAGCTCATGCATTTTATCGCTATGTGTTTGACGATCCCCTCATGCTGCCATTGTTCCGCGACCCGGATGAAGATCATGTTGGGCGAATGGCATTGTGGCTTGGTGAATTTTTCGGCGGCTCATTAGAGCATACAAAGCAGCGCGGCGGTTTTCATACGGTGGTTGCCGTACACGAACCGCTCAACATCAGTGATGCCCAGCGTGATCGCTGGATCAACTATATGATGGCAGCGTGCGAGGAAGTCAACATGCCGCAAGAAGTCGTAGATTTTTTCACACCACACATCTATTTCGGCGCAATGGCGGCTCAACGGCATTCGCGTCGTTAGATTTACCCCCCTCTCCGTTCGGAGAGGGGTTGGGGGGTGAGGCTAGATTTGTAGGGGGAGAGGCTTTTACAGCCCGAACCCGAACGGAAACAATGCCCCGTTCGCATCCTGATTCAATGCGTCCAGCGGCACTTGATCCATACTGCGCGGGAAAGAGAAAGCTAATTTGCCCGTGAACGGATAATCGCCAAACAATACATCTGCCACGCCTTGACCTTCTGTGCCGGGAAGCCATGCCGCCACAAACGCATCTGCCAGCGGCAGCACCTCCGTGATGATAAGCGGACGCCCGGAGATCAACACGACGACCAGTTTTTCGCACAGCGCACGCATACGCTGCACAAGTGCAACATCTTCAGCAGACACGCTCAAATCTGCTTTATCGCCTAATCCCTCAGCATAAGGGGTCTCACCGATCACAACGATGCCATAGGCGGCTTTTTCGCTGCTGCTGAATTGTCCGTCGGTGTTATGGTCAACAGCCGCGTCTACGTTGTCCCGAATGCCCTCAAGCAGACTTGTGCCGGGGGTCGTTGAACCGGGTTCACCTTGCCACGTAATTGACCAACCGCCGCACTGCAACCCGATATTGTCCGCAGCTTGCCCCGCCACGAGAATAGGGAGGTGTCGTGGGATCGGCAGCGCAGCCCCTTCATTTTTGAGCAGCACCAGCGACTTACGTACCGCTTCCCGCGCAACTGCCCGATGTTCAGCCGATCCTACCGACGGGATCAAATCTTCCCGCCCGAAGGGTTGATCGAATAAGCCAAGCCATGCTTTGACTCGCAGAATTCGCCGTACCGCATCATCAATTCGTTCAATCGACACCTCACCCGCTTGGACAGCTTCGGTCAGGGTGTTGATGAAATCTTTGTAGGCGTAGGGAACCATCACCATATCCAACCCCGCGTTGATCGATGTGATCACGCCGGTTGCATAATTCTGGCTGATCTGGCTGACTGCCATCCAATCAGAAATCACAAAGCCCTGAAAACCGAACTCGCCTTTCAGCACATCGGTGATCAAGTAGCGTTGCGCGTGCATTTTCACGCCTTGCCAGCTAGAGAACGACACCATGATGTTCTGTGCGCCCGCATCAATCGCGGCTTTGTACGGCGGCAGGTGAATCGAGCGCAAAACCGACTCATCAATCTGTGCATCCCCTTGATCGATCTTGTGGGTATCGCCGGGGGTCTGCCAGTTGCCAGTCAGCCATTCATACGTCGAAGTTGATCCCCATGTTGTACCGCCGTCGGCAACAAAATGCTTGATCGACGCCAGCACATTGTTTTCTTGCAATCCAAGCATGAAGGGAATAGCGAGTTCGGTCACGAGCGCCGTATTTTCGCTGAAACCTTCATACGTGCGTCCCCAACGAATATCTTGAGGCACAGTCACCGCCGGAGCAAAGTCGAAATGCACATTGGTCGCCAGCAGTTCTCGCGCTGTCACTGCTGCGATTCGCCGCATGAGGTCGGTATCTCGCGTCGCGCCCAAGCCGATGTTATGCGGGAAAATCACCGCACCATGAACATTGTTGTGACCATGTACACCGTCCGACCCGTAAATGGTCGGAATGCGTAAGCGTGTCGTCAAGGCGGTTTCTTGATACGCTCGTACCATTGCCGCCCATGACGCCGCGTTATTCGGCGTAGGATTACCGCCGCCGCCGCTGAGGATCGAACCGATAAAATACTCGGCAGATTCCTCTGGCGTAATACTGTTCTTTTCGACTTGCGTCATCTGCCCGATCTTTTCAGCAAGAGTCATCTGCTGGATCAGTGCTTCGATGCGTGCCTCGCTGCTAGGGGCAGAGGTAATGGTGCTGCTTTGCATAGTGGTTCTTTCCTCAACTGCGAAATTCATTGTGGATATATGTCTATTTATCCACACCTGTGATAACAATGCCTTGAATAAAGACTCGCTGCGCCATGAAGAAGATCCCCAGAGGCAGGAGCATCGAGATAATTGCTGCCGCAAGTACAAGATGGGGTTGCTGGCTGTATAACCCGTTGAATTCTGTCAACCCCACCGTGATCGGGTTGGCGCGTCGATTTCCCGCGAGGTAAATCAGCGGACCAAAAAAGTCGTTCCACGCGAAGAAAAAGTGAAACAGGGCGACGGCTGTCAGCGCGGGAATCGCTTGCGGCAAAATCACCGCAGTGAAAGTGCGAATGCGTCCTGCGCCATCGACCATAGCGGCTTCTTCCATCTCACGCGGAATGGTCAAGAAATACTGCCGCAGCAAGAAGATATTGTAAGCGTTGCCGAACATTTGCGGCACGATCATCGGAAGCCATGTCCCTCCCCAATCTAATACACGCACAAAAAACGCATACGTCGGCACGAGGGTTACGGCAGGTGGCAAAATGATCGTAGACATCAACACCAGAAATAGCAGATTTTTGAACGGGAAACGGAAACGTGCGAAACCGTAAGCGACCATTGAGGACGCAAAGACCGTGCCAGCAGTTGTAACGAGGGCATACACCAGCGTGTTGGTCAGCAGTCGCAAAAAGTCGATGGTTTCCCACGCTTCAGGGTAGTTTTCCCAGTGGAAGGCTACCGTCGTGACAGGGTTCAGGCTTCGCCAGTTGCCTTCCCACTCAAATGTGCCGGCATCCGGGTTTGCTACATCAATCATGGTGCTGGTACGCCGCCCGGCGTCGATCATGGCATATTGCTGAATACCCGCATCAGTGGGGACTTCGTACACCGGATATTCTTCACCCTGATACACGAAATTGACAGGGTCGGACGGGATGAGGGGAGCGCGAATATCGGCGGCTTGTTCGGGAGACTTCAGCGAATTCACCACTCCATACAACAACGGCATAATATAGATAGTCAGCACGATGAGTGCCAAGAATGTGACGCCGAGTTTCATCAAAATGCTACGGCGCTGATAGGCAATCTTCCAGTTTTGTTTGTCGCCTGCTGCTATTGCCGCCATGTTATTTCGACTCCCCTGCGTAGTAAACCCAATAACGGGCAGTTCCAAACAGGAACAGTGTAATTCCCAGTGCCACAATGAACATCAACCATGCTAACGAGGAACCATAGCCCATATTTTGATACGTAAACGCTTGTTTATAAAAATGGACCATGTAAAAGTTTGTCGAGCCTTCGGGGTAGCCGTTGCCATTATTTAACACCCAGGGGACAATGAAATATTGGAGCAGACCCACCAGACTGGTGATCAAATTATAGAAGATGACCGGGGTCACTAACGGGATCGTGATATTCCACAAACGCCGCCACCAGCCCGCGCCGTCAATGGTCGATGCTTCGTAAAGTTCAGTAGGAACGCCCTGCAAACTGGCGAGATAGATCAAAACTGTGTTGCCAATGCCCCAGATACCAATGAAAGTATAGGAGATCAAAATCAGGTTGGGATCATCCATCCAGCGCAAACCATTCGTCCCAACCGCCTGAATGCCGACGCTTTGCAGCAAACGGTTGATCCAGCCCGTGTTGGGGTTGAGTACTTGCGCCCAGATTAAGATGGAGGCAATAAACGGAACCATTGTCGGCGCATAGAACAACGTGCGAAACACATTGCGACCCAGTAAACTCTTCGAATTTAGCAGAACCGCCAGCGAGAATGCCAGCCCCATGCCTATTGGAAACGAGACAATGGCGAAGCGGAATGTAATCCACATGGCTTGCCATGTTTCCGGGTCAGAAAGCATTCGCCGCCAATTTTCAAGACCAATAAACGATGCTGCTTCGGGGTTCGATAGGGTGAAGTTGAATAATGAGAAACCAAACGAAACGATCATCGGTAATACATAAAAGAGGATAAAACCGATCAGCCAGGGGCTGATGAAGAATAATCCCCAACGGGCTTCACGCCACGCTAAAGGGGACATCTTCGTCCGTCCGGTACGCCGACCACCCACGCTTTGGCGTGTACTGCTGATTTCAGAAAGCATGTCCACAGTAGTCAATCCTACATACTTGCACAGCGAGCGAACGAGAGGCGCTGCTGCTGACTGGCAATTGCTCAATCAGCAGCAGTGTCTTAAGCGGAAGTTTTGTTAACTAGCTTCCCGCACTCGCTGCATCGAAGATCGCTTGCAGGTCGGCTTGGAGGAGGTCAAGTTCCGCATTCACATCTGCATCAGCGTTGTTGTCAACGACTTGCAGGTACTGTGCATAGCGGTCAGTGGCTTCGAGGAAACCGGGCATACCTTCTTCGTGGTTCGGAACGTCAGGGTACGCCAGTGCTTGCACGGCGACATCCCAATTGATATCGAAGTTGGTGTTCGGGTATTGTTCTTGCAGGGTCGCCGTAAAGCGTTCGAAGAACGTCGGTTGCAGGCTCAAACGAGCAGGCATACCACCGTAAATCGTGGCGAGGGTTTCGGCTTGTTCACCCAACAGGTAGCTGAGGGCGGTGAAGGCTTCTTGGGGATGCTCTGTGAAGCGCATGATACCAAACGTATCAGCATGGAGCTTGGCAGTTGTCACTCCATTGTTCGACGGAATGGCTGCTAAGTCCCAACCTGCCGCCAAATCTGCTGTACCCCAACCCATGTACCACAGGTGCGTCGGCATCATGGCGACGTGACCGCTTCCGAGCCAGTTGCCGCCCGCCAGCAGATCGCTGCCAGCATATGCGCCGCTAGGATGGAAGGCTTGGTCGCCGTACTGGGCATCGTGATACCAGTTTTCAGCCGCACGCCAATTTTCCGGGATGACCGCGTTGCCGTCTGCATCAACCAGATTGCCCGCGCCGAACAGCGTATCACGACCACGCATATCGGTGTAACCGACGCCTAAGCCCCACTGTACGATCTGGGTGTTGTCGAATTCTTCCATCGACGCATCGTTGCCGTTTGCATCAACGGTCAGCAAACGGGCGAGTTCTGTGGCTGTTTCCATATTCCATTCGTGTTCCACGCCGTCCGCATCAATGTACGGGTCGCCATAGTTCGCCGGAGGATAGGGCAGGTCAGCTTCATCAAACAGGTCTTGGTTGTACATCAAGAAGTAGGGGAACACTGCAAACGGAATACCCAACTGACCTTCGCTCTCGGTGTGGTAGAACTCAACCAACGCCGGGTCAAAGTCGGTCAGGTCATAACTGTTGGATTCGATTAGTTCAGTCAGGTCAAAGCCATGCGCCGGGGAACGATGCACGACCACGAATACCCATTGGTCCCACGATGTCGGGCGCATTGCCAGCCGCGATTTGCGTGTTCAGCACATTGTAGGCTTGTGCGTTGTCCACGACTTCCAGAACGAGTTCAATTTCACTCTGTGATGCATTAAACTCATCCGCGACAGCTTGCTGTAGAGTTGCTTGTTCGCCATCCGTACCGCCACCAAGACCAACATACCAGCGAATCTGGACGGGGGCTTGCGCTTGAACAGCGCTTAACGAAAGAACCAGAATTGCAAGAACAAAAACGACCAAACTTGTCTTACGCATGATTTTCCTCTGTTGTAACCGCTTTCAAAATAGTGTGTATTGCTTGAAAAACGAACGTCCTCATGACGACCATGAGCCGATTAACGAGCGCTCCTACTAGAGAGCGCTTTCAAAATCAGGTAGACATAAAATCTATTCGGATTAGACTGACAGCCTCCTCAATACTATTAGTTGGTAGACAGCCCTGATTGCGCCGCGCCACAACTGGCACGGATGATCAGCGTAGTAGGGAGAATGGTATGGACAGCCTTTGGCGCGTCCTTACCAATGAGCTTGTGTAGGTGTTCGACAGCCAGCACTCCCAGTTGTTCGATGGGTTGACGGATGGTCGTCAGCGGGGGATCAGCTTGTAAGGCAGGGGGCAAATCGTCAAACCCCACCACTGCAATATCGTCCGGCACACTCAGTCGGGCTTCTCGAATAGCCCGTAATACCCCTAAAGCCATGGTGTCCGACGCGACAAAGACCGCGTCCGGCTTTGCTTGTAAGATGCCGTTCATCGCATCATAGCCACTTTGCATCGAAAAATCGCCGCATATCATCAATGCGGTCTCTTCGACCAAACCGTAATCTTGCAGTGCCTTGCGATACCCACTGATCCGATCATCACCCGCTGTATTCCCGTTTGAACCCACAATGGCAACTCGCCGCCGACCCAACTTGATCAGGTGTTCGGCTGCCATGTAACCGCCTGCGAAGTTGTCACAATCAATGTAGGTGATGTCAGCGTTCTTTTCTGGTCTGCCGATCAGGACGAATGGCAGCCCATGATCCATGAAGCGCGGCACAAACGAGTCTTCACGGCGGTCAGCAGTAATGATCACGCCGTCAAGCAAACTTGTGCTTAAGAGGGAACGGATCGTGCGATCTTCATCATCGGTGGACGCTAACAAGAACAGGGAAAGGGTGAGGCTAAGGCGGTTTGTCGCCTGTGAAATGCCTTGAATCAGCGTCGGGAAGTAAGGATCAGTAAAGACCATTCGCGGCGAATTCGGAATGACCAACCCGATAATCCCCGAACGATCCGAAGCCAGAGAGCGAGCAATCGGGTTAGGCGTAAACCCCGTTTTCGTAATAATCGCTTGCACACGTTCGCGGACATCTGGCTTGATGTGCGGATACCCATTGATCACCCGCGACACCGTTGCCCGTGATACGCCTGCTAATTCTGCGATGTTGTCTAACGTAAGTTTCTTCATGTGCCTAACCGTTTAATCATTTATTGACCGCTAATTGAAAGCGCTCTCAAAATGAAGATAACATGAATTTAAACAGCGTGTCAAGCAATTGGATCAAGTGATTTCAATCGGAGGTAAACGAAAATCAGTGTAAGCCAGATGATTCGTGGGGTAATATTCGTAGGGACGCGCAACGGCGCGTCCGCCCTTATCTTGCTCCCCTCCCTTGGAGCGCTTGGTCGGGCAGTTGAGCGCGGCGGTTGACAAAAGCATCCCTCAAGCGTGCGGGAGCGTGTATGAAAGCAAAGCCGCTTACCGTTTTTTGGGGTAACAAGCGGGTGAGCCACGAAGCGATCCTAGGAAAAGCGCAAGCGGAGACGCGCAGGCGGATGGTGGGAGAAACGCACGTGCTGCTGGTGCAGGATACGACGAGTTTCAATTTCAGCCATCATCCGGCGACGGAAGGGATGGGCGACGGGGAGCAAACAGGGTTGCGGGACAAGCGTCATGAGCGGGCGTTTGCCGAGAAGGAAAGCTATAAATGGGTCGATGGATTACCGTCCGCTGACCTGCTGCCGGAAACGGTTCAGCCGATTGTGGTGTGTGATGCCGAGGCACATATCTACGAATTTCTGGACGAGATTCAGGCGCGGGGACTAGACCACGTGATCCGAGCGGCGGATTACCGCAGTTTCACGCCGGAGGGACAAGCGATGTTTGTGGCAGTCGGGGAAAAAGCGGTGCATTGGCTGCTGCTGACCGCTTTGCCGGTCGAAAGTACTGCTCAATCTCAGCAAATCACCACGTGGTACAGCTATCGCTGGTTGGTCGAGCGCTTTCACTATGTCCTCAAGAGCGGTTGCAAGCTTGAAGAAAGTCAACTGCGTCAAGAAGTTCGCCTGGAGCGGTTACTGGCGGTCTACACCTTGGTGGCGTGGCGACTGCTGTGGCTCACGTATCAGGCGCGTGTGACCCCCGATGCTCCCTGCACGGTGGCATTGCAGCAGGCGGAATGGCAAGCGATTTACCTTTTTACCCAACGCCAGCGCCGCTTACCCACCAAACCACTCTCGCTGCGTCAGGCAGTCCGCTGGATTGGTCAGTTAGGCGGGTTTCTCGGACGCACAGGCGATGGTGAACCCGGTATCAAAGTCCTGTGGCGGGGTTGGACACGCCTCTAGGACATCGTTACTACCTTCACCACCTTTACATCACGCGCTATGACCCCTTTAAAAGTTGGACACGCCTCCAGGACATCGTTACTACCTTCACCCTCCTCCAACCCCCACAAGATGTGGGTAATACATAGCTCCCTTAGGAGAGGGATTGGGGGTGAGGCTGTTTGTTCTTATGACTACGTTGGCGTGACCTTTGCCGGGTTCACCAACCGCTGAACTGTCGCCACGAGCTCACGCGGGTCAAACGGCTTGCCGATGAACGCAGACGCGCCAAAGTGCATCGCCAGCCGTTGATCCATTTCGCTAACGCGGGCGGTCACAGCCACAACCGGAACATCATTGCCCAGTTTACGCTTGAAGCTGAGGATCAGGGTGCGTCCGTCAATGTCGGGCAGGTTGAAATCCAGCAGAATGATCGATGGTTTCTCTTTCGTGACCGCTCCAAGACTGGTTAATCCACGCAGATAATGACGCACTTCAAAACCCGCTGTAGACAACGCACGGATCATCAAATCGGCGTTGTCTTGGTTATCTTCGACCAGCATGACATAAGACATTTTCGTTTTCCTCAGCTTATCAAGCAATAGATTTAGCCGTGAGTAGTTCCTCTACACATTCAATCAATGAGGCAATTGGTACAGGTTTTTGCAGCGTGCGCGTCCGTGAGTCCGTTATTTTCTCTTGATTGTCTTCACTCATTAAGATGATCGGGATGTGCTGTGTCGCCTCATGAGAGCGCAGGGTTGCATACATCGACAGGCTGTTATCAGTCAGCGTGGCGTCGTCCATGATGATCAAGTCGAGCGTAAGCGTAGACGCCAGTTCCAGAATGTCATCGCCGGGATGATGCTCAAATACGACGTACTTTGCATCTTCCAGACTGCGATTGAGTTTTGCGCGGGTTTCCGCGTCCTTTTCGATCAGCAGAACGATGCGGCTGCTTTCCCAATTCATAGGTTCAACCTCAACGGTGACCCGTGTCACATCGGTATCAGGTTCGGGGTCACTTGCGAGAGCAATTTGCTCCGCCGTCGCTAAGGGCAGCGTGAATGTGAACGTGCTGCCAATGCCAACGGCGCTTGTGACTTCTAGTTCGCTGTCGTGCATCTGCAAAAGGCGCTGGCAAATGTCCAAGCCCAAACCCGTTCCCTGAATGGTGGCTTTGTTTTGAATTTGCGCGTAGCGGTCAAAGATGGTTTTTAAGTCTTCTTCATTGATGCCGATGCCCGTGTCTTGCACCGAAATACGCACCTGATCGCCTTGCAACTCTGCTTTGAGCGTCACATAGCCCGTATCCGTAAACTTGATCGCGTTGGACATGAGGTTAAGCAGCACCTGCCGAACGCGCAGCGGGTCGCCCCAGATAAACGGGAGCGCAACGGGATGATCTGGACGAACCTGAATCGCCTTGTCTTTCACCAGCCCCACCGATGTAGCGACGACGCCGCGCACAATATCAAGCAGATCAACCGGCTGGGGCGAAAGTGTCAGCTTGCCCGCCTCGATTTTGCTCAAGTCCAGAATATCGTTGATTAAGCCGAGCAGATGCTCACCGTTCTTCTGGATGGTCTGAATGTCTTTTTTGTAGATGTCGGGCAGTACGACTTCTTTATACATCTCAGGGATGTACAACATTGATGTGGTGTAGCCGATCACCATATTGAGCGGCGTGCGTAATTCGTGGCTCATGTTCGACAGAAATTCAGATTTGGCATTGCTGGCGGCTTCGGCAATGCGCCGCGCATCATCTAGCTTGGCGGTACGATCTCGCACGCGCTCTTCCAGCGTATCAATCGACTGCTTGATCTGCTTCGCCATGGTGTTGATGCTGACTTGCAGCGTACCAATCTCGTCCCGACTCGTGACAGCGACCACCCGGTCAAAGCTGCCGTTGGCAATTGCCCGCGCCGCTTCTGTCACATCAATGATAGGGCGGCTGATGCGCCGCGAGAACACGACCGCGACGATTACGCTGATGACCGCGACCACGCCCAACGTAAACAGAATGCCGATTTCCTGCTGCTGAACAATGGCGAGAACAGACGAGAGCGGCAGCACCGAAACAACTGTCCAGAAGAAACCGCTTGCTCCTTCGGGGGCAGTGCTTTCGTAGACGATCACATTGTCACCCGCTTCTGTGACTCCGGTTTGCTGACGATCCAGCAAGAACGACAGTTCGGGCGATTCTTGCTGTACGGTGATGCCCGTACCCACCGCCGCGCCAAAACGCTTATCGCCGTCGGGATGTGCGATATACGACCCCGTTTGATCTGCCATAAACGTCATGCCATCGCTGTTTTGCTGCGCGGTCACGAGTTGGAGA
>Ga0163147_10004128_pt1 | contig 18689 bp, 16 predicted proteins | sample OliLakLV19MP6G1_FD_148597 | JGI IMG/M metagenome (GOLD analysis project Ga0163147, IMG submission 148597) | Freshwater microbial mat bacterial communities from Lake Vanda, McMurdo Dry Valleys, Antarctica- Oligotrophic Lake LV.19.MP6.G1 | ecosystem: Environmental > Aquatic > Freshwater > Lake >...
GCAAGCTGGGCAGTCAATGACTGGGCGGTTTGTAATGGAACAGCTTGGGAGAAAGTCCAAACAACCAATTCTGTTACAAGTGTTTTTGGAAGAACGGGCGCGGTAATAGCTTCGGGTAATGACTACAGCGCTTCACAGATAACCAATACTGCCAGTGGCAACATTGCCGCCATCACCGTTCAAAACGCACTCAATGAATTAGATACTGAAAAACTCGCAACAGGATTAAACAGCGGGCTAATTTTTCTAGGTAATGCTTCCAACCAAGCCACAGCAGTAGCTTTATCTGGAGATATCACTATTGATAATGCTGGTGTCACCACGATTGGGGCAGATAAAGTGGCTCTTGGTACTGATACAACCGGCAACTACCTTGCCACTCTAGCCGACAGTGGTGCAGGTATTTTCACTATCGCCAATTCTGGCGCAGAAAATGCGGCGGCAACTATCGCTTTAGCCAATAACAGTTTGAATTTTACAAAATTCGCCGATGCTCTTACTCTCGACGCTAGCACTAGCATAACTCTCGGTGGTAATGATTTAACTTTTGCTCTCACTGGAGCCGGTTTACCAAAATTCACTCGGGCTTCGGCTGGTCAGTGGATGAATTTTTCCGATGGCACTGACAGTTTTGGTATGTATAATCGAGCTGGCACGCCAGAAAGTTCAATCGCCGCTGACAAAGGTTCGCTTGCTATAGACACAACTAACGGCGCGATGTATATCAAAACCACCGACACATTAAACACCGGCTGGTCTGCTTTTGGTTTGGCTAGCGCTGGCATTACTTCGTTCAACGGTCTCACGGGCGCGTCACAAACATTTGCAACCAGTACTTCTGGTACAGATTTTACAATATCCTCTTCCGGCACGGCACACACTTTTAATATTCCCGATGCTTCTGCTACCGCCCGCGGTCTCATCACAACCGGCACTCAAACAATCGCTGGTGCTAAAACATTTACGAGCGCTCCGACCTTCTCAACAATGACCGCTGGTTCAGTTACGTTTGCGGGAACAGCTGGCGTAGTATCACAAGATAATGCCAATCTGTTTTGGGATGATACAAACAATCGCTTGGGTATCGGCACGGTAACACCAGGCTCCGATCTTGATGTTAAAGGAACTTTACGTTTATCTGGTGCTACTTCCGGTTTTGTCGGTTTTGCTCCAGCCGCCGCAGCTGGCTCTACGATATATACTTTGCCAAGTGCTGATGGTACAGCAGGACAAATATTAAGCACTAATGCATCTGGAGTTCTTTCATGGGCAACTAATAGTGGTGCCACTTCTCTCGCTACTCCGACTGGGACCAATGCCAATGGCGGATCAATCACCAATAACGTGCTCACGCTTTCTTTTGCCAATGGATCAAATCCAGGACTGATTTCTACTGGCACTCAAACCATCGCAGGTGCTAAAACATTTACGACCGCTCCGACCTTCTCAACAATGACCGCTGGTTCAGTTACGTTTGCGGGAACAGCTGGTGTAGTATCACAAGATAATGCCAATCTGTTTTGGAACGATACAACTAATCGTTTGGGTATTGGGACAGCAGTACCAAAAAGCTTGTTAACTGTCAATAAGTTTGGGGTTGAAATGGCAGCAAACGCTTATGATGTATTTAGACTTATTTCAAATGATCACCCGGTGATGAGAATGTATGATGGTGATGGGACTGTGGCAGCAATTGGTCCAGATAATAATACGTTTTATATTGGAAGTAGCGGTTCATGGACTTTTAAAAATGGCACAACTCAAACAGGAGAACTGTATAATACCGGGACTAACGTAGCTACTATATCTGTCGTAGGGGCGTATGTTCAAGCGTCAGATCGACGTGAAAAACATGATATTACTGATCTGACATATGGACTAGAGACGGTTCTTAAATTAAAACCAAGTTCGTATATTTATAACATCGATGAGACAAACGCAATGGCACTCGGCTTTATTGCTCAAGACCTTCTAGATGTTGTGCCAGAAGTAGTTTCTTCTACTGGCGAGGGTGACGCCCAGAGGTATGCAGTTAACTACTCAGGACTAGTACCTGTACTAGTGAAATCTATTCAAGACTTGAATTTCAAAGTCGAAACCGGCTTTGGCTCGATGAGTGTGGAGGAGATTGAGGACTTTGCCCACGCGGGGGCGATTGCTTCTTACCTTGATGCTATTAAGGCAGAAGGTCCGCGTAATCCAGTGGCGTATATTGCACAAAAGATGGAAGACGGCTTTAGTGCGGCGGGAGACTTCGTGGCCGAGCGGGTGACGGCAATTAACGGCTACTTTGAAAACCTATTTGCCAAAAATATTCAGACTGAAAATCTCTGTATTGCGGACGCACAAGGGGGAGAAACCTGTATCACCAAAGAACAATTAGATATGCTTCTAGAATCGGCAGCCGCAGAGGCGAGCCTATCCGTGGGTAGTCGTGACAGTAATGGTAGTAACGGTGGTGGCGGTGCAGTAAGTGATAACCCTGATCAGGGCGCCGCAGACGACTCAAGTAGTGAGGAACCGGCAAGTGACGAAACAACTGGTGATACTCTTGCCGAGACCGAACCACTACCGCCTGAAGAGACGACAACAGAGGCTGAGACACCAGTTGCCGAAGAAACCGCCGTTGAGGTAGAAGTAGCGCCGGAAGCTGACGCCTCTGCAGAGGAAGAGACGCCGGCTGTAGATGTCCCAGCACCAGATGAACCGACCACGCCAGTAACACCATCAAAAAAATTGACTACCCATATAGCTAAGTCAGCTGGAAACTTACCCGTAAGCCTTTATAATCGAGACATATGACAAAAGAAAACCCGCGCGTAAGAACACGCAAAGCTGTAGAATTAGACGAAGAGACGAACGTGGAAGTAGTGGCCCGTCACGTAGAAAGTGAACCAAAGTCACGCTCGTGGGTGTGGGTTATCGTTGGTCTTGTTATTGCAGGACTGATTGCTACGCTCTTGTACACGTACTTCTACTTCACCTCAGACGAGTACCGAGAAAAAGCCGCTGCCAAAGAAGTGGCTGAACTTATCACCGAAATTGGTACTAAGATGATTCTGCCAGTGGGCGAAGAGCCAGCCATTTTTGATATCACCGACCCAGCCCAACTCGCGTCCCAGCAAGCGTTCTTCGTCGGTGCAGAGCAAGGCGACAAGCTCCTGGTGTATTCGACCACCGCCAAAGCGATTATATACAGCCAGAGTCGCGGGCTGATTGTGAACGTCGGTCCGGTGACTTTTGATGAAAATAGTCTCGGGACGCCAGTTGGAGGTGCTGTACCAGCTGCACTTGATACTGAAATTAATATGCCGGTTTTACCTGAAGCTGAAACGAATGTTTTGCCCGAAAGTGGCGCCGAGCTCGAAGCTGGTACCATAGAGGAAACCAATTAATTAATGTATGACCAAAAGACTAAAGATTACTCGGCAAAAAAGTATCTTTGTTCTTTTCTTGCTTGTGGTCGGTTTCTTTGGTGTCAGCGGTCTAACTACCTTCGCCTCAAGCGTGGGCACTATCGACGCTGTGCACAAGGTGGCCAAAGTCTGTAAGGACGAAGCGTGCGCTAGCTTTGGAAACGTAAACTTTGCCCCGACTATAAACGCCAGCACACCAGGAGCCGTAGCGCTTTCTATTACCGACGCCGGCTTAAGTGGTAACGCCTGGGGTGATGGGATAGGCTGGATAAACTTCACCCCAACGGGCGGGGGAGTAACGATAAACCCAACGACCGGTGTGCTCTCCGGCACTGCTTACTCGAGCGTCGGTTCGTGGATAAATTTCTCTGCTACTGGGCAGTCGGTGCGCCTGGTTGATAACGGTGCCGGCAGTAACTTCCTCGGTTACGCCTGGGTCTCGGGCGCCAAGGGTGGCTGGCTTAAGTTTGATTGTACTGACGCCAGCGCGTGCGTAAAAACCAACTGGCGCAGTATTTCTAATCGCCCCAATGCTGGTGGTGGCAGCTCAAGCGGTGGGGGCACGCGAATAACCAACGATGTAACTACACCCGAAATAAATCCAGCCGAGCCAAATTTAGTACCGACTAATCCGGTAGACTTAGCTACCGACGTACCCGATGAAGGAGTTAGTGTCGGTCCGGACAGAGGCGTACCGCCAACCTCTTTCCCGCAGCCACCAGATGGAGCGGATGGTGCGGCCACCGACTCGCTACCAAATCCATTTGACCTAAATGGTAATGGTAATCCCGACCAAAATTCACCAAATGCTACAACTAATAATTCACGCGAGGGTAGTGGAGGTGAAGCAAGTGGTGCCAACAACCAAAAGCGAGATTGCTTCTGGTGCATTCTCATCGACCGCAACACGGTATTTACTGAAAATGGAGAAGTGCAATCCTCACTCCTAAAATACGGCTTCGTCGCCGAACAATTTGAAATACCCATCCCACTCTCCAAACTCTTCTCACAAGAGGGAGCCGAAGCCCCTTTACCTGACGTAGACGCCACCAGCCTAAGCCTCACCGCCTTACTACTTTTAGGTATCCGAAGATTTCTCACCTCACAGACCCTGAGAACCTTACTGGCAAGAATATAGATATATAGAATAAAAGGTTAGGAGCATTCACTAGAAACCTTTAGTCGGATATTACTGAGATTGATACTCAGATCTAGTTTAAAAGAATCACCGCTTTAATGCATGCATTAAAGCGGTGATTCTTTTTCCTGGACGACTACCGAGAGTCGAACCCCTCTCAGTAGGTCTCATTAGTGGGGTGGCTTTAAATATAATTAAACCCACCAGCGGTTCAAGTTTCGCATCGGGGTCATTTCAAAGACCCTCAAAATATCCTTGTTTTGAGCCCTATAAGTAGGTCTCACTAGTTGGTGCCCCCTAGACGTACCGGAAAATTACCCATCAAGCCCCGCAAGGCTTTTCAAGCGACGGGAGCTCCTCTTTAATGACCCCTCTCGGTAGGTGGCATAAATTCAAGATTGAGAGCAATACTTAGAAATGGTATTATTGTATTAATATATGCTCCAAAATGATTTAGAAAAGTTACTTAATGATATTTTAGCCACTCAAGAAGGCGTGGTTGTTGAGTTTAAGGAAAATAATTCTGATCCAAATGTTGTGGGTATTAGAATTTCCGCTCTTTCTAATGCTGCTAATTTAGATGATAAGAAATATGCTTATCTCGTTTATGGTGTAGAAGATAAGACTAAAAAGGTAGTAGGTACTACTTTTAAACCAAGTACTGAGAAAATTGGCAATGATAATTTTGAATTCTGGCTGACAAGAAAACTTAATCCTAAAATTGATTTTTCAATCCATGAGTTTGATTTTAAAGGTTTTTCTATCACTTTGTTTAAAATTCCGCCGGCCACAAATCAGCCAGTAAAATACGATAATGTTGCATATATAAGAATAGGTGAAGCTACACCAAAGCTATCTGATTATCCTGATAAAGAGAGTAAGATTTGGAGTAACATAAATCGGAAAAGCTTCGAAAGAGGTATTGCTAAAGAACATACGACCGTTTCTGAAGTTTTAGAACTACTTGATTACGCTAAGTATTTTTCACTGACTAGGCAGGAGTTACCAACGAACACAAATGACTTTGTAGAAAGAATGGCTCAACATGGTCTTGTGAAGAAAGTATTAGACAACAGCTATGACATTACTAATTTAGGAGCCATATTGTTTGCAAAAGATTTGAAACAGTTCCCAACCATTAAACGTAAATCAGTCAGGGTTACTGTGTATGAAAATAATTCAAAAGCCAAGCGTGAGAAAGAGCGTGAAGGTGGAATGGGGTATGCTATCGGCTGGGAGAATTTAGTGTCTTACATAATGGATCAGCTTCCACAGAATGAAGAAATAACAAAATCTTTCAGGAGAGAAATTAAAATGTACCCAGAAGTTGCATTGAGAGAGTTTATTGCCAACGCACTTATACATCAAGATCTATCTATTACTGGAGCAGGACCCACTATCGAGATTTTTCCGAACAGGATAGAAATCACTAATACTGGGGAACCTCTAATTGAGACAGATAGATTTATTGATCATCCTCCACTTTCCAGAAACGAGGATTTGGCGTCATTTATGAGGCAGATCAAAATATGTGAAGAGGGTGGAACAGGTGTTGACCGAGCTCTTGGTGAAATAGCTCTATATCAACTACCAGCTCCGAGTTTTGAAAGGTTTGATAACTTCACTCGGGTGACTTTGTATGCTCACAAAGAATTGAAAGACATGACGACTGCAGATAAGGTGAGAGCTTGTTATCAGCATTGTGTTTTGAAATATGTTGAAAAAAACGGAAGAATGACAAATTCTAGCTTAAGAGAAAGACTCGGTATTGGCGAAAAAAATTATCCTGCTGCATCTGTGATAATTAAAGCTTCTATTGAATCGGGTTACATTAAAGAGTCTGAAAAATCTAAAGAATATGTCCCCGTATGGGCATAAACCATGTAGTGAATCTTTGAAATAACTAAACTTTTAATCAAAAAACCTTTATTTTTAAGCCTATAATGATGTAGTGGGTATGTAGTAACAATAAAACCACCATAGGGTGGTTTTATTGTTACAGCCAGACTTACTTTTATATATGAGGCATTAACCCCTCTCGGTAGGTCTCGCTAAGTGGTGCCCCCGCGAGGAATCGAACCTCGAATAACGGCTTAGAAGTCCGCAGTTATATCCATTTAACTACAGGGGCAAATGAAGAATCAAGCAAAAGCTTTAGCTTTTATTTGAGTTCTGAATGATGACTCTGAAAGATTTCTCTTACAGGGGCAAATGAGAAAGAAAAAGAAAGTTTATTTTCTTTTTACTTTCGAATGCAGCACCTGAAAGCTTCTGCTTACAGGGGCAATTGAAGAATCAAGCAAAAGCGATAGGTTTTATTTGAGTCTTAACGCAAGCTCTGAAACGGCTCTCTTCCAGAGGCGTAGCGCTACAATAGCAGAAAAATAGCGGCGAGGAAACCTTACTAAATACCAAAAAATCTAGGAGCTGTGCTCCTAGATTTTTTAGAGTGTGCTTACTGTGTCGTTGTCTCACTACGCCTGATACCGCAGACTTCACAAAATGATCCCCCGCTTGTACTCATGTGGCTGCAGTTCTCACACTTTGTCTTGAGATGATAGCCGCAGATGGGGCAATTATTCATCGTGGGCAGGACTTTAAGTGAGCAGTGAGGGCAATGACCATTTTTGAGCGCGCGCATGGTAACCGCTTGTTTGTTGTAGAACTTCTTTTGGATCAGGTAGATCAAGAAGCCGAAGAAGGCTGGAACTAAGATGAAAGCCAGCCAGTAGAGTAGGGTCCACAAAATAGCAAAGCCAGAGAGAAAGGCAAAGAGCGCTTCCAGGATTCGGTAGGGAAGTATTTCGTAGATAAAGACGAGTAATACCTGAGCGCTCATAAAACCAAAGGTTGCCACCACACCGCCCCAAATTATGGCGTATTCCGAACGCCTCTGCTTTGAATTACCGTACTTGCGCCATGAGAAGTAAAAGACCGGGAAAATAAGAATGACACTGACGAGGAAGATGGTGAGTTCGTACATTCGGACCTCATTTTCATATCGATTATAGGCTTCAATCAGTGTCTCTCGGAAGACGGTAGCGTTTTGGGTAATTATCTCGACGAGCCGTTCTTGCTCTAGTTGTGAAGCTTGAAGTGCTTGCTCGAGTTGCCCAATTTTTGTTGCGCCAGTACTGACAGAGGTTCCGATAGCAGATGTATCTAGGACATTTCCGTTGGCATCGGTCTTTCCGGCGACGTCTTCAATAAGGGCGGCTTGGTATTCATCAATATTTTGACTACGTCGGTATCTTTCCTGCTCAAGACTACTTACTAGAGAAGAGACTTTTTGCGCTACTAGTTTTAGTTGCTCAAGATATGGGACAGTTTGATTGTAGGCAGTATTCAGGCCGAGAGTGATTTCTCTATTTGTAAAAGTACACGGAGCGTTGTTGTCTGCATAATTGTAATAATAAGAATCATAAGAACTGTAATTGTCGTATGGATTAACCTTAGCGTATTTCGCCAAAGTATCAGTACAGGAGGTGTTAGGGATGGGGCGGTCTATACTCTCTTGAATTGAAGACAGGAGATTGTTGCCCTGCCAAATGCCAAAAATAACCATGAGGATGAGGAAAAAGTAGCCGAGCTTTGAAGTGCGCTTGGCATCGATTTCTTCATACGGCGCATAAGCAGCATCACTCGCGACCGGTTCTTTTTTCCAGAATAAAAGTTTCATAAGTATTAATATATTAGTAAGTCAATTAATTGTAGCATCTTGGCAAATCTGGAAAGAATTTAGGTTGGGGCTAAGATGACTCGAAAAAGCAAAATGCTCCCTGCAGAAGCTGGGAGTGCTTTGCTTTAGTGCCAGAGTCAGTTTAAACGCAGTTGAGTATACTAAAAGTTAATTAAAATTAACCACAAAATTGTACATCCCCATACTACAAAGGCCTTGCAAAGTTCCCGTCTGGGGACTACCAAGATCAATAATTTCTTCACCGGTTTGTGGTAGTACTTTTTGGTAACCGATAGATCTGATAATCAATGATGATGAGCAATCGTAAGTACCGTTTGTTTTTACAATTAATTTTGTCGGAATGTTTGCTTTTGCAGTGGAAACTTTAGGAGAATAGCCACCCTTAGCATTTATGGTGACATACTGAACACTTTCTCGTATTTCGACGTTTTGTGCAGTGTCAATCTTTGCTAAGCCGGGGCTACTTTTTGGTTGAACAAAGAGCATAATACTGATAACGATAACCAAGGCGACAGTGATAATGATTGAAGCAGTTCTATTCATAAATTTTTAGATGTTAAATAATGGAGGAATAATTCCTAATCCAGCAAGTCCAGCCAGTAGTGAAAATAATCCTAGGCCGATAACAACTATTCCTGCCGCTTTAAAAAATACAAGAGCATGTTTTCCACGAGCAAATGACGTTGAGCCGAAGGACAGAAGTAGGAGCATTGGTAGTGTTCCGAGAGCAAAGGCAAACATCAGAAGAAAACCGGACAGGAAAGAACCGCTACTTAGTGCAGAAATCTGCATCGACTGTGTAAAGCCACAGGGTAAGAAAAAGGTAGCAAAACCAAGGAGAAGAGGGGTAAAAGATTTATGTTCTATTTTTCTAAAAAAGTCGAATAGTCCTGAAGGTAGAGTAAATTTACTTTTTGTCATAGCGCCAACTAAGTTTAATCCCAACAAGAGCATTACTAGTGATGCAATGATTCCCAATATTGACGTTAGTGTGAAGCTGACATTAAAGGCACTGCCAATTAATCCTAGTACACCACCTAATATTGCGAAACTGATTAGTCTGCCTGAGTGAAAAAGCAAGAAGGGTTTTGTGTCACTGATATTGTCTTGCGACATTTTGGCAGAAAGGGACAAGACTAAACCTCCGACTAGTGCCAAACAACTAGATACAGAGGCAATAAGACCGATGATAAAACTTGTCACCGGTGTTATCTGACCACCGATTCCAAAATTTAAAATCCCGGACTTTTGCAACCAGAAGAACATAATCAGAAAGCCAAGCCCGATGGGTAAAGCCTTCCAGATGACATCGCCACCCTGATTTTTTTCAAGGGTCATTTCAGTCGAAACTGTATAGCCGCGTGATTGAATTTTATTGTTAATAATCCGTACAAGTTCTTCAGGCAGTTCATTGCTTGCGATTTCCACTTTCAGAGTCTTGTCTTTCAAATTAACACTAGAACTTTTAACAAAGTTCAACTCCGATAAGTCGTCTTCGATGAGGATTTTGCATGATGCACAATGAGTGCCAGAAATATGAAGGGTATATTTATTCATAACTATAATTTTTTAGTCTTAATGCGAAGCGAGTTTGTTACCACAGATACCGATGACATCGACATAGCAAACCCGGCAAAGATTGGATTCAAGAGCCAACCGAAGATTGGGTAGAAGACTCCAGCCGCAAGCGGTATACCGACGATGTTGTAGATAAAGGCCCAGAATAAGTTTTGCTTGATGCCTCTCATGGTGATCTTAGAAAGTTTGATTGCTTTCACTAACTTTGAAATATCGCCCCCAAGAAGCGTGATACCAGCTGACTCAATAGCGACGTCAGTACCGGTTCCCATGGCGATTCCGACATCTGCTTGAGCTAGGGCTGGGGCATCATTAACGCCGTCGCCAGCCATGGCCACTACGCGTCCTTGCGTTTGCATCTCTTTAATCTTTTCCAGTTTGTCTTGAGGTAGTACATGAGCAACGATATCATCGATTCCGACAAGCGAAGCAATGTATTTTGCGGCCTTCTCGTCGTCACCGGTTAACATAATCACTTTGATTCCTAAGTTATGAAGATCGGCGACGGCTTGTTTTGATTCCGGTTTGATTTCGTCAGCTACCATGACAAAACCAAGGACTTTTTTCTCGGTAGCAAGAATTACTGGAGTCTTACCCTGTGAAGTAAGCTCATCTAGTTTTGTGATATCAAAACGAAGATTTAGGCCACTCATTAATAATGTATTGCCGACAAAATATTCAACACCCTTGATTGTACCCCTTAATCCTTTTCCTGGGATACCTAAAAAACCTGAAGTTTCCGCTAGAGAGATATTTTTTTCTTGAGCGTAGCTAACAATTGCGTGAGCTATTGGGTGCTCGGATTTTTTTTCGAGTGAGGCGATGATAGACACTAATTCGCTGTCGTCTTTATCAGAAAGGTTTTGGATATTCACTAAGGTCGGCTTGCCTTTAGTTATTGTTCCTGTCTTATCAACGACTACTGTATTAACCTTGTGAAGTTTTTCAAGGATGGCAGCATCCTTGATAAGGATGCCTTCCTTTGCTCCTTTGCCAACACCAACGATAATTGCTGTTGGTGTAGCAAGGCCAAGAGCACATGGGCAAGCGATGACTAAGACACTGACAAATGACAAGATTCCTAGTGATAGTGCTTGCGAAAAACCAATAAATTGAGTACCGACAGAAAGCCATATCGTAAATGAGGCAAAAGCAATAACCAGTACGATAGGCACAAATACTGCCGATATTTTATCTACCAGTGCTTCAATTGGAGCCTTACTTCCTTGAGCTTCTTCCACCATTTTTATAATCTGTGCGAGTAGGGTTTCTGACCCTATTTTTGTAGCTTCAAAAATAAATGAGCCATTGGTATTTATTGTTCCAGACACCACATTATCACCAACTTTTTTTTCGGTTGGAATTGGCTCGCCAGTAACCATTGATTCATCAACAAAAGAGTTGCCTTCAATAATGCATCCATCAACGGGAATTTTATTTCCTGGCTTAATAATAACTTTATCACCATGAACGACTTCATTAAGTGCAATCTCAATTTCTTTACCGCCACGAATAATTACGGCAGTCTTTGCTTGAAGACCAAGTAGTTTTTCAATCGCCGCACCAGTTCTTAATTTTGAACGAGCTTCAAGATACTTTCCAAATGTTATAAATCCAATTACTACAATAGTTACATCAAAATAGGTGTATTCAGGAACGCGAAGGAAGGTGCCGATAGAGGGCAGGAGAGTAATGGTGATACTATAAATATAAGCAACTAGCGTACCAATACCGATGAGGGTATCCATATTGGCGACTCGGAATTTAAGGAATCTGACAACGCCAAGTAAATATGGTTTTCCAACCCAAAATAAAGCAATTGTTGCCAAGACCATGGAAAGGGTATTAAAAAGTACCATTGGTATTGGCAAATTTGGTACCCAAACAGTGGTGCGGGCCAAAATATCCCACATCATGAGAACAAATACTATTAATGTAACTGGAAGCATAAATTCCGTTTTATTCTTCAATTCATTAAGAACCGCTTCTTTAGTGACAGTATGGTCATGTCCACCCTGATCTTTACTTATTTCTCCAACAAGCGTATAGCCAAGTTTAGCAACTTCTTGATTCATTAAATCAAGAGATGTTTGGCTGTCATCATATTCAATTTTCGCCTTCTCGTTGCCATAATTGACTGAAACAGAATGAATATAAGGAAGGGCCGAGAGTTTCTTGGTAATGACTGACGCACAGCTAGCACAGTGCATTCCTTTAACTTTTAAAATTTGTGTAGTCATAGGTATTAGATGTTATACCAAGCTGTCCGTAGTCCCGTAAGAGTGTTTAAACCGTTTGTTAAAAACGCCTCGACGGCATCAGCATTATTGAGAATCGCTGTACGACTTGATTTCTTTCTCGTTTCTTGCGTCATAGCGATTCCATTTTCATGATGAGCTATAATTGCGTTTAAAAAACGTAAGTCAAAAGAATCACCACTAGTACCAAGATTAGCAACAATTGGATCACGAACATTTTTTGTGTCTCCATACCAATCCTTTTTCCAAGCATAAAGCTCAGCAATAGCTTTTGGTTCATCAGCTAAAATATTTTGTGCCAGAGTCTTCATTTCAGTGCGAGTCGTGTTTTTACCAAGTTGCTCTGCTAAAAGCATTGCCCCACGGTGGTGGGCAATCATGGAGTTTAGGTACCGGAGATCAAAAGTCCGGTCAGCCTGCCCCAGACTCATGGAGTTTTTGTCGTACATTGAGGTTTTATATTCAGGTGTCAAATAATAGCCAAAACTAATACCTACCAATGTGCCAACAACCACTAAACCCGAAGCCAAATATATTGATATTTTCATATTATTTTCGTTTGAGCTTATAAACTTTAATAATTTCTTCTTTAGCCTTCTTTATTTGACCTGACTGCATCTGGTGATGCACACAATGGCCAAGGTGATTCTCAAGTAGCATATCTTCGACGTTTGATAGTCCCTGCTTTACTGCTGATGTTTGAGTAATGACGTCAATGCAGTAAGTGTCCTCCGTAACCATTTTTTGTAGTCCGCGGAGCTGACCTTCTAGGAGTTTTAACCGGCGGACCACTTTTGCTTTATTATCTTCATTCATGTATTTCATATAAAAACAGCATATACCCCCAGGGGGTATATGTCAAATCCATAACTATACTAATTAACAAGCAAAAGAAAAACCCGCAAAGCGGGCTTATCAATGTGCGCGATGAGAGGCTCGAACTCCCGACCTTCGCAGTGTAAATGCGCTGCTCTACCAACTGAGCTAATCGCGCGGCCGACTGCTTAATTGCAGTTGTCATATCTTACCTGTTTTTCAAATTATTTCAACGTTCTTTGATTCACTGTATAATAGATGGATGACAGAGATACAAGGAACAGTAATTGGTAAGGTGCAGGGGGTGCAATTTCGTGATTATGTGCAGGTGATTGCTGGGGAATTAGGTGTTGTTGGTTATGTGAAAAATAACCAAGATGGCAGTGTTTTGGTCGTAGCCCAGGCGCAGCCTGATACGTTGAAAAATTTTGTAGAGTACCTTCATGAAGGATCGGTGTTGTCTTTGGTAGAAGGGGTAGCGGTCGAGTGGCGGACTGCCGAAGTGGCCTATAGTGATTTTTCAGTAAGGTAATATATGACAAATCAACAAGATATTAAATGTGTCGGCTTTATTATGGATGGGAATCGACGGTATGCACGAGAACAAAAAGCTGAGACTTTTACAGGACATCTCGCCGGCAAGGACAAGCTTTTTGAAGTGATCAAGTGGGTGGCTGAAAAGGAGATTCCCCACGCTGTCTTCTACGCATTTTCAACTGAAAATTGGCAGCGTGATAAAGTCGAAGTAGAAAAACTGATGCAGCTATTCCAGGCGACTATTTCTGAATTAGCCGAGCGCGATAATAAAGACGAGGTGGCCGTACGCATTATTGGTCAACGAACTGATCTTTCACTTGGTCTCCAGGAATCAATCAGGGAGCTTGAAGCACAAAACCCACAAGAGCCACAATTAACTATTTGGATTGCTTTGTCATACGGAGGAAGGGCGGAGATCTTGGCGGCAGTTAATCAAGCCGTTACTTTAGGAAAAGAAGTTAACCTTGAAAGTTTTTCGTCCTTGTTTTGGAGCACTGGAATGCCTGATCCAGATCTGATAATTCGCACCGGAGGCGAGAGCCGTCTGTCTAATTTTTTACCCTGGCAGACTGTTTACAGTGAGCTGTTTTTTAGTTCTACCTACTGGCCGGCTTTTACAAAAGACGAATTTGAGCGTATTGTCAGTACTTATATAAAAAAAGATCGAAGAATTGGTAAATAACATGACATTTGTCCCAGAAATAATTTTTTCAAATAACGACGTAGTAGTGGTCAACAAGCCATATGGTATATTGGTGCACGAAGATTGGCATTCGGGTGTCGAGGGGACTTTGGTAGAGTGGTTTTTGGAAAATTACCCTGAAGCTAAAGGGGTTGGAGAAGAAGCTTTAAAGCCAGACGGAACTCCACTAGAGCGGTCAGGTATTGTGCATCGGCTAGATCGCGAGACTTCCGGGGTAATGATTTTGGCTAGGAATAAAGAGGCGCATGCCTTTATCAAAAGCCAGTTTCATGACCGGCAAGCAAAAAAAGAGTATCGAGCATTTGTGTATGGACAGATTCATGATAAGTGGGGAACAATCAATCGTCCGATTGGACGCAATAGTAAAGATTTTAAAAAGCGTTCAGCGGAAAAAGGGGCTAAGGGAGTGCTGAGAGAGGCGATCACTCACTTTGAGCGAATTGGGTTTGGTGAATACAAAGGAGAGCCTTTTTCTTACCTCAAACTTTTGCCTCAGACCGGGAGAACCCACCAGCTTCGAGTACATTTACGGGCCATTGACCGTCCAATTATCGGCGATCCACTGTATGCCGAAAAAAGGATAGCTGCCTCAAATAATCTCGATTTAAATAGACTGGCTCTGCACGCTCATGTACTGGAGATTATTCTGCCGCACGGCCAAACTGAACGTTTTATAGCTCCATTACCACTAGAGTTTGAGCAGGCTGCAGAACGTATTGCAGATTAGGTGAGCCTGTGGTAGATTATGGCACGCTTAAACGGCCCTATCGTTATATATAAATATGAAAACAGCAGTTACAGGGGTGAATATTTCACCAATAAATATGAGTGAACGAAAAGAACTTGGCCTTCGAGCCGGGGACACTATTCGTGTGCACCAAAAAATTAAAGATAAAGGAAAGACCCGTATCCAGATTTTTGAAGGTTTGGTATTGGCTCGTAAGCATGGTGATGAACCAGGTGCTACGTTTACAGTACGAAAGGTTGCTAGTGGAGTTGGAGTTGAAAAAATCTTCCCACTCTACTCACCACTTATCGACAAGATGGAAATCGTAAAGCGAGCTAAAGTGCGCCGAGCCAAGCTTTACTACATCCGAGAGAAGGTAGCTCGAGAAATCAAGCGACAAATGCGACGTATGGATGTTGTCGATTTCTCAACTGAGTCAGAGACAGAAGTGGCACTTAAGGTAGCTGCTGATGCAAAGGCGGCAGAAGCTGAAGCTAAGGCGTCTGAGGCAGAGGCTAAAGAAGCAGCTCGCCAAGCAGAAGAAGCCGCGGCCGCCTCAGCTGCTGAAGCGGTTGAAGTGGCGTCCGCTCCAGAAGCAGAAGTGACTCCAGAAGTACCGGTTGAAGAAAAGAAAGACTAGCTCCGATTTAGAAATAAAAAACAGCCGCACTTGAACCGTACCCCAAAAAGTGGACACACCAGTGTCCACTTTTTGTATTCCTGTACTATTAAGAGATAATCAAAATAGATACATGAGTAAACGAATCTTTAGTAGTGTGGAGTGGCGGGAACTAGAGGGAAACCCAAACGTAGCCAAAGTCAGCACCAAGTCCATCACTTATGCCCAGAAGTTCAAGGAGCAGGCACTGCAGCAGTATGAACAAGGCATGTCCGGAGCAGAGATATTCAAGCAGGCTGGATTCAATCTCCAAGTCATCGGCCAGAAGCAACCAAAATATTGTCTCTTGCGGTGGCGCAGACAATTCAAAGAGAATGGTCTGGGCGGTCTGACCGATACTCGTGGAAAAATAAAGAAGAAACGTATACCCAGAAACACCGAAACTGATAGGCTTAAATGGCTAGAAGCCGAGGTTAAGTACCTCAAAGCGGAAAACGCTTTTTTAGCGCAACTCCGGGCCAAACGAGCGGAGTGATACTCAGGCCAAAACAGAAATATAGACTGATCAGAGTGTGTGGTATTGATGTATCTTTAGGCTGTCTCATTGCCCAGGTCTCCACCAGTGGTTACTACCGGTGGCGGAGGCAGGCTGAGGCCGACCCTGCCGACCACAGTGACTACCTAGTTATCAAAGAGATATTTGATAACGGAAAGAAGAAGTACGGCTTTAGAACAATCAAAATGAAGCTTCTAGAACAAGGTATGGTGATGAATCATAAGAAGATAGTGAGAATCATGAAGAAGTACGGACTGCAGACTAAGATACGCCGAAAGAACCCCTACAAAGCCATCATGATGAAATCACTAGAACATCGAACCTTCCCAAATGTACTTAGTCGTTCCTTTGATCAACCTGTTCCGTATACGGTATTTTGTACTGATATCACCTATCTTCCCTATAATCATCGCTTTGCCTATCTCTCAGTGATTAAAGATGTTGCTAGTGGTGAAGTGGTGGCCTGGCATCTGGCTCATCATCTGGAAATGGGATTGGTTTTGACTACGCTAGAGAATCTCAAACGTGACCACGCTCTGCACTTGCGTGACGTTTTGATTCACTCTGACCAGGGGTTCCATTATACAAACCCTTTGTACATAGACATGGTCAGTGACCTGACCATGGTGCAGTCTATGTCACGCCGCGGTAACTGTATCGACAATGCCCCGATTGAATCGTTCTTTGGACATCTTAAAGATGAAGTTGAGTACAAAACCTGCAAGACATTTGTTGAGGTGTATGAGAAGATAGAAATGTACATGGAATACTATAACGGTGGACGACGGCAGTGGGATAAACAAAAGATGACCCCGATACAGTATCGAGATCATCTTTTGTCCCTGGGGTAGTTTTCTTTTGGTGTCTACTTTAGGGGGTACGGTTCACACTAGTGCGGCTGTTTTTTATTTCTCTTGGCTTGAATAAGCAGTATCTTTAAGGCATAATGGCGCCACGCAGTGAAGTAATGCCCAGGTGGTGAAATTGGTATACACGTATCCTTGAGGTGGATATGCCGAAAGGTGTGGAGGTTCAAGTCCTCTCCTGGGCACTAGAAGTAACTTGTTCGGAATTAGGAATATGGAGCGATTTTGCCTGCCCGTCCGGCAGGCTGGCGGAAGCCAAAATCGCGCTTTGATTTTCGCCAAAACCCTTTCCGCCTACGGCGGAAGCCGTGAAATCCCATAATTCCCCCCAGCGTATGGAAACCGTTTTGTCCTTGATTTCAGGGTTAGAGCCGATTTTCTGAAAAAACTTCTTCCATTCAAGATGATTGGAAGTTTTTTCAATATCGGCGGCTTCTTTCAAGGACAAAACGAAACTCCGCAAGGGTTCGATCCAATTCTTTCTCTGTTGCCCAAAATTGGTTTCTGATTCGAGCAAACCCGCCTTTTCGCGCATGATCAGGTCCTTGCGTTGTAAATACATTTCGCGTTCAATATCTCCGTCAAGAAAAACTGAAACAAGCTTGTCCAGTTTTTCGGCGTTTGCTCGAATTTTCTCTTTCAAATTTTGGGCAACACTTCCTTTTTCAGAAATTGATTCTTTTTCCCAAGCAGTAACCTGCTTGTCCATTTCTTCAATTTCAGAAAAAGGAAGCGACACTGATTGAAGCAGATTTTGCAATTGTGCGGTGAGTGCCTTTTCTTGCGTGTACGGCTGTGCGCACTTTCCATTTTTCTTGGTGCAACGATAGTAGGTGTAGCGTGTACCAAATCTGTTGGTGGCATATTGTGCCGTAATCGCACAGCCGCACTCGCCGCACTTTGCAAATCCAGTGAATGCGAACGGAAGAAACATTTTTTGTTTTCTTGGTTTCTTCCGATTCGCAAACACTTTCTGCACTGCTTCAAACAGTGTTGGAGAAAGAATTGGCTCAAAGTTTCCGTTGTGCCATTCACCACGATGTTTAATAAATCCAAGATATGCTCTGTTAGATAACATTTTTACAATGGAAACTTTGGCAAGTGGCGTCCCTTTTTTCTGGACAACGCCGTGATCCGCCAAAAAATCCGCTAGAGATGTCAGCGTATATGTTCCTTTGGCATATTCCTCAAACGCTCGCTTGATAACACGAGAAGTAGTCGGATGTGGCTCAATATTTTTAGTTTTCAAATTATTCACATAGCCAAGAGGAGCGAGCGTTAGCCTTTCACCACGGCGGATTTTTTGGCGGATTCCACGCTTTACATTTTCCACCAAGTTGTCAGAAAAATATTTGCTTTGTCCGAACGCCACTTGCAACATGAATTTGCCTTGCGGAGTTGGCTCAAACCAAAACTGCGGAAAGCGTAAAGAAGCAATTCTGTTGATGTCTATTAAGTAAATTATTTTCCCACCATCAACAGAATTCCGAGCGAGACGGTCGGGGTGCCATGCCAAAATGCCAAGTGGTTCATTACTCGCTTCAATATACTCAATCATTTTGGCAAAACCGTCTCGCCCGGGCTTCTTTGCGCTTTTCGCTTCCGTAAATACTTTTACGATTTCAATGCGTTCTCTGCTCGCAAACTCTCGCAATTCAAAAAGCTGAGCTTCAATACTCATTATCTACTTGTCATCCTCCTCTGTACTCTTGCGAGCATAGAGAACGCATTTAGTTTTGGTTTGAGTTGTTTCCATACGCTGGGGGGAATTATGG
>Ga0163147_10004131_pt1 | contig 18681 bp, 7 predicted proteins | sample OliLakLV19MP6G1_FD_148597 | JGI IMG/M metagenome (GOLD analysis project Ga0163147, IMG submission 148597) | Freshwater microbial mat bacterial communities from Lake Vanda, McMurdo Dry Valleys, Antarctica- Oligotrophic Lake LV.19.MP6.G1 | ecosystem: Environmental > Aquatic > Freshwater > Lake >...
ACCTTATGCCTCTCTTTCCTTCCCATTTATTGGTACAGCAGCTGCGTAAAGCCAACCAAATTGGCTGGATTGACGCAACTGAAAGTTTCTCTACCGCTGAATACAAAGCGGGTTTTGACGCAATAGGGTCTATATAGGGGGAGTTGCGTTTAACCATAGTTAGCACCAACTAAAAAAACGAACCAATCAAGGCCAAGTAAACCGACTTACGGAAAACCTTACTACCCTGCCAAAAACAGTAAGTAAAGAAAATGCAAGACCAAACCGAAAAAAAAACTGCGTCCGCTCAACTGCTGAAAACAGACGGCGGCACTACTAAATCCAACGCTATCGAGGTGCCCTCCATCTCCTTGCCCAAAGGCGGAGGCGCCATCAAAGGCATTGACGAAAAATTTGAGGTCAATGCGGCCAACGGCACCTCGTCCTTTTCCATCCCGCTGCCATTATCTCCTAATAGAAACGGGTTTACCCCACCATTGAGCCTGTCGTACAATTCCGGCACAGGCAACAGCCTTTTCGGTACCGGATGGGATTTGGGAATGCCCGCCATTCAAAGGGGGACCGATAAAAAACTGCCCCGATATCTGGATTCAAACAACCCGGAAGCGATTAAGAAGGAAGACAGTTTTATGTTTTCCGGGGTGGAGGAATTAGTACCATATATGGACTTGGAGCAAGGGGAATGGGAAATCCGGCAAGCAACGGTCGGAGATGTCACCATTCGCCAATATCGCCCCCGTATCGAGGGCGGATTTTCACGCATCGAGCGCATTCATCACCCGGATAACGGATATTATTGGCGGGTCACGTCCAATGGCAATGTCACGACTTTTTTCGGTTTTAGCGAATCCTGCCGCATTGCCGACCCGACGGATAAATCAAAAATTTTTCAATGGCTGCCCGAATTCTCCTTTGATGATAAAGGCTCCTGGGTCAGTTATGAATATAAAGCGGAGAATTTGGCAGGCGTCGAAAATGACGTGCAGGAGAAAAACCGATTTAATGGCAATGCGCCCTTTGTAAACAAGCATTTAAAACGCATTCTATACGGCAATCAGACACCTTATTATATTGATGAAACCAAGCCATATCAGGCGCAATTGCCGGTAAATGCTGCCCATTTTTTTGAATTGGTCTTTGATTATGGCGAGCATGATATGAATGACCCGCAACCTAATGAAAACGCTGTTTGGCCGGCTCGAAAAGACCCATTTTCGTCTTACCGGGCTTGTTTTGAAATGCGCACGTATCGCCTTTGTCAGCGGGTTTTGATGTTTCATGTTTTCCCGGAATTAAATGGCGGTACGCCCACTTTGGTGCGTTCCATAGATATTGATTACACGCTTTCCAATGCACAAAAAGCGGAAAGCGACCGCCCAACGGAGTTGTCTTACGTAACGGGAATTACCCAAAAAGGCTACGTGCTGCGCAATGGCTTGTATACGCAAAAAGCCTTGCCCCGCATGACTTTCGACTACCAATGGCTGCATTGGAATACCGACGTAAAAACCGTCACGAAAGAAAATTTAGTCCACGCACCGGTGGGGCTTTCGGGCAATTATCAATGGACGGATTTATACAATGAAGGCATCAACGGCATTTTGTCGGAACAGGCGAACGGCTGGTTTTATAAATCCAATCTGGGCGAAGATGACCACGGCGAGGTTCGTTTTTCCCACGCAAAATCCGTCATACCTAAGCCTTCTCTCACCGGTCTTTCCACCGGAGTTTTGCAATTGCAGGACCTCGATGCCAACGGTGAAAAGCAATTGGTGGTAAATTATCCCGGCTTGCAAGGGTATTTCGACCGCTCGGACGAGGGCGAATGGCAGCCTTTCAAAGCCTTTTTGAAAACCCTGAACCTGGATTTCCGTGACCCCAACGTGCGGATGCTTGACGTGAACGGCGACGGCAAGCCCGAAGTCGTTTTATCAGATTTGGGCGCATTTTGGTTTTGGGAAAATGCGGGAAAAATCGGCTACGATTCCCCCGAATTAGCCACCAAACCTTACGATGAAGAACACGGTGCTTCCATTGTCTTTTCAGATATGGAGCAACGCATTTTCCTCGCTGATATGTCCGGCGACGGCTTGACGGATATTGTCCGCATCCGCAATGGCGAGGTGTGTTATTGGGCAAATATGGGCTACGGGCGTTTTGGCGCAAAAGTGACGATGGGCAATTCCCCCGTTTTTGACCAACCGGAAATGTTTGATCCCGCCTATATCCAATTGGCGGATATCAGCGGCACGGGTGCGACGGATATTATTTATCTCGGTAAAAACAAATTCAAAGCCTGTCTTAATTGTAGCGGCAATGCCTGGAGCGACCCTACGGAAATAGAACCGTTTTTCCCGACCGAACAACCCAATAAACTTACGGTCACCGATTTGCTCGGCAATGGCACGGCATGTATCGTCTGGTCGTCCGAAATGCCCGCTTACAGTGCCGCACCGATGCGTTATATTGATTTAATGGGGGGCAAAAAACCGCACCTCCTGCGCAGCCATGAAAATGGAATGGGCAAAAAAACGGAGGTCGAATATAAAAGCTCCACCTTTTATTATTTGCAGGATAAATTAAACGGCACGCCCTGGATTACGAAACTGCCCTTCCCCGTGCATTGCGTTGGCAAAACCATCGTCACCGAAGCGGTGACCAACGTGCGTTTCACGGCAGCATACAGCTATCATCACGGCTATTATGACCATGCGGAACGGGAGTTTCGGGGCTTCGGCCGGGTAGAACAAACGGACACGGAGTATTTTGATGTTTTTGCCCAAACGGGGGCGGGCAACACCGTCCCGGCAGCGCATCATCAGCCGCCCGTGTTGACGAAAACATGGTTTCATACGGGGGCGTTTGTGGATAAAGAGCGCATATTGACCCAATTCAAAAAAGAATATTGGCCGGAAGAATTTAAGAAAAATGGCTTTTCCGCAGCGGTGATGGAATATGAATTGCCCGATGCGGTCCTCCTGGCGGCTGATAATTTATCGGGTTTCGACATTAATCAATTAAGCGCCGAAGAATGGAGAGAAGCGCTGCGAGCCTGCAAAGGCATGGCTTTGCGCCAGGAAATCTTCGGTTTGGACGCTGAAAAGCGCATTGCCGATGAAAAGCAATCGAAAGGATATGCGGAGACTGACCCCGCCTTTTTGCAGTTCTCGGCGGAAGCACGGCAAACGGAGCAAGTGCCCTATTCCGTCGCCACGCACAATTGCGAAATTCAACTCCTGCAAGAGCGGGAGAAAAACCGCTTTGGGGTGTTTATGGTCAAAGAAAGCGAGTCCATTAATTATGCTTATGAACGCAACCCCGAAGACCCCAGAATTGCCCATAGTTTGACCATTGAAACGGATGAATTGGGCAATGTTTTGGAGGCCGTTTCCGTCGTTTATCCCCGCCTGAAAACGGAGAATATTTTATTGGATGCGCCCAATGATGCTGACGCCGCCCGCAATGCCAAAGCCGCCGCCCGGCAGGGGCAGCAAAAGCAGTGGATTACGGTTACAAAAAATGACGTGACCAACGATATTATCTCGCCCGTACATTATTATCTGCGCAAAGGCTGGCAGGCGAAAACCTACGAATTGACGGGCGTTTTGCCCCCGGCAGCCATTTTTACCATCGCTGATTTTAAAGGTAAAATCAATGCTTTTCAAGAAATAGAATACCAGCAAACGGCCACTTCCGGCGCACAAAAACGCCTGATTGAACACGTCAAAACCAAGTTTTACGATGCCGAATTAATTGCTCCATTGCCCGACGGACAGCAGGCAATCCGCAGCATTCCTTTCGAGGCCTATCAATTGGCATATACGCCGGATTTACTTGCCGATATTTTTTCGCCAAGCGCCTTTTCCGCCCCATTTGCAGTGACGGATGCCGATAGGCAGGCGGGCAAATTTTTGCAGGATAATAATAACTGGTGGATACAATCCGGCACCGTGCAGCATCGCCGAACGGGCGAGGATTTCAACGAGGTCAAAAACCGCTTTTTTGCGCCGGTGGCATATACCGACCCTTTCGACAGCGTGACGGAGGTGTTTTATGACCCGCTCCTTATTTTTATGCAGCGCAGCAAAGACGCAGTGGGCAATGAAAGCCAGGTCCTGCGATTTAATTACCGCACTTTATCGCCCGATATTATGCGGGATATGAACGACAATATCGCCTCGGTCGTGGTGGATGAATTGGGCTTGGTAAAAGCGACTGCGGCGGAAGGCAAAGCCAGCAATAATCCCTTGCAAGGCGAGGAAGGCGACCGGCTCGACGGCTTTTCGGAAGCGACTGAAACGGCGGAAATGCAGCTCGTCGCCGATTTTTTCAACGTCGCCAATGTGGCAGCGCCGCAGGTTTGCGATGATGCGCAATTGCAAAATATAGCCCGGCAATTGCTCGGCAATGCGAGTGCGAGGATGGTGTATGATTTCTCGAAACAACCCAGCGTCGTGGCCAGCATCGTGCGGGAGCAGCACGCTAAATTAAATCCGACTGGCAGCCCTTTGCAAATCAGTTTTGAATACAGCGACGGCTTGGGCAAGGTCGCCATGAAAAAAGTGCAGGCCGAACCTGGCAAGGTGAAACTGCCCGATGGAACGGATTTGGACACGGGCGACCGCCTCCGCTGGGTCGGCAATGGGCGCACGGTTTTGAACAACAAGGGCAATCTCATCCGCCAATTCGAGCCTTATTTCTCCACTTCACCCGCCTACGAGGACGACCCGGCCTGGGTCGAGCGGGGCGTTTCGCCGACGCTTTTTTACGACGGCGCAGGGCGCAATGTCAGGACGGAACTGCCCAACGGCACGTTTTCAAAAATCGTTTTCGATGCCTGGAAACAGCTTCATTTCGACGTGAACGACACGGTTTTGGACAGCGATTGGTATCGCCGGCGCATGGCATTGCCCAACGGCGATCCCGAAAAACAAGCCGCCCGGAAATCGGAAATCCACGCTACCACCCCCTCCTGCATCGTCACCGACACGCTCGGCAGACCGACCTTAGGCATTGACCACAACCGTTGGCTGAATGCGCAAGGCATTGTGCAGGAGGAGTTTAACTGCACCACTTCGGAACTGGACATCGAAGGCAATGCCCTCCGCCTGACCGACGCACGGGGCAATGTCGTCATGGCTTGGCGGTACGATATGCTCGGTCATCCCGTCGCACAAACGAGCATGGATGCGGGGAAACGCTGGATGCTGAACAACGCCCTCGGCAATCCCGTGAAAACGTGGGATGAACGCCAACACGAATTTTCGTTTGAATATGATGCCCTGCACCGCCCGACAAAGGCATTTTTGACAAAACAAGGGGACGCAACGCAACTGATTGAACTAACAGAATACGGTGAAACCCAATCCAATCCGAAAGCCAATAATCTGAGAGGAAAGGCATATAAGCATTGTGACGGCAGTGGGCAAATGGTGAGTGTAGCCTTTGATTTTAAAGGCAATTTATTGGAAGTTCAAAAGCAATTACCTCTAAATGCCCAAGTAGCGGTAGTGGATTGGCATAATACCATTTTAGAGCCTACCATTTATACCCAAATTACGGAATATGATGCCCTCAATCGCATGAGCCGAATGTATAATTGGCATTATCAAAATGCTAATGGTGAAACCCGTGTAGCCGTTTATTTGCCCACCTATAGCGAGCGTGGTGTTTTAAAAAGCGAAGATTTGATTGTTAAGGCTTTAAAAACGGCTAATGGTTATACCCTCGATGCAAAAACAAAACAAACAACCCTTGTCAAAGATATAAGTTACGATGCCAAAGGGCAGCGGATGCGCATGCGCTACGGCAACGGCACAACGACCTGTTATCATTATGATGAAAAAACATTTAAATTGATTCAATTGCGGACGACACGGCATACTAACGAGGCGTGTATCCCCTCCCTACGCAGCAATTTGAATGAGCCTAATACTTTACAAAATCTTTTTTATACCTATGACCCTACTGGCAATATTACAGAAGTACACGACGATGCTTATAAACCTGTCTTTTTCAACGGGCAAAAAGTATTGCCCCAAAATACCTATACCTACGATGCCCTTTACCGATTGACGGAAGCAACAGGCAGAGAACATCATCAATTGCCGATGCCCGAACAGCAAGATTTTGCCTGGCAACCCACGAGTTTTCCGATTGTGGATACCAATTTGCGCATCTATATAGAGCAGTTTCAATACGATAGCGCAGGGAATATTATCAAAATGCAGCATATCGCTAATGGGGATTCATGGACACGCAACTATCAATACGCCCTCGACAGCAACCGCTTATTGGCAACGGAAAAAGGCAGTGCTTTGAACTATCCGCTCTATGTGAATGTCCCTACTTTGGCGGATAAATACGATTATAAAGACCAAAACGGCAATGACCGACACGGCAGCATCAGCAAAATAGGCAATGCTGCGGGCAATCTTATCACTTGGGATTATCGGGAAATGATACAGGAATATGACCTTGCAGGCGGCGGCAAGGCGTATTATCAATACAGCAATGAAAAAGAACGCAGTAGAAAATACATTGTCAAAAACGGCGGCATTGTAGAAGAACGCCTCTATCTCGGTGGCATGGAACGCTATCGCCGTTGGCAGAACAATACCCTTTTGGAAGAAATAGAAACCTTACACGTTTTTGAAGGTGAACAGCGCATTTTGATAGTTGAAGATGTGCATTTGACGGATAATGCCCAAAATAGGGAAGGGGTGCTTTTTCGGTATCAACATAGCAATCATCTTGGCTCGGCTACTTTGGAACTGAATGGCGATGCCGCTATTATTTCTTATGAAGAATACCATCCTTATGGCACAACGGCGTATCAAGCCCGCAATGCAGCGATAAAATCAGCGGCAAAACGCTACCGATATACGGGAATGGAAAGGGATGAGGAGACGGGCTTGGCATACCATAGTGCGCGGTATTATTTGCCTTGGCTGGGGCGGTGGTTGAGTGCGGATCCGATTGGGATTGATGGAGATATAAACTTATATAGTTATTCCGAACAAGAGCCTATTGGCCACTCTGATATTAATGGCCTTGAAACTTCTGCTGAGTGGTTAGAAAAATATTCAGCTCCTGTTAGGAAGTTATTTCAACGAAGCGACTCTAACAAAGATGGATATATTACATTAAAGGAATTTACTGATGCTTTTGGTGGTTCTAGTTCTAATGTAACATTAAATGATTTGAAAGTATTTGGAGATGCTGCTCGTGGGAATTTCAAATTTGATCCGTTAGTTGAAAGTTTGCTTCATATGCCGCCAATCGACCCGGTTAAAGCATATGAAACTGCTCAAATTGGAGAAGTGCATGGAGTCGTTATAAGTGCTTTATCTGCCCATGAATATGGAAGAAAAAGTAGGGCAATAGAACGAGATTATGTATATGCAAGTGGTATTGCACTTCCCTTTCAGTTAGCAGCTCCGGTTGCAGCAGTTCCAAAAGTTGCGGTTATTGCTGCTGCTAGGGGTACTGCTGCTGTTGCTAGGGGTACTGCTGCTGCTGCTAGGGGTACTGCTGCTGCTGCTAGGGGTACTGCTGCTGCTGTTGCTAGGGGTACTGCTGCTGTTGCTAGGGGTACTGCTGCTGCTGTTGCTAGGGGTACTGCTGCTGTTGCTAGGGGTACTGCTGCTGTTGCTAGGGGTACTGCTGCTGCTGTTGCTAGGGGTACTACTGCTGCTGTTGCTAGGGGTACTACTGCTGTTAAGAGTACCGCTACTGCTGCTGCTGCTGCTTTTGATAAGCTTACTGCTACTGTTGCCGCTAAGCTTACTGGTTTGTCTGCTGCTGTTGATAAGCCTACTGCTACTGCTACCTTTGTACAGCAAATTAATTATCATCTTGGCAATCTGTTTACTGGTACTAGTTTTATGCATAGAACAGCTTACTTTTTAGGAACATTTGCATATGGTTATGTTACTCCTTTTGCAACACCTGATTTTGATGGGTTTGGAGAACCACTTGGAACCTTGGTTGGTAGCTTGTTAGATAATATATAATAAATGTTTAATAACGACAAACAAACCGATACGCAGCTCTCCCTCTGGAAATACTTTACCGATGATGCGGCAAAGATAAAAGAGCGGAATTTTCAGAACAGAAGGATTTCTGAATTAAATCATTCAATCAAATTAAAATAAATAATATGGAAAAGTCAATGCAACGATTTCAAATTAGCGAAGCTGATTTAAAGGAAATCACAAAAGTTAAAAAATCAATGACTACTAAAATCATGGCTTTACGGAGAAGACCAGGTTTAAAACGGATGATTGGTTTTGACCCTGTTATTTCGCAAGACCCCAATAATCCTGATGAAGTAATAATATGTTTTCAGATTACCATAGATAATGGAGATGGTACATTTACTGTTGCTTGTATATGCGAAGGAGGAGTGAGTAGCGGTTTTTGTAAGGGAAGCAGTTCTCCAGCATGAGTATTATAAAAATGGCATAAAATGACAGAACAGGCATTAATCATCGGCAAGGCTCACACCTACTTCGCTATCACGTTGGACACCTTGACGGAAGCGGATTATTTGCATTGGCTTGGTATGGAATCTGATGCCTTCGGGATTTCGGGCGTTAAATCATCGCTGGCCTTGCAGGTGGATTTTAAGGCTATTTATGGCTACTTTTTTGGATAAAAATGCCTTTTATGGCTGCTTCCGGCTAAAATTAGACCTTGGACGAAAATAAAAAGAAAATGGCATTTCCAAAAAGAGGAACAAGAAAAATAACCGTTGAAGGCCATGTGTACAGCTACTTCGTATCGCAACAGGAGCCTGATGTTACGGTCTATGTTCAAAGGGTCGAAGGCAGATGTGCGCTTTTGATAGCGTATTTTTATTTGCAGACAATTACACCCCATATCATTCGACAAGTAGTAGAAATGGGCATAGCCGAAGGTTGGCAGGAGAGCGATGCAAGCGGAGAGTTTCGGATGGGGCATTTGGACGATAAGATTGACAAAACCAGATAAAGGATAAGGGGTGAATGATGGATAAAAATGCCTTTTATGGCTACTTCCGGATAAAATCAGACCTTGAACGAAATTCAAAATAAAATGGAAAATACCTCGCAAATAATAATTTATCAAACCGAAACGGGAGAAACGAAATTGGAGGTTCGCTTGGAAAATGAAACCGTTTGGCTGACGCAAAAATTGATGGCGGAGTTGTTTCAAACAACACCTCAAAATATTACTATTCACCTCAAAAATATTTTTGAAGAAGGTGAATTGGAGGAAGGAGCAACTTGTAAGGATTTCTTACAAGTTCGAAATGAAGGCGGACGCATGGTGGAACGAAGCCAAAAGTTCTACAACCTGGATGCAATCATTTCAGTTGGCTACCGGATAAAATCGGCTGTTGCCACCCGTTTTCGCCAATGGGCTACGCAGCATATCAAAGAATACATTGTAAAAGGTTTCGTGCTGGATGACGAGCGCCTGAAAAATCCGAACTTGCCTTTCGATTATTTTGAAGAACTGCTAAAACGCATTCAGGACATCCGGACTTCTGAAAGGCGCTTTTATCAAAAAATTACAGACATCTATGCCACCAGCACCGATTACGAACCGACCTTGGAGACCAGCATCCTGTTTTTCCAAACCGTTCAAAACAAGATGCACTGGGCGATTACCGGGAAAACAGCCGCCGAAATCATTGCCGGGCGAGCAGACAGCAACAAACCCAACATGGGCTTGACCAATTGGCGGGGCGCAAAACCCGGAAAACAGGATGTGGGCATTGCAAAAAATTATTTGAACGAACCCGAACTTGCCGCACTCAATAATCTGGGCTTTGGAACATGCCGAAAGTGAATACGAAAAATACCATGTTTTGCAGGACAAGCTTTTTGAAAGCGATTTTGACAAAGCCGTTAAAAAAGCCCTGCCCCCTAAAAGCCGACCGACGAAAAACAAAGGCTAAAAATGTAAAAAAATGAATGAAGAAGAAATAATCATCGGCAAGGCTTACACCTATTTTGCCATCGACTCGGACAGCCAGACGGAAGCGGATTTTTTTCAATGGCTCGGCATAGAACCTGATTCGTTTGAGACCATAGAAACGATACACGGCGGATGGGTTAAAACCTGGAAAATCACCACTCCAATGACCGATGACCCCTACCTGCACCCCATGATTCGGGGCATCATGGACAGGCTGCTGCCGATAAAAGACCGCCTGATTGCTTTTAAACGGGCATATCCCGATTTGGACTATGAGCTGCAAGTCGTTTTATGGCAGGGTCATGGGACGGCTGGTTTATCTCTTGACAACGATACGCTTCAGTTTCTCGGAGAAATCGGGGCGCTGTTGGACTGCGATATTTATCGGCAATAAAAAATATAAAATGAATAGCAAAATAACCACTTTTCGCTCACTTATGCACTTGGTTGATCTTGACGAGACCGACCATGCAATGAAAGAGATGGCTAATCTTTTTGTAGAGGCCTTGCGCGATTGGGGCTACTGCCAAAATATTGTTAAATGTATAGAAGATTTTAAAGCCTATTTTGGAAACCCGTTGACCGTTGAAAACACAGCCCATTACACGGGACGTAGTAATGAAAATTGGGCATGGCGAGGCGAAGCGGGAATGTCCCTATCCAAGATGATTGCTATTTCGACAAAGGCTTACAATATAGCGGATTTTGATACCATCGTTGATAATTTTCTAAGCCATTATGAGCGAAAATACCTGTTGACGACCAAAGGGAAGCCACTCAGCAATATGGGTTACGCAGGTTTCATCATCTATGCGGACAATTTGACGGCAGCGGATTGTGTCCAGTGGCTCGGCATGGAACCTGACGGCTTTGATACCCCGGAAGATAAAAATTGGACCATCACCACACCCCTGACCGTAAACATGGACCAGTCCACCATGATTCGGCAAATCATCAAACGGCTGATTCCGATAAAAGACCGACTGATCGCCCTCAAACAAGCCTATCCCGGTTTGCATTATCAGCTGAACGTGGTGATTTGGAGCAGCACACTGAATATATCGCTCGGAAATGATACACTGCTGTTTCTGGGTGAAATCGGGGCAGGATTGGGAAATGAAATGTTCGCACTAACCTAATAAAACAATCACCTAATCATGGCAACCATCACCCTCACCGGCACCGTCGTCCATAAAAACGGCAACCCCGTCCCCAGCATCCTCGTTGTCGTCAGCGAGCGGCAACTGCGCATCAAAAAAAGATTAGCGGAAGAGGCCACTAACGCGAAGGGCATTTTCAGCCTCACCCTCAACGACGTGGCGGACAAAACCGCCTACTTCGTGGAGGTACGGGACGATTCGGGAAATACCCTCACGAGCCAGGGACCTTTTCCTGTAAAAACAGGCGACCGCCATCTCAAAATAGTGCTGGAAGACGTGCGCTTCAAAGGCGAGGTCATTTTCAAAACCCGTGAGCCGGAATTGGCAGCCTTCGTGGAAGAATGGCGGCAGGGTGGCACGGACAAAGCCATCACCGCCGACGATGCAAGGTATGTAGCCGAACAAACGGGCCTCCCCGCCGGGGAGGCCTGGCGCTGGATGAAAGCCTTTCAATTGGAAGCGGAAACAACGAGCGGCGCCCGGAAAATGCCCGCCGAAGCGCTCTACGGGCTGCTGCAACAAGGCTTGCCGGGCAGCATCGCCGCCCTCTCCGCCTTGCCGACCGGGGAAATCGAGAACGCCCTGAAACGGGCGATGGATGCGAACCTTATTTCAGATGCGGTGCCTGTCAACGATTTGGTGCAACAATGGAACGAGTTGCTCGGCAGCAAGTCCCTGAGCGAAAAGCCCGAAGGCATGGATGCCTCGCTCGGCGAAATCCTCACCATCGCAGGCGCCAGCACCAGTCATCAGCAAAAATTGATGGAAACGTTTTCAGCGCATACCGGCAGCGACGAGCAGTTTTGGACAAAAGCCGGTACGGTTATCAACAATGCCGGCAAGCTCGCCCGTTACCGCAAGGCGATGCAGCTAACCGCCTTCACCGGTTTTCAGCCGGTGATGATGAAGGCACTGCTGGCGGAGAACACCCCCGCAGTGCTTCATGCAGTGGCTGCCCTTGCGGGCAGGGACGCTACAGATTGGGAGGCTTTTATCGCTGCTGCTTCGGCGCAAGCTTCGGCCGTTCCTACTTTTATTAAAGGCAGCAACGAAACGGAACGCAGGCAGCGTTACGCTGCACAACTGGCAAAAACGACGGAGGTGGCTTTTCCGGAGCATGCCTTTTTCGGGCGCTTGTCGAAGCTCGACGCTAGCGCTGGCGGCTTTGGGAGTGCCAGGAGCGATTTGCAGGCATTTTTTACAAAAAACCCCGGTTTTGAGTTCAAGGATGCCGCCGTTGCTGCATTGGCAGACGGCACGGGGTTGGACTTATCGGGCATCGCCGACGCGCCAAGACTCCTGAGAGAACTGCTCAGCGCTCGCCGGATGATGGCGTTTACCAAAAACACCAAAGCACTGCAAGGGCTTCGGGAAGCCGGGCTGGACTCGGCAAGGGCTGTGGCGAGCATGTCCCGCAGTCAGTTCATAGAAAAGTACGGCGCTGCTTTTGGTTCCGGCGAGGAGGCGGCACAGGCACACCGGAAAGCGGAAAAAAAATCCTCTTTGACTACCGCAATTTGGGCAGCCGGACACCCCAACCTGAATGTGGAAACCGCCGCCACCCGAGGCGAGAGCGAAGCAGGCGCCGTGGCGAGAGGGCCCGGCGACAGCCCCACCCTGCGCAGCCTCTTCGGCAGCCTCGAAGCCTGCGACTGCGAGCATTGCCTGTCGGTTTATAGCCCCGCCGCCTACCTGACCGACATCTTGCATTTCCTCGCATCCCGCTCCGAAGACGCTTACAACGAGTTGGTGCACCGCCGCCCCGACCTGCCGGGCTTGCTGCTCAATTGCGAAAATACCAACACGCCCCTGCCTTACATTGATTTGGTGATAGAGTTGCTGGAAGACTTCGTGTCGCCACCGACCAACCCCACCCAGCGGCAAACCACCCTGATCGCTGCGGAATTGGCTGCCAACCCCGAACACAGCAACGAGGCGGCATACAACCGCTTGAAAACCGCCGTGTATCCGTCGGGACTTCCCTTCAATTTTCCATTGGAAGAAAGCCGGGTTTACCTGTCGCACCTCAAGCAGCCACGCCATCAGCTGATGACTTGCTTTTTCCCCGGAAAAGAAATCGCCGCTTTTGAAGACCGGCACATCGCATTTGAACGCCTCGGCATGTCGGTACAGGAAAGGGACGTCATCACCGCACAGACCACCGGCGATGGCACGGCGAATAGCGGGGCCTGGAATTTTTTCGGCTTTAACAAAGCCACCGGTTTTCGCCCGATTGCCGACCCCGCCGGGGGCATCATCCCTGCACAGGGTACTTGGATAGAAGCGCTTTCCGGGCGGGTGGACGTGTTCCTTCAACAAACCGGGCTGCGATACGTGGAACTATTGACGCTGCTCTCCTGCGATTTTATCAACCCGAAAAATGCAGTCAACCGTAAAATTACGATAGTCTCTACGCAGCCAGACCAACCCGCTACTTGCGAACTAAACCTGCTCCGGCTGAACGGGTTGGAGGAAAATGACCTGGTTCGGATGCACCGTTTCCGCAGGCTGTCCCGGCACTTGAACTGGGGCTTTTATGACCTGGACAAGGCACTCAAATCTATGGGTATCAGCGGCTTCAACGGGAACACTCCCAAAGACGTTACCGTCTACCTCACTGCGGACCAGGTGCGCCGGCTTTCACAGACCGAGCAATTGCGCCGCCGTTTCGACTGCACGGTGGAAGAAGTGCTTGCGATTTGGTTCAACCTGCGGGCAGACGAATATACCGATTTTGCCGGCGACAAGCCGACGCCCATTCCGTCCATTTACGAAAAATTGTTCCGCAATAAAGCCGTCCTCAATCCCCTGAACGATGCCTTGAAAGCCGACCCCGCCGCTTTGTCCGGCAGCATAGATAGCGCGGCGGCTTCCATCCAGGCGGCACTGCAAATCGGGGATGCGGACTATCGCTTGTTGAGGAGCACCGGTACGGTGGCAGCCGATGGCCATTTGAATCTGGCAAATCTTTCCGCCTGCTATCGCTATGTGGCGCTGGCACGTTGGACGGGCTTGAGCATTTCGGATTTGGTCACGACCATTGCCCTCTCCGGCACGAACCCCTTTGTGAACCAGCCTGACACCTTCGCCTTCCTGTGGAAAGCCGATTTTATCCACTCTTCCGGTTTTTCAATCGCTGCATTAGATTACCTGTTGCGGGACCGCTTTACGGAGCCTTCCGGTATGGCGCCAACCGAGGCAGCGATGCAGGCTTTCATTGACGAAGCCCGGGCAATGCCGGACCTCCAGGAGAATGCCCTGGCCGTGAAATTTTCAGGTGCATTCGGGCTGACTGTAAAAGCAACCGACTTGTTGCTGATAAAAAACCTCAAAAGCGCTGACAACCCCGCCGTAGCGATGGTGCAGGATTTTCTGCAGCCGGGCGCAGCGGATGCCATCAGGAAATCGGATTACCGGAAGATGGCGAAAGCGGCGCTCCTGGTCAACAAATTCAAGATTTCGGACGAGGAATTGGAGCAAATCCTCCAACATCACTTGCTCATCGGCTGCCTGGATTTCAACGCATTGCCCGTAGTGCAACAGTTGAGCGCCAATTGGGAAGGCTTCGAAGCATTGGTGAACCTCATCCGTGCCCGTGACTTGTTGGGCTTCGGCAGCGGCAATTTGTTTAAGGTGCTTGGTACTGCCATTGCAGTCAGCGTGACGCCATCCCCTTCAACGCCCGTTTTGGAGGCGGCTAAAAAACAATGGAGGGACAACCTGGCCCAGGCGAACAATTGGGAATCTGCTACGCTGGAAATCCTCATCGGGGCTGTCACTGCCCAAGCCAACGGCGGCATGTTGAAAGCAAATTTCCCCGCCGATTTTCGCAACGGTGACCTTGTTTTACGCATCAAAAAATCGCTGGATGCCCTGCACATGGTTGGAGTGAGCGCAGACACCATGAAAAAAGTCGTCCTGCCTGATGTGGTTCCTGCAATAGCATCGGCAATCAAACAAGCCGTGAAGGCAAAATACGACGAGGCGCAATGGCGCAAAATCGCAAAGCCCCTGCGGGATGCGCTCCGGGAGCAGCAACGTTCCGCCTTGGTGGATTACGCCGTACATCGCTCCGACCAGTGGAAAACGGTGGAAGAACTCTACGAATACCTCCTGATTGACGTGGAAATGAAACCTGTTTACATGACTTCCCGCCTGAAACAGGCGACTTGCAGTGTCCAGTTGTTCGTGGACCGGGCGCTGATGAACCTCGAACACGACAGCACCAACGGCACATCCATCCATTTGCTTGCAGAACAGGCGGAAGAATGGAAAACCTGGCGGAAAGTCTATCGGGTCTGGGAGGCAAACCGCAAGATTTTCCTCTACCCCGAGAACTGGATTGAGCCGGAATTGCGGGACGACCAGACCCCGTTTTTCCGGGAAGCCACCTCGGCATTGCTGCAAAATGAATTGACGCCAGAGACGGTGGAGGACGCTTTTCGGGGTTATTTGGAAAAATTGGACGAGGTGGCCCGATTGGAAATCGTCGGCATGGTTCACCAAAAGGAAGACGAAGAGGACGAGCAGCCGGCAATTGACATCCTGCATGTGTTCGGGCGGACTTACACCCAGCCGCATAAGTATTTCCACCGCAGCCTTGAAAAAGGCGAATGGACACCCTGGCTGAAAATCGAAACCGATATTGACAGCGACCACCTCGTGCCAGTAATTTTCAACCGGCGGCTTTGTTTGTTTTGGTTGTTTTTTACCCAGGAAGCAGAGGAAGCCAAAGAAATTGACCCAAGCAATAAGGTGCCCAAAACCAATTTTTATTGGAAAATCCAAATAGCGTGGAGCGAATTTCGGAAAAATAAGTGGACGGGCAAGAAACTCTCGAAGAGCTTTGTGCAGTCTGAAATGACCAGCTGGAAGACGCAACTGGAAAGACTGCGCAAAGAACTGTTCGTGCGCACTTATTTGGGGAGTGACAGTGACAAGCTATTGGTGAATTTGACACCTGTCGACATCAGCGCCAAAGAACCCCATTTATTCGTAATGGGGCAAGCAAAACGGTATTGCCAAGTCTCTTTTATGTTTGAAAATACGGCAAGTGAACCTTCCGTGATTCCTGACCTTTTGCCGGATAGTTTTTCGCTGCTCCTGCCCGATGGTGCCGTATTTGAAAATGAGCAAATCAAAAGTGTTTCCCAATCTTTGATTTTGCAGTACCAAACCTTGGGGGCCAATGGCAAAACTGCCGCCACCCAAAAAGTGCTCAATAGTGCAGCACATTCCCGGTTCAGCCTGGCAGTGGAGGCTGGAGCAGCCCAGCCATTCGAGCAAGCTTTTTTCTTTCAGGACAGCAAAAACATCTTTTTTGTTAAGTATTCCAGCTACCTAAAACCATCTTTCGACCGCATTAGGCCCGATTCACTTGATCTTTCTGCCATAAAACAGAGCTTTGAACAGACTTGGAGGCAAATGCCCCTAACAGCATCGCTTTCCCGCCAACCAAGAGACAACGGTAGCCTATATGGAAGTCATGGCCTGGATTCTCTGGATGACCTGAGAGAACTTGCTGCCGAGCAGGGAGAAGGAGAAGATAAAGTACATTGTATTCCAGGAAATGATTTTCAGGAGGAGCCACAGGATGATATAGATATCATCCTGGGAGGAACCTCCACTCCTTCTCCCGACCCATCGAGAAGAGTTAAGCATCGCTACCTTTTCAGCACCTTTTACCATCCCCACGTTAAAAACTTCGTCCGGGAATTGAACAGGTCGGGCGTGCCGGGCGTCCTGCGGCGCAGGCTCCAGGAAGCGGGCGACCTCATCTCTTTCCAGACCTATCAGCCGACCCCGGCGGTCATTGGCGACTCGCCGGAGGGCATCGTTGATTTTGCCTATGGCGCACCCTACTCCCAATACAATTGGGAGCTGTTCTTTCACCTCCCCATCCACATTGCCTGCCGCCTAAGCGCCGACCAACGCTTCGAGGAAGCCCGCAAGTGGTTCCACTACGTGTTCGACCCTACGAGCGGAAAGGAGGGCGGCAAGGAGCGTTTCTGGCAGTTCAAACCCTTTTATGACGAAGCCGGAGCGTCCATCGAGACCTTAGCCGATTTGTTGAAAAACCAGGTTAAGTTAGAGCGTCAGGTGGAAAAATGGGCTGCCAATCCCTTTCAGCCGCACGTCATCGCCCGGATGCGCATCACGGCATACATGAAGTTCACGGTGATGAAATACGTGGACAACCTCCTCGCCTGGGGAGACCAGCTTTTCCGCCGGGACACCATCGAAAGCATCAACGAAGCCACCAATTTGTACGTCCTGGCAGCCAAAATTCTGGGAACGCCGCCGCAGAAAATCCCCGCTCTCCAACACCGGGACGACCAGGATTTTGAAACGCTCAAACCTCATCTCGACGCTTTTTCCAACTTCAACCTGGAAAACTTAACCCCTGACCCCGAAACGGGCGACGAAGCTTCCGGCGCGGGAACCGCTAACGCCCTCGGCTCCATGTTTTATTTCGGCGTACCCCGCAACGAGTACCTGCTCAAATATTGGGACACGGTGGCAGACCGGCTTTTCAAAATCCGGCACAGCCTCAATATGGAGGGCGTTTTTCGTTCCCTGCCCTTGTTCGAGCCGCCGATTGACCCGGCGCTGCTCGTTCGGGCGGCGGCGGCAGGCCTGGATTTAAACAGCCTGCTCGACAACGCAAGCCCTGCCACCTCTTCTTACCGTTTTGCCTTCATGCTTCAAAAAGCGAACGAGTTGGCAAACGAAGTAAAAGGGCTGGGCGCATCGCTGCTCTCGGCTTTGGAAAAACGGGATGCGGAGGCTTTGTCGCTGCTGCGGTCGGGGCATGAGCAGCATTTGTTGAGTGCGGTGCTGCAAGTGCGGGAGCGGCAGGTGGAGGAGGCGAAGGAGACTTTGGCGGGCACGAAAAAGTCGCTGGAAAGCACTAAGTCACGCCACAAATACTATAGTTCAAGACAGTATATGAACACAGGAGAAACGGGGCATATACTTTCCATTGAGGCAGGACTTATGCTTGCGCTAATTCAACAAGGATTAAATGAAACAAGAACTGTTGTAAGCGCCATACCAGATGCGAAAGTAGGGTCTCCAACAACAGTAGGTGTGCAATATGGCGGCAATAATTTGAGCAATACAACTGCATCAGCAGCTGAGGTAGTGGCAGTACTCGTCCAATATAACAATACAATAGGTATGCTGATGTCCACTATGGGCAGCTACGAGCGCCGCATGGACGACTGGAAATTCCAAGCCGACCAGGCAAAAACAGACATCGAGCAATTGGAAAAACAGGTGTTGGCTTCCGAAATCCGCCTTGCCATAAGCGAACGGGAACGCTCTAACCACCAACTGCAAATGGAGCAATCTGCCGAAGCCGACGAGTTCATGCGCAGCAAATTCACCAACCGGCAGTTGTTTGACTGGATGTCGGGGCAAGTCTCCTCGCTGTATTTCCAGACCTACCAAATGGCGTACGACTTAGCAAAACAGGCGGAACAATGTTTCCAATTGGAGCTTCCCCACGATGCTCCGGCGACGGGCTACGTGAATTTCGGCTATTGGGACAACC
>Ga0163147_10004132_pt1 | contig 18679 bp, 18 predicted proteins | sample OliLakLV19MP6G1_FD_148597 | JGI IMG/M metagenome (GOLD analysis project Ga0163147, IMG submission 148597) | Freshwater microbial mat bacterial communities from Lake Vanda, McMurdo Dry Valleys, Antarctica- Oligotrophic Lake LV.19.MP6.G1 | ecosystem: Environmental > Aquatic > Freshwater > Lake >...
TGCCGAAGTGGTGGCAGACGTCACGATCATGAGCCTTGGGCGACGCATACAAATCATGAAAGAAACGGGCACGCCGCATGATGTCGTCTCGAGGTTTGGCGTCCATGGAATGCGCGGTTCTCATGCAATCGGCCACACACGGATGGCTACGGAGAGCGCCGTCACCACAGCCGGTTCGCACCCATTTTCCACAGGCAGGGATCTCTGCCTCGTTCACAACGGATCGCTTAGCAATCATAGCCGCCTGCGCAAAACCTTGCAGCGGGAGGGCATAGATTTTCGCACGGACAACGATACGGAAGTTGCCGCAGGGTATCTCTCGTGGCGGTTGCAACAGGGGCTCACTTTGCAGGAAGCCCTCGAAGCGAGCTTGCAAGATTTGGATGGGTTTTTCACTTTTGCGGTGGGAACCGCCGAGGGATTTGCCGTGCTGCGCGACCCGATTGCTTGCAAGCCTGCGGTGCTCGCAGAGACGGCAGACTATGTTGCGATGGCCTCCGAGTATCGTGCGCTTGCCGGACTGCCCGGCATTGAGCATGCCCGTCTCTGGGAACCCGAACCTGCTGTGATTTATAATTGGAGTCGCTCGTGAGAGAGATAGATTTGGAGTCTACACCCGTTCGAGAGCTTAATCGCGAGCTTCATCAGGCAATGTCTGGGACTTGGCGTGTCCTACACCCACATGGTGCTCACGCGCTGGCCGTTGGTATTCATGCTCCGCTTCGCATCGAGATCGCTGGGCACGCTGGCTACTACTGCGCGGGCATGAATCAAGAGGGGACTGTGATCATCGAGGGAAATGTGGCGACAGGCGTGGCGGAGAACATGATGTCCGGTCTCGTGCATGTGCACGGTCACGCCAGCCAATCCGCTGGGGCGACAGCCCACGGCGGACTTCTCATTATTGAGGGTGACGCCTCGGCCCGCTGCGGGATTTCCATGAAGGGGGTCGAGATCGTGGTCAAGGGTTCTGTCGGCCACATGAGTGCTTTCATGGGACAGGCAGGCACGCTCGTCGTCCACGGAGACGCAGGCGATGCTCTAGGAGACTCACTCTACGAAGCAAAGCTCTTCGTTCGAGGTCGCGTTGCGAGCCTCGGAGCTGATTGCGTGGAAAAGGAAATGCGCGAAGAACACCTCGCCTCGTTGACAGCACTCCTCGAAAGATCCGGCTCAGATGCTGACGCCAAGGACTTCCGCCGCTATGGATCTAGCCGGAAGCTTTACAATTTTCAGGGTGATCACGCCTCCCACTATTGACTCTATGCCCCAAGCCTCTCACCTCCGCGAATCGTTTCTTTTCAACCGCACCGTCATCCACGAAATCCAACGCGCGGCCGAGGAGGGCATCTACGACATTCGCGGATGGGGATCAAAGCGCTGGATGCCACACTTTGACGATTTGGTTTTTCTAGGAGCCAGCATGTCGCGCTATCCACTTGAAGGCTATCGGGAGAAGTGTTCGACCGACGTCGTTCTAGGAAGCCGATTCGCATCGAAGCCAATCATGCTGAAAATTCCGATTACCATTGCGGGGATGAGCTTCGGTGCGCTCTCAGCACAAGCCAAAGAAGCTCTCGGACGTGGGGCGAGTGCTGCGGGCACATCCACAACCACGGGCGATGGCGGCATGACCCGGGAGGAGCGCGAACACTCTCAGATTCTCGTTTACCAATATCTTCCCTCGCGCTATGGCATGAATCCAGATGACCTCCGGAAAGCCGATGCCATTGAGATCGTCCTAGGCCAAGGCGCGAAGCCCGGCGGCGGCGGCATGCTTCTAGGTCAAAAAATCAGCGACCGCGTGGCAGAAATGCGAACATTACCTAAAGGCATAGACCAACGCAGTGCCTGCCGACATCCGGATTGGACGGGACCAGATGACCTTGCGATTAAGATCGAAGAACTCCGCGAAATCACCGATTGGCAAAAACCCATCTATGTGAAAATCGGAGCTTCAAGGACGTTCTATGACGTTAAGCTAGCCATCAAAGCCGGAGCTGACGTCGTCGTCTTGGATGGTATGCAGGGAGGCACTGGCGCAACGCAGGATGTTTTTATCGAGCATGTCGGCATCCCAACGCTCCCCGCCCTACGCCAAGCGGTCGAGGCACTCCAAGAGATGGACATGCATCGCAAGGTGCAACTCATTGTATCGGGCGGAATCCGCAGTGGAGCCGACGTAGCCAAGGCCCTCGCCATGGGCGCCGATGCCGTATCCATCGGCACGGCAGCCTTGATTGCGCTTGGGTGTAATAGCCCAAAATATCAAGAAGACTACGAGAAACTCGGAAGCTCCGCAGGATTTTACGATGATTACCAAGCAGGACGTGACCCCGCCGGTATCTCGACCCAAGACCCGGAATTGGCCGCGCGACTTGACCCCGTGCTTGGCGGTAAAAAGCTCGCGAACTACCTACGCGTTCTCACGCTTGAGACCCAGACACTCGCCCGCGCCTGTGGGAAATCGCATGTTCACAATCTTGACCCCGAAGACCTCGCCGCACTCACGATCGAAGCCGCTGCCATGGCGAAAGTTCCGCTCGCGGGCACAGATTGGATTCCAGGCTGTGCGGGGAAAGAGCGTAAAGCGGCAGATTTTTGAAGCATTCTCCCCCGGGGCCAATGTGCTCTACGCTTTACAAGCCTATCCATAGCTCCAGTATCGCCCGGAAATCCAATGACTATCCTTGACCGACTTGAACGTCCCTTAGCCCGATTTGCGGTGCCGGGACTCATCCGCTACGTCGTCGCTCTCAACGCGCTGGTCTTCCTGCTCGTCACAGCCATGCCTGAGTATGCATCTATGCTTGCGCTCGATCGCGCCGCGGTCCTTCGTGGGGAAATATGGCGCGTGGTGACGTGGATTTTTGTTCCCGAAACCACGAGCTTTTTTTGGATTCTCTTCTACCTCCTGTTTACCTTCTGGATTGGCGACATGCTCGAAGCAGCTTGGGGCACATTTCGTCTGAATGCGTATTATTTCGTAGGCATGGCCCTCTCTATTGCCTCGGCACTTGTTTTCGGGGCTTCCGGAGGGAACTTCTTTCTAAATCTCACGGTCTTCTTTGCGGTCGCGACCATTATGCCCGATTTGGAAATTCTGCTCTTTTTCGTCTTGCCCGTAAAAATCAAATGGGTGGCGCTCTTCAGCGGGTTGCTTCCCTTGTTGGTTCTCGTGACCGGATCGCTCTCAGAAAAAATGATGGTCGTCATGTGCCTTGGAAACTATTTCCTCTTCTTCGGGCCAGCCTTCTTTCGCAGCAAAGCGCAAGGCAAAGCCAACGTCGCGCGCAGGGAAAAATTCCTCGCAACAAAAATCCCCGAAGGCGAAAGCCTGCACCGATGTGCCGTCTGTGGAATCACGGAACTCACGCACCCCGAAGCAGAATTTCGCGTTGCTGCCGACGGCGAAGAATATTGCACCGAACACCTCCCCAAGAAGACGACCGCATAGCACGAGCCAAGCGAACCGCCTGAATTTCGCCAATATGGGCTAGAGCTTCAAGGTCATGAGACCATAGCGATCTCGATGCGCAAATTCATGTTTCGCATAAAAAGCGCACGCCCCCGTTTTGGCCACCTCGAGATTAATGGCTCTGACGCCAAGGCCGCGAAGATGGCAGATGACATGGGCGAGCAAGGCACCTCCTAGCCCTACCCCGCGATGGTTTTCTTCGATAAAGAACTCATCAATGAAGCAATCCTGTCCTCCGAATTCTATGCTGTAGCAGAAGCAAATTGCGACGTAACCACAGACGATTTCGTTTTGCAGAACTATCCAAACGAAACCAAGTGACGCATCTCTCAAAAGCCCGGTGAGCGCGCGCTGCCGCCCTTCATCGGAACTCTCGATCGCTTCATAGTGGTGGTAGCGCCCCACCAAGGGAAGAATCCGAGGGAGATCACTCTCTGTCGCAAGGACGATCTGCAGGGAAGAATTGTCGAGCACCTAGCTTCCGGATGTTTTTCCCATGGGCTGAAAACCGTCTCCCACACGCTGGCGCTCGATGAGGGCATAGGCACTATGATTGTGGATGGACTCAAAGTTTTCGACCTCCGTGCGATACCAAGTAATGTTTGGATCCTTCTCGCAAAGTATCGCGACGTTGCGAACAAGATCTTCGACAAAAACCGGATTGTTGTAGGCTCGTTCGGTAACGGCTTTTTCATCGGCCCGCTTAAGCAGGCTGAAGAGCTCTGAACTTGCGGAATCCTCCGCAAGCCGAATGATATCTTCGATCCACATCGGCGTCGTGGTGCGCACCGAGATCGTGACATGACCCCGTTGGTTGTGGGCACCCACGACGCTGATCGCCTTCGAACACGGACAAAGCGTGGTGACCGGCACGATGACCGTGACCACAAAATCGAGCTGGCCCGAAACGAGAGTCGCGCTGAAGCGGACATCGTAATCCATCATGCCAGGTGACTTGGAGACCGGGGCGAATTTTTGTAAGAAAAAAGGAAACTCCAAATCCAAATGTGCTGTATCGCTCTCGAGACGCTGCACAAGTTGCTCCAGAATTTCGCGCAAATTGCTCACATGTACAACGGGCCCATGCGATGCGAGCACTTCAATAAATCGGCTCATGTGAGTGCCCTTAAAGCGATGCGGGAGATCCACCGTAGCCTTCACCACGGCGATGGTGCTCTGTGTCGTTTCGCTCTTATCGCGCACTTGGAGCGGGTATCGAAGCGCTTTTATTCCAACGCGATCAATCGGCAACCGACGGGCATCGCTCTCACTTTGAGTATCTTTCATATGGCCTTTGTAACGAACGCAACGCGTTCAATGAAGCTGAAAAAGCAAGTCCACTCGCGAACTCGTTCATCACAGGAAATTAATCAGGGCTCGCCTCAACCCGAAAACCATCGCGGTGGCATCGTTGCTGACGGTCTTTTCGCATGACCTGCAAACACAAAAAGTGGAGGCGAGGGGAGTCGAACCCCTGTCCTTAAAACGATCCACACAACCTTCTACATGCTTAGACGATTTATAATTTCAGGACGAGGCTGCGAACCGTCACGCCACCTGTCCCTAAGCGTCCACGAAATCGATTCACTCTCCACCGCGGTCGCACCGGCGGAAAATTAGCCTGCTGGCGTCGCATTCACCCCCAGCAGGCGTCAGGGTGAACACGTCACGGCACGTTAGGCCGCGAGAGCGAGATCTTCGTAATCTGCGTTTATTTTGTTTGATCCGATTTTAACGAGGCCAACGAATCATCCTCGGCATGCGGGCTTAGCTTCACATCTCAAGTCGAAACCAGTGCGCCCCCAATGTTTCAAAGGTATACTCCCTGCCCAAAAAAAGCAAGCCGGTTCTTATTGCGGATTGACGCTTTGCTGGCAGACGCGTTAAATCCTGCCTCCCTCGGGACAGAAACCTTTCTCAACACACTTATGAAAACTATCGGAATCAACGGATTTGGACGTATCGGCAGGCTGGTCTTTCGCGCCATCGTGGAACAAGGACTTTTGGAAAAAGGCTATCGAGTCGTGGCTGTGAACGACCTCGTTCCTGCGGACAATCTAGCCTACTTGGTAAAATATGATTCCACGCAGGGCAAGTTTCACGGCACAGTCACGAGCGAGAAGTCGGACGTGAGCTTAGAGGAAGATGATACTTTGATCGTAAACGGCCACAAGATTAAGTGCCTCGCCGTGAAGGAAGGTCCAGCCGCTCTGCCGTGGGGGACTCTTGGAGTAGACATCGTTATCGAATGCACGGGCCTCTTTACCGACGCCGACAAAGCCAAGGGCCATCTCGCTGCTGGGGCAAAAAAAGTCATCATCTCAGCGCCCGCTAAGAATGAGGACATCACGGTCGTGATGGGGGTGAACAACCACAAATACGAAGCGGCCACGCATCACATTATTTCTAACGCCAGCTGCACGACGAATTGTCTTGCTCCGGTGGTGCACGTCCTTCTCAAAGAAGGCTTCGGCATTGACGAGGGGCTCATGACCACGGTGCACAGCTACACAGCGACACAAAAGACAGTGGATGGGCCGAGCAAGAAAGATTGGAAGGGCGGACGCTCAGCGGCCATCAATATCATTCCGAGCACGACTGGTGCGGCGAAGGCTGTGGCACTCGTTTGTCCAGAAGTGAAAGGCAAGCTCACAGGAATGTCGTTTCGCGTTCCGACGCCGACGGTCTCTGTGGTAGATCTCACGGTGAAGACGGTGAAGGCGACGAGCTACAAGGAAATTTGTGCGGCGATGAAGCTTGCGAGTGAGACGTATCTCAAAGGCATTCTCGCTTACACAGAAGACGAAGTCGTCTCGAGTGATTTCATCCATGATACGCACTCGAGCATTTTCGATGGCGGTAGCGGCATTGAGCTGAATGAGAAATTCTTCAAGCTGATCAGTTGGTATGACAACGAGTGGGGCTACAGCAATCGCTGTGTGGATCTTCTTAAGCAGATCGCTGAGTAAGGAAGGCTCGTTGCAAGGCGACGCAATCACAACCAACGCACTGTATGAAAAAATCCATCAAAGATATTGCCATCACCGGAAAGCGTGTGCTCATGCGCGTGGACTTCAATGTGCCGCAGGATAAAAAGACGGGCGCTATCACGAACACGGCCCGCATCGTCGCTGCGTTGCCAACGATCAACTACATCCTAGCCGAGGGCGCTTCCGTTGTGCTTATGAGCCACTTAGGAAGGCCAGATGGGGAGTGCGTTGAAAAATATTCGCTAAAGCCTGTGGCGACGGAACTGGAGAAACTCCTCGGTCGTCCTGTGACTTTCCTGTCCGATTGTGTGGGCCAAGAAGTCGAGGCAGCCTGCCGAGGTCTCAGCGCCGGTTCCGTTGTTCTACTGGAAAATTTGCGCTTCCATATTGAAGAGGAGGGCAAGGTAAAGCTTGAGGACGGCACGAGCAAGAAGGCCGACCCGGATGCCGTATCGCGCTTTCGCGCGTCGCTTACTACGTTGGGCGACATCTACTGCAACGATGCCTTCGGCACCGCTCACCGCGCGCATTCATCGGTTGTTGGCATTGGGCTCCCTGATCGCGTGGCGGGCTTTCTTATGCAAAAGGAACTCGATGCATTTGCCAAGGTTCTCGATCATCCCAAGCGCCCGCTGCTCGCCATTCTGGGCGGTGCAAAGGTCGCCGATAAGATTCCTCTCATTAGTAATCTACTCGATCTTGCCGATGAGATCATCGTCGGTGGCGGCATGGCCTATACGTTTTTAAAAGTTCTACGAGACATGCCGATCGGGACAAGTCTCTTTGATCCAGAGGGTGCCAAGCTTGTGCCTGAGCTCATGGCGAAAGCTGAGAAAAAAGGGGTGAAGATTCACTTACCGGTGGATTTTGTGTGTGCAGACGCTTTTGACCCAGCGGCGAAAACCCAAATCGCTTCCGTGGAAGCCGGCGTGCCAGAAGGGTGGATGGGCCTCGATGCAGGGCCTAAGACACGCGAGAAATTCGCCAATGTCATCCTTCAAGCAAAAACAATCGTTTGGAATGGCCCGGCTGGCGTCTTTGAATTTGATGCCTTCTCTGCTGGTACAGAATCTATGGCAAGTGCGATTGCCGAGGCCACGGCGGCAGGCGCCATCAGTGTTGTTGGCGGCGGCGATACTGCGACTGCGGCAAAGAAATTTCATGTCATTGATAAAGTCACCCACGCCTCCACTGGCGGCGGTGCTTCGCTGGAGCTCCTAGAAGGCAAGGAACTCCCAGGTGTGGCGGCTCTTCAAGAAAAGTAGAGCGCCTTGTGACGGGTGATGAGGCTGCGATTTCTACTCGACGGCCCTGACGCTGAAATTGCCCGTCTTTTCATCCACATCGAGCTTGAGAAGTCCCTGTTTCTCTGCCGCTTTGAGGAGATCTTTGAAGGAGCGAAAGCCGTGAGCGCGTTCGTTGAAGCCTGGGTTTCGACGCTGGAGGGCGGTTTTTAGTAAGGAGCCCACGATACGATAGTCCGAGCCGCGTTCTTCTTGGAGGGCAGCGAGTGTTGCTGCGACCTCATCGAGTGCTTGCTCCAGCGAGGGGCCTGCATTTTCGAGCGTGGGGGATTGAGATCGCGGGGGCTTAGAAGCCTTTGCTGGTGGCAGCTTGGGCTTGGCTTTCGCACGCACGAGATCGTCGTAGTAGATAAACTGGTCGCAGTTCGTAATAAAAAGGTCGGAGGTGGATTTCTTGACACCAACGCCGACGACGGTCTTGTTATTCTCGCGCAGCTTGCTCACGAGGGGCGAGAAATCCGAATCGCCGCTTAGGATGAGAAATGTGTCGAGGTGGGCCTTCGTGTAGCAAAGATCGAGGGCATCCACGACCATTCGGATATCGGCAGAGTTTTTGCCAGATTGCCGCACGTGGGGAATGTCAATCAGTTCAAAAGCTGCCTCGTGGAGATTGTGTTTGAAGGCTTTGTATCGCTCAAAATCGCAATACGCTTTCTTCACGACGATCTGACCTCGCAGGAGAAGACGCTCTAAGACGAGTTGAATTTCAAATGGCGGGAACCCCGCCTCGCGTGTGCCAAGGGCAATATTCTCGAGGTCGAGAAACATGGCCATCGAGGCGTCGCCTGTGCCGTGGTTGTCGCTCATAAGCCCTGCACATTGCACAGACCTTCTCGAACTTTACATCCGCAGAGCATCGAAAACTTCAGGGCTTTCCCAATTCTGTGAGGCTCTCGCTGAGTGCGTCGCGCTCGGCTTTTAGCCTATCTATCTCGCGCTTTTCTTTTTTCACTTCTTGCGTGGAGGGAGGGCTCGGCTGCTTTGATTTTGTCGAAAGGGCGTCTTGAGACGTGCGAATTTCTTCGTTCAGATTGCGGATGGTGTCCGTGATCTTTCCGACCTTTTCTTCCTCGGCGGTGGGGGTGGGCACGCTCTGGGCTGAGGGATCTGCAAGGTAGGAATTATCGGTGGTGGCAGAGGCGGGTCCGTCAGTAATGGTATCTGGCGTTGGCTGAACCTCTGCAACTGGCGTTGGCAGCGGGGTTGGAATTGGGGCTTCGGCCTCAGGAGCGGCAATCGTGGGCGGAATGTAGGTCGAGGAGAAGAACGATTTGTTTTTCTGAAACTCCAACCCATCAGTCTGCACGATAAAGTCATCGCCTTCTTGGCGAATGAAATTCATAGCCTCGCCTACGCGGATGCCTCGCAGTCCCTCACTGCTACTGATCGTAAAGTCGGATGTCACAAACACCACGGGCGGCAGGGTGGCTTGAGGGGTTTCTGCAGGGGGAGCTTGAAATTCCTCAGGGATGGATACGATGCTTCCGGAGTTGGGCGTGGCCTCGGGCTCGTTTGGCAGGGGTAGAGTAGAAACGGATGTCTCGGGGGCTGGCTTGCAAGCGGGTGAAAGCAACACAGAGGCGAGAGCGAGCGCGGAGAGGACGACACGGATTTTCATAATGCAATTCGTTTATGGCATGTTATTTGGCGAGTGGCGAGATTTTCGCTTTCAGTTCTGCGACGTCGGCATCCACCATGATTTTTACGAGTTCTGAAAAAGTCGTCTTAGGTTCCCAACCGAGCAGGCGGCGTGCCTTTGATGGATCACCAATGAGGAGTTCGACTTCGGCGGGGCGTTCATAGCGTGCGTCGTATTTTACAAATTCCTTCCAATCCAAGTCCACATGAGCGAATGCCTGCTCGACGAACTCGCGCACACTATGGGTCTCGTTTGTGGCAAGCACGTAGTCATCGCCTTCATCTTGCTGCACCATTTGCCACATGCCCTCGACATATTCCGGCGCGTAACCCCAATCGCGCTTGGCATCGAGGTTTCCAAGAAAGAGTGCTTGCTCTCGCCCGAGCTTGATGGCCGCGACGGCACGGGTGATTTTCCGAGTGACAAAAGTCTCTCCCCGGCGAGGACTCTCGTGGTTGAAGAGAATTCCGTTGGAGGCGTGCATACCGTAACTTTCGCGGTAGTTGACCGTAGCCCAATATGCAAAAACCTTAGCCACACCATACGGACTTCGTGGCCAGAAGGGCGTCGTCTCTGTCTGGGGAACGGTCTGCACTTTGCCAAACATCTCGCTGCTAGACGCCTGGTAGAAACGCGATTTCACACCACTCTCGCGCATCGCTTCAAGGATACGAATGGTGCCGACGCCTGTGACGTCCGACGTGTATTCAGGAATGTCGAAGCTCACGCGCACGTGGCTTTGTGCGCCAAGGTGGAAAATCTCATCTGGCTTCAAGTCGTAGATCAGCTTTACGAGATTCACGGAATCCGCGAGGTCGCCGTAGTGAAGAAAGAGTCTTACTCCATTGACATGTGGATCTTGGTAGAGGTGGTCAATGCGGCTGGTATTGAACGTGCTCGCGCGACGAATGATCCCGTGGACTTCGTAGTCTTTCGCGAGAAGGAAGTCCGCAAGATACGATCCGTCTTGGCCGGTGATTCCGGTAATGAGGGCTTTTTTCATGGATGAGATAAGATGGATTTCTGTGCAGAGATAAGATGCTGAATTCCCTCGCGGGCTCCTGCAAGCATCGCTTCAAGTTGTGCAGAGCCAAAAACGCTTTCCTCGCCGGAGCCTTGAATTTCCACGAAGTCGAGTTGGTCGGTCATCACGACATTCATATCCACCTCGGCGTCCTTGTCTTCGAGATAGTCAAGGTCCACTAAAACTTCGCCACCTACGATGCCCACGCTGACTGCTGCAACGCGATTTTTTATGGGGGAAACAGACAGTTTGCGCGCTTTCACGAGTGCTTCACATGCCAGTTCAACAGCCACAGCCGCTCCCGTGATCGCCGCGGTGCGAGTGCCTCCATCGGCTTGCAGCACATCGCAATCCACCATGAGAGTGCGCGAGCCGAGCTTCTGCAAATCCACGACAGCGCGGAGGGAACGTCCAATCAGGCGTTGGATTTCCGTGCCTCGACCATCCACTTTGCCGCGTGTGGAATCTCGCTGTTTGCGGGAGAGGGTCGAATACGGCAACATCGAATACTCTGCCGTGAGCCAGCCGCCGGTTACGCCCTGTTCTTTCATCCAGCGAGGAACAGAATCCTCGATCATGGCTGCGCAGATGACTTTTGTATTACCAAAAGAAATGAGCACAGAACCTTGGGCGTGGGGAGCGATGCCGGGTTCCAGCGTGATCGGGCGAAGTTGGCTAGCAGTGCGGGAGTCGTGTCTGGGCATGAAGCCTTGATTCTCACTCGCGCATTTACTGGTGAGCAAGAATTGATTTTGCCTTGAGGTAGGACGGCGCGAGTTCTATTCATCCAGCCATGACAAAAAAATCCCTCCGCGTTGGCCTTATCGGCTACAACTTCATGGGCAAAGCCCACTCGAATGCATGGCGTCAGGCCCCCCGCTTTTTTGATCTCCCGGCGGATGTGACACTCCACACACTTTGCGGCCGTTCGGCTGGCGCGGTGCAAGCCGCTGCGCGCACGCTCGGCTGGGAGAACGCCGTCACAGATTGGCGGCAAGTCGTGGCCGATCCCGACATTGATATCGTGGACATCTGCACGCCAAATGATAGCCACTGCGAGATCGCGATTGAAGCCGCTCGCCATGGGAAAGCCATTCTTTGCGAGAAGCCGCTCGGGATGGATGTCGCGCAGTGTGAGGAAATGGTCGCCGCCGTAAAAAAGGCGCGTGTGGTAAATATGGTTTGCCATAATTATCGCCGCATTCCGGCAATCGCGCTCGCTAAGGCGATGATCGAGCGAGGCGACATCGGCGAGCGCATCTATCACTTTCGGGCCCGCTACGCCCAGGATTGGATTGCCGATCCGACGTTCCCGCTCGTCTGGCGCCTCCAATCCAAAATTGCCGGATCAGGAACGCATGGCGATATTGATGCCCACATTATTGACCTTGGGCGCTACCTTGTGGGGGATATCCGAGAGGTATGCGGGCTTATGGAAACCTTCGTTAAGGAGCGACCACTCCTCGCCGAAGCTGGGTCTGGCCTAGCGGCAAAGGCGGCGACAAAGATGGGAAAAGTTACCGTGGACGATGCGGTATCATGGATCGGCAGATTCCGAAATGGCGCGATCGCCAATCTGGAAGCCACCCGCTTTGCCCAAGGTCGGAAGAACCACATAACCCTCGAAATCAATGGGAGCCAAGGATCCCTATATTTTGATTTTGAGGACATGAATCGTCTCAAGTTCTACTCTGCCAATGATCCAGCAGATGTCCGAGGATTTCGGGATATTCTCGTAACAGAAGCGCAACACCCCTTCGCTGGCTCATGGTGGCCACCCGGCCACATTATCGGCTACGAACACACTTTCGTAAATACGTTTGCCGACTTCATTCGTGCTGTCGTCAGCGGCAAGAGCGTTCAACCCACATTTGCCGACGGCTTGGAGAATGAAAAAGTGCTGGCTGCCGTTTCTGCGAGTGCTCGCACGAGAAGTTGGGTGAAGGTCTGATTAGGTCCATGCCTTCCGCCGCAATCATTGGTGCGGGCTTGTCCGGTATCGGAGCTGCGAATACGCTACAAGCAGCCGGCTGTCGCGTCGTCGTCTTTGAAAAAAGCCGTGGCTGGGGCGGGCGCTGTGCGACGAAACGATGGGGAGCTCATGTGGTTGATCACGGGGCACAGTATTTCACGATGAGAGAACCGGCCTTTAGAAATCTTGTCATCACAGCTTGTGGGGAGAGCCTTTGCCTACTCAAGGCACCGATCCTTACAGAATGCGGAGCTGAGATTCATGGCGAGGAGAGATTTTACCTCCGGGAGGGCAATAGCCGTCTTGTCCGAATGCTTGGCGCAGGCCTTGAGGTGAGAACGGGCCTCTGCGTGGAATCCGTGCAGGGTAGCATAGATGGCGAGATCTTTGACCTCGCTATCAGTAGCGCGCCATGGCCACAGACATGCCAGCTCGCAGGGCTTCCCCCGCCGATAAACTGCTATGCGCCTTGCCTGACCGGTCTCTACCTCTACCGCGGAAGTTGGCCGGGCATCACAGCGACAGCCTACGCGATTAGCGACCGCTCTGGTGCTGCTCTCGCATGGTCGGCTTGTGAGAACCACAAGGAAGGCCGGGTTGATGATGGGTTTACCGTTCTTGTCGTCCAAGCCAGTGAAGCCTTTAGTCGTCAGCATTTGGAATCCGACGCCAATGTTTGGGGAGAAATTCTGCGCGGGCTTCTCGAAGAGCGGTGGGTGATTGATGGCAGCGACTTTGTCGCGATGCTTACCCATCGCTGGCGCTTTGCGCGCAAGGTGGGCGAAGTATGCGTACCAGAACTTCCGCAACGGACATTCTTTACGGGCGATGGTCTCAGTGAATCCCGCGTTGAGGCAGCCTATCTCTCCGGAGTCGCCACGGCGGAGAAAATTCTCAGTATTTGAAACTAAGCGGTCGTGCTCCGCGGGCGAGAAACTCCACAAGGCCCCAGCCCAGTATGCCCGAGAAGATAATGAGCACACCAGCCGCAAGGCCGAGAACGAGAGATGCTTTGAGGTTTGACTGGCGCAGATTCCAATAGCCCCACAGCGCGATGCCTGCGCCAATGAATGCCTCGCAGACGATGATGTAGAGCGGAGTTCTGCTGATCAGGAGGCAGTTCTCGTAGCGCCACCAATTCGCGCCCCATGCCATTTCTTCATAAAACGGGATGAGAAGGGCACCGAGTGCGCCGCAGAGCAGTGCGCCTCGAAGTTGTCCGAACCGACGGATAAATGCGTCCCCAAGGATCCCGACCTGCACGGATACAACCATCCACGCTAGGGGCATCCACCACGGAGAGGATAGGATGAGGAAAGACTTCGATACGGAGTAATCCAGCGTTCCGGTGAAACGAATACAGAGATGATCGGCGATCAATGCCACGGCACCCAAGACGGCGGCTGAGAGAAGGAGGCAGAGGAAGGCCCGTTCTTTCGTCCCCTTAATGAGCGAGTAGGTAAAAAACAGCGCAAGATTCAGAAGGGTGAGAGTCGCTGCAGACCGACCGTCCGACCCCGGCCAGAATGCGCACGCCGTGGCGTAGGCGAGAGAAAAACCCAGGGAGACCAAGATCACGCGGACGCGATGGGTAGATATGGAAAGATTCGGATTCAAGGCAGTTGTCGGAGCAAATTTAAGGATAGCTTACGTTACGACATGGCAGGGCTATTCAGACTTTCCACTGAAAAGCAAAACAGCCGGGGTCTTGCGACCCCGGCTGTTCCGGTTTGGGATTGTTTTCGGGACTTGGATTTAGTAATCCATGCCGCCCATGCCGCCGCCGCCGGATGGCATTGCGGGAGCCTTGTCCTTCTCGGGGATCTCGGTAATGAGAGCCTCTGTGGTGAGGAGGAGTCCGCTGATGGACGCTGCGTTTTGGAGCGCACTGCGAGTCACTTTTGCTGGGTCAACGACGCCAGCCTTGATGAGGTCACAATACTCGCCTGTAGCCACATTGTAGCCTTCGGCACCTTTACGCTTCTTCACTTCTTGCACGATGATCGCGCCTTCTTGTCCAGCATTGTCGGCCAGCGTGCGGAGCGGTTGCTCGATTGCGCGGCGGATAATTTGGAGGCCGATTTCTTCATCACCTGTGAGGTTGAGATTATCGAGAGCCTTCTGAGCGCGGATGAGGGCGACGCCACCACCGGGGACGATGCCTTCTTCGACGGCCGCACGGGTCGCGTGGAGGGCGTCTTCGACGCGGGCTTTCTTTTCCTTCATCTCGGTCTCGGTGGCTGCACCGACATTGATGACTGCAACACCGCCGGCTAGCTTGGCGAGGCGCTCTTGGAGCTTCTCACGGTCGTAGTCGCTGGTGGTCTCGTCAATCTGACGACGGATCTGGCTCACGCGACCTTGGATGTCGGTATTCTTGCCTTCGCCTTCGATGATTGTGGTGCTCTCTTTGTCCACGGTGACACGCTTGGCGCGGCCGAGGTCTTCGAGTCCGACGTTCTCGAGCTTGATGCCGAGATCTTCGCTGAGGAGCTTGCCACCGGTGAGGACGGCAATGTCTTCGAGCATGGCCTTGCGGCGATCACCGAAGCCGGGAGCCTTGACGGCTGCGACTTGGAGTGTGCCACGGAGCTTGTTCACGACGAGAGTCGCGAGGGCTTCGCCTTCTACGTCTTCGGCGATAATCAAGAACGGCTTGCCGCTCTTGGCGATCTTCTCGAGGAGGGGCAGCAGATCCTTAAGGGAGCTGATTTTCTTCTCGTGAATGAGGACGTAGGCGTTGTCGAAGGAAACTTCGAGGCTCTCTGCGTTGGTAACGAAGTAGGGTGAAAGATAGCCTTTGTCGAACTGCATGCCCTCGACGACGTCGAGAGTTGTTTCGATGCTCTTGGCTTCTTCGACGGTGATCGTTCCGTCTTTGCCTACTTTATCCATCGCGTCGGCGATGATCTGGCCGATCGTGGTGTCCCAGTTTGCGGAGACAGTCGCGACCTGTGCGATCTCGGAGCTATCTTTGACCTTCTTGGCAATGCGGGCGATTTCGTCCGTGATTGCTGCGACTGCCTTATTGATACCACGCTGGAGGCTGGTCGGATTGGCACCTGCGGTGACATTCTTGAGGCCCTCACGATAGATCGCTTCGGCGAGAACGGTCGCTGTGGTGGTGCCGTCTCCAGCGATATCGCTGGTCTTGCTGGCCACTTCGCGAACGAGCTGTGCGCCCATGTTCTCGTAGGGATCTTCGAGTTCGATTTCTTTTGCGACGGTCACACCATCTTTTGTGATGGTTGGACTGCCGAATTTTTTGTCGAGAATGACGTTGCGTCCGGACGGCCCGAGGGTCGCCTTGACGGCTTTCGCCAGTTTCTCAACACCGCGGAGCAAGCCTTGGCGGGCTGCTTCGTCAAATAGGAGTTGTTTAGCTGCCATGTTATTATTGGATTTTGGTTTGGTTTGGTTAGGTGTTTGGTGAATTAACCAATGATGCCGAGGATATCGTCCTCACGCATGATGAGGTAGGTCTCGCCGTCAAACTTCACTTCGGTTCCGCCGTATTTGGAAATGAGAACTTTGTCCCCTTTTTTCACGGTGAATTCGATGAGCTTGCCGTCTTCGTCCCGTTTACCGGTGCCGAGGGCGATGACTTGTCCTTCTTGTGGTTTCTCTTTGGCGGTATCGGGAATAATGATTCCGCCTTTTTTGACTTCCTTCTCTTCGAGCGCTTGCACGAGCACGCGGTCGCCGAGAGGTTTGATGTTTACGCTGGCCATTGTGGCTTGTCCTCCTTGTTGTTGTTGGTTTGTGTTTTTAACACGTCCTTCGCCTTTCGAGGGGCTCGGGAACACTTTGTTAAAGTTGTTCGGTCGGGAAAAAGATCAGGGTTTCTTCTTGTCTTCGTCCACCATCTCGAAATCGGCATCAACCACATCCGCATCTTTCTTTGCGGTGGGTTCTCCGGCATTGGCTGGCCCGGCAGCATCGGCTTGCGAGGCGGCTTGCTTATAGAGATTGGCGCTGACTTCTTGAAATTTCGATTGCAGCTCTTCGTAGCTGGACTTGATCGCATCGAGGTCCTCGCCTTTCAGGGCTTCGCGAACCTTTGCGATCGCGTCCTCGACAGCTTGCTTCTCAGCGGCTTCCACCTTTTCTCCAAGGTCTTTGAGTTGCTTCTCGCTCTGATAAGCGAGGTTGTCGGCATTATTGCGGATCTCGATCCCTTCTTTGGCGCGCTTGTCGTCCTCAGCGTGGGCTTCTGCTTCCTTCTGCATGCGTTCGACTTCTTCTTTGCTGAGTCCGCTGGATCCGGTGATGGAAATCTTCTGTTCTTTTCCGCTCCCGAGGTCTTTCGCCGAAACATTCAGGATACCATTGGCATCAATATCGAAGGTGACCTCGATCTGCGGAACGCCGCGGGGTGCAGCTGGAATGCCATCCAGGTGGAAAGTCCCAAGGTTTTTGTTGTCACGACTAAGCGGACGTTCGCCTTGGAGGATTTTGATTTCCACGCCTGGCTGATTATCGCTGTAAGTTGAGAATGTGTTGGATTTCTTCGTTGGGATCGTCGTGTTGCGAGGAATCATCGGCGTGGCGATTCCGCCGGCCGTTTCGATGGCGAGGGTGAGGGGTGTCACGTCGAGGAGAAGCACATCCTTCACGTCGCCCTTGAGCACGCCGCCTTGAATGGCTGCTCCGATAGCGACGACTTCATCAGGATTGACCCCTTTGTGAGGTTCCTTGCCGATCATTTCGCGGGCTGTGTCCACGACCTTCGGCATGCGCGTCATCCCACCCACAAGGACGAGTTCATCCACGTCCGACTTCGACCACTTCGCATCGGCAAGACAGTCTTTCACTGGCTTCACAGTGCGCTCGAACAAGTCATCGGTGAGTTGCTCCAGCTTCGAACGAGTCAGTTTTTTCTGAATGTGTTTCGGTCCCGAGGCGTCAGCTGTAACGAAGGGAAGATTGATTTCGTATTCTTGAGTTGATGAGAGAGCGATCTTGGCTTTCTCGGCCTCTTCCTTAATCCGCTGCACGGCATCTGGCTGCTTGCTCAGGTCAATGCCAGACTCCTTCTTGAAATCATCAAAAATCCAATCCATGAGACGGTTGTCCCAATCGTCGCCACCGAGGTGGGTGTCGCCGTTTGTTGCAGACACCTGAAAGACGCCATCTCCGATCTCCAGGGCGGAGATATCAAAGGTCCCTCCCCCGAGATCATACACGGCAATTTTTTCGTCAGCCTTCCTATCAAGGCCATAGGCGAGCGAGGCCGCTGTGGGCTCGTTGATGATCCGCTTGACGTCGAGGCCCGCGATCTTGCCGGCATCCTTCGTTGCATTGCGTTGAGAGTCGTTGAAATAGGCAGGGACTGTGATGACAGCTTCTGTGATTGTCACCCCAAGCTTCGCCTCTGCGTCGGCTTTCAGCTTCGACAGAATCATGGCGGAAATTTCTTGGGGTGAGAACGCCTTTGGTTTTCCGTCCACTTCCACTTGGATGTGGGCATCGCCATTAGCGGCCTTCACAAGCTTGTATGGCACGCGGTGTTCTTCATCGCGGATTTCATCATACTTACGCCCCATGAAACGCTTCACGCTGAAGATAGTATTTGCGGGATTTGTGATCGCTTGGCGCTTGGCCGCTTGACCAACGAGACGTTCGCCGGATTTTGAGAATGCCACGACAGATGGTGTCGTGCGTGCGCCTTCGCTGTTTTCCAGAACGGAAGGTTCTCCACCTTCCATGACTGCCATACAGGAATTCGTGGTGCCCAAGTCAATGCCTAAAATTTGTGCCATAAAAAGAAATAAGTTTCGGCATGATTATCAGCATCATTCATACCGAAAGATTCAAAATAATCGTAATATCCTACACAGCATATAAATACGTAAAAATGTAAAAAAGCGGCAGCAAGAAACATGAGGCATAATGACTCGAAATTCTCATGAAATGCGCCAGTGAGGCGCATGTGCGCCACAAGCCAAACCTCTTATTCCGAAATCTATCACAAACCACAACATAGGGGATACTGTGTGGCCGCGATCTAGGGGCTCGGCTGGACGAAAATGCCTGAAATTCAACAGAAAAGAGCGAGTGGCGTGCCAGGCTGCGCCTATGGCTTAAGCACTACCTGTGGTGGTTGCTCAATTTAAAAACCACAATATGGCGTATTTTTGGGAAAAATTTATTGACCCAGTGGCCAAAAATCTTCATCTTTGCAATGCCGCTCGCGAAAACAACAAATCACACAGGGGATTTCGCGATCTGACCGAATTCTGCTAAGGATCTCATTCAACAAACCACCATGT
>Ga0163147_10004141_pt1 | contig 18668 bp, 14 predicted proteins | sample OliLakLV19MP6G1_FD_148597 | JGI IMG/M metagenome (GOLD analysis project Ga0163147, IMG submission 148597) | Freshwater microbial mat bacterial communities from Lake Vanda, McMurdo Dry Valleys, Antarctica- Oligotrophic Lake LV.19.MP6.G1 | ecosystem: Environmental > Aquatic > Freshwater > Lake >...
CAATAGTGCCGACGAATCCGCCTGCACCTGCCAACACTAATTCGCAAAGTGTTCCAGCGGGTGGCAGTGGCCCCGCCCCAGTTGCACCCGGCGCAGGCAGCATCGGCGCATTTGAATATGGTGGACACGTCGCCAGCCTCGGTGAGCGTGCCTTCGGCGCGATGCGATCAGCAGGCATGTCCTGGGTTAAAGTCCAGATTCGCGCCTCGCCCGGCGGTGGCGGGGTAGGTGATGCCCAAAACGTCATTAATGCAGCACGCGGCGCAGGCTTGCGCGTCCTTTTGGGCGTAGTCGGCAGCCCCGGTGATCTTGCAGGCGGCGGTGGCGGTTACATCTCCGGCTTCGCAGGTACACTCGGACAAATCGCCTCGTTGGGGCCAGACGCTATCGAAGTCTGGAATGAGCCGAATATTGACCGCGAATGGCCTCAAGGCCAGATTAGCGGCGCGAATTATGTCGCCCTGCTGCGCGAATCTTACAACGCGATCAAGAGCGCCAATGGCAACGTCATCGTCATCAGCGGCGCACTCGCGCCGACGGGCGCGGAAGCGGCTTTCCCCGGTCAGGTCGTCAACGATGATAACTTCCTGCGTCAGATGGTCGATGCAGGCGGTCTCAGCTTTATGGATTGCGTTGGGATGCACTATAACGAGGGAATCGTCAGCGCCCGCGCCACCAGCGGCGACCCGCGCGACGGTTACTATACACGTTATCTGCCGGGTATGATCCAAACCTACTCCGCCATCACCGGAAATCAACGTCCGCTTTGCATTACCGAACTCGGTTATCTTTCAGCAGAAGGCTACGGAGCGCTGCCTAGCTTCTTCGCGTGGGCGGCCAATGTGACCGTCGCGCAGCAGGCCGCATGGCTGGCAGAGGCAGCAGTGGTTGCCTCACAAAGTGGTCGTGTCCGCTTAATGATCGTCTGGAATGTCGATTTTACCGGCTTTGGTGCGGATCCGATGGGCGGTTATGCCATCATCCGTCCTGATGGAAGTTGCCCGGCATGTAGCGCACTCGCCAACGCACGATAATAGAGCTACCAAGCGCTGTAACAGGCGCATAGTCGTTAGTTTTTAGTCATTCGTAGGGGCATAACCAATATGCCCCTACAAAAAACAGTTTTACATTACAAAAAACTAATAACTAACAACGAGTCACCAACAATGCAAACGGAGTAATTTATGGCAACACGAGCAGCAATCAATAAACAGGTACGCGGATTTGCCCTGATCTGGACACTCATCACCGTCATTATCGGCGCAGCAACCTTCTTTGGCATCTATCTGACGTATAACAACAGCTTGTCGAATGGCGAGTCTAACAATCAAACCGGGTCTGTAGCCATCGCGGCGACTATCCCCGCGGCGCAATCTGTGGTATTGGCGACCAGTGTGCCGACGAGCCAACCTGCTGTCCGTCCAACCAATGCACCAACGGCGACAGATGAAGAAACACAGGAACAACCCCCTGCGGATGCCAATACTGCCAACGACAGCCAAGAAATCACACAAGCGGCAACCGACGTTCCCGTCCCTACCGCCACCTTGCTTCCCGTCGCGGATACAGCTTTCCAAGTCGGCATACAAGTGCAGCCCGCCTTCGACCCAAATACCGCCGCAGCGTGGGCAAACGATGTGAGCAATCTCGGCCTCGTCTGGGTCAAACATCAAGTGCGCTGGGAAAATTTGGAACCGCAGCAGGGGCAGTATGAGCCGAATGGTCTCGGACAGATTGCGATGGCGCTGGATGCAGATGCCGCTAAAGGGCTTAAAGTCTTGCTCTCCATCGTCACCACACCAGATTGGGCGCGTGAACCCGGCGTAAGCGTAGAAGAAGAAGGCCCCCCCGCCGACCCGCAAACGTATGTCGATTTCGTTTTGCATCTTCTGGAAGAATTTCCCGGCAAAATTCACGCGATTGAAGTCTGGAACGAGATGAATATTGACCGCGAATGGCTTTCCAACGAAGGCTTAAGCGCACCGAATTATGTCGAGCTGCTGCGCCCCACCTATACAGCAGTCAAAGATGTCGATCCGGGGATCATCATCGTCAGCGGGGCGCTCTCCCCCACAGGCGGCTTTACCGACGCGCAAGGCATCGTCCGCGCACAGGATGATTTCGTATTTTTAGATCAGCTTATCGCCGCCAATATGCTCACCTATGTGGATTGTGTGGGGGTGCATCATAACGGCTATAACATCAGCCCTAGCGATGAATGGAATAACGTCCCCAATGACCCCTCCGCGCAGTTCCGGGGGCCGTTTGATAACCCCCATCATAGTTGGAGTTTCCGCAGTACACTGCAAACCTACGCTAATAAAGTGCAGCAGCAAGACCCCGAAATGCGCTTGTGCATTACCGAGTTTGGCTGGGCAACGATGGAAGGCTTAGGCGAAGGCTACCCCACCAACTTTGAGTTCGCGCTGGATAACACCTTAGAAGAACAGTCTGAGTGGACGATTGAAGCACTGAACAACATGGACGAATGGGATAACGTCTGGCTGGCGTTCATCTGGAATCTCAATTATGGCGCACAAATCGGTTGGGATACCGCCAACGATAACACCCCTTATTCCATCATTGGACCCGATTTCGCGCATCGTCCCGTTTGGGATGCCATTATCGAATGGTCAAACGGGCGACAAGCGAGCGCAAGCCAATAACCCTATGCGTTTTTTTCATCATGCTTGGGTCAGAGTTTCGGCTCTGACCCTTTTATTCCCCTTTGGCCTCATCATTTTTCTCACAGGTTTGAATGTAACCCGTGATTCCGGCGCAGGTGACCCGTTCCGCGCCGATGCCATTCCCGCGAATGCACCGTTTCAATCACTAACCTACAGCGTCCATACTTCGCTTTGGTGGGATGACGGCCTCACCGTTGGGACCTATATGGATTGGGTACAGCTCATGTCTTTCACCCATATCAAACAGGTTTTTGCGTGGCAAGAGATTGAACCTGAACGCGGGCGTTGGGAATTTGAAATTGGTGATCGCATGATCGAGGGGTTGGAACGACGCGGATTACAAATCGTCGCCCGTTTAAGTGATGCACCAGATTGGGCGCATCCGAGTTTGCCACCCGTTGACGATGGCAGTTATATCGATTCGCCGCCGGATAATCTGGCAGATTACGCCACGTTTTGCGGCACAGTCGCCGAACACTATCGAGGTCGAATCGCCGCCTATCAAATCTGGAATGAGCCGAATCTCACCCGCGAATGGGGCAATCGCCCACCAAATGCCGCCGATTATGTCGCGCTGCTGCGTGTTTGCAGCGAAGCCATCCGTGCCGTTGACCCCGATGCTATTCTGATTTCTGCGGGACTTGCGCCAACGGGTGGGCTGACGGACGGCGCAGGTGTTCAACTTGCCATCCCTGACGATGTTTATTTTCAGGCGATGTACGACTCGACCTTCCAATCCGCTGTTGATGTCGTCGGCGTTCATGCCCCCGGCTATGAATTTCCCGCTTATGGCTCCGATGATGCCGAGCGTGATGGGCGCGGACGGTGGGCAACTTTCCGACGTGTCGAAGATTTACGCCGGATTATGGTCGCCAATAATGATGCCCCCCGTCAGATGGCGATTCTCGAAATGGGCTACACCACCGATCAGGTCAACCCCTCTTACCAATGGTACGCCGTCAACGAATACGACCAAGCGCGTCTTATCGTGGAGGCCTATCAATACGCGGCGCAGCACTGGCGACCTTGGGTGGGCTTGATGAATGTGATTTATATCGCCGACCCGGAATGGACATCGCAGGATGAGCAGTTCTGGTGGTCAATTAATGACCCCGCCCTCGGCTTTACCCGTCCGGCCTTCGCCGCTTTAGTCCAAATGCCCAAATATTGCGGCGCTGTCGTCATCCCAGCCCGCAGCCCGGAGGAATCGGCCTTTGCCCTCGCAGACAATCCTTGCAATTAGCCTTTTCTTTCATCTTTCCGCCACTGTCATATGGATCGGCGGCCTGATGATTACCGCGCTGCTGGTTTGGCCTGAAGTCCGGCGAACCCTCAACGACAGCCCCGCGCTTTATAAGCTACTCAATCGGCTGCGGTCACGTTTTACGCCGTTGAGCAATCTCAGCCTCGCCGTGTTGATCGTCACCGGCCTGACGCAAATGTCACTCGACCCAAATTACGATGGGATGCTCAAAATCGCCAATACATGGAGCCGCGTGATGCTGTTTAAGCATGTCCTGATTGCGTGCATGGCGCTTTCAGGCTTGGCCTTGCAATATGGCGTTGTTCCTGCGCTGGAACGTGCCAGTCTGCTCATCGAGCGCGGCAAAGGCGAAACCTCCTCCCAAGCCACCACCGAATGGCAAAACCTCCGCCGCCGAGAAATCCGCCTGACATGGCTCAACGTCGGTCTCGGAACCCTCGTTCTGGCGTGTAGTGCATGGGCGGGTTCCATTTAATTGAATTTCTGCCCACGCTCTGTTATGCTTGCTCTGTTTTGCTAAATTACGATTTCGAGGGCAAGATTTCTCTTGTCCTTCCTGCTGTAAGCCACAGGCTAACGGCTAGAGGCTAATCGCTAAAAGCCAGGAGTTTTACTTGTCTGGTCGTTTAAGTTTCGCCATCGCTGTTGTCATCTTACTTGGCGCGATGGTCTTTCGTTTCTGGGAAGTCACCCTGCTCCCGCCGGGATTAAATGCCGACGAATTGACCGATGTTCGCTTAATGGAATCGGCACGAGATGGGCGTGTAACGGTCTTCGCGGATATGGGTAATGGTGAAGGGCGTGAAGGGTTATATCATGCCGTACTCGCCGCCGTGACGACCTTTACCGGAAAAGGTCTGCTCGGTTTGCATGTATTTTCCGCATGGGCGGGGATGCTTGCGCTTTCGATGGTCTATGCGCTCGGCACACGCTTGTTTGGGCGTTTAGCCGGATTAAGCGCATTAGCGCTGATGTCCTTCACCTTTTGGCCTGTCTTGCTATCGCGGGAAGTTTCCAGAGAGATGCTTCTACCGCTGGTCGTATCGGCGGCACTGCTTTGTTTGGCGGTTTCGCTACCAGTATACCGTCGCAAACGCCGACGTGGGGCAAACACCACCCTCTTCGCGGCGCTTGGTGTTACGCTTGGCCTTGCACTGTATGTACATCCAGTAGGTTTGCTCGTCGTCTTGATCTGCGTCGTTTTTATCGCCTATATGATTCTTTTCGCCCGGCAGAAAATTTCGCGCCGTCGCGGGCGCTATATCACCTTCGCGCTCCTAATGCTGATGATTATGGCGATGCCTTACGTCACTTCATCGATTCAATTAGGCAGCCTCAACGGGGCGCAGCGCCTGTTTGAACATATCCCCGGTATCTCCATCAAGAATACCCTCAACGGCTTGATGGGCGTTTCGCTCCGTGGCGATGCAAATCCCGTCAATAACATCCCAGGTCGGCCTCTACTCGACCCAATCACATCGATCATCGCCCTAACTGGCGGCGTAATCGCCTTTCGGAACTGGCGTAAACCGACTCACGCCTTGGTTCTGGTCGCAGGAGTCATTTTAGCGCCTATCGCTTTTCTGGCGCAAAACGGCCCCGATTTTCACTCCTACGCTGCCATTTTGCCAATTATCGCCCTAATGTTCGGGTTGGGTCTGGATTTTATTTCCGATTTGCTTGTACGTTATGTCCCCCGCGTCAGTCGTCCGCTGACGGCACTCGGCTTTACAGCCCTCATAGCTTTTAATATCGCGTGGACGGGTCAGGATTTATTCACGCGCTGGCCTGCGCTTATCAGTGTCCAACAAGCCTATGATACGCGGATTGCCTATCTCTCTAGTTATCTCGACCAAACCGCCACGCAAATACAAACTGTCATTTGCAGTCAGGGTGTGCCGGATGAATTGGATGCCAATACCCAACTGCTTTTGGCGATGATGAATCGCCCTGATCCCCCACTGCGTTATGTCGATTGCAGCAGCGGTTTTGTGATGACACACGGTGGAGAGCGCCAACAGGTGATTCTTCCCGGCGAGAGTGACCTTACAAATGCCCATTGGCGCATCCGCGAATGGCTGCTGCGCGGAGAGTGGATAGAAGGGCAGCAAATCCCGCGCCAATCGGTGTTGACAATGAATGTCGAAGAGCGCCTTGCGGATGTTATCGGGCGTTTTACGCTTATCCCCGTTGCTTACGCGCCAGAAACCGCCAGTCCTGGACGACCTACCGAGACAAATATCCCAGTCTATTTTGGAGGAAACATTGCTTTTCTCGGTTACGCTCCGGATATTACAAGCGCTTATACGCCCGGCAGCGTCGTCACTGTCGTCAGTTATTGGCGAGTCGATGGTGTTGTACCGCCAGATTTATTGATCTTTACGCATATTCAAGCCGATCCTGCCGCCGTACCTATCGCCCAAACCGATACCATCAGCGTCCTCCCGCGCCAGCTTGAAAATCGGGATGTCATCGTGCAAGTGACATACATTCCCCTACCGCAAAATATGCCGCCGGGAGAGTATCAAATTTCAATCGGGGTCTATCAAGATACCAGCGATCAACGACTTGACGTTTTAGAAGATGGGATGCCACGCGGAGATCGTCTTTTTCTTTACGGCATCACCGTCAACAACTAGAATAATCAGCCTTTAGCTTGCAGCGATTGGTATATCTGACGCAACAGCTAATGGTTTACAGCTAAAGGCTAGACCATGTTTGAAATTATCTTTTTGGGTACATCCGCCTCCGCGCCATCCATTCATCGCGGCTTACCCGCGCAGGCCATCCTCGCAGGCGAACATCGCTTTTTGCTGGACTGTGGCGAAGGCACCCAACGCCAGATTCTCCGCAGCGGAATCGGCTTTAAACGGCTGAACAAAATCCTGCTAACGCATGGTCATCTCGACCACATTCTCGGCCTCGGCGGGTTGATTTCAACCTTCGTCCGTTGGGAAGAAAATATCGAACAGATCGAAATTTGGGCGGGCAAAACCGTGCTGGATCGGGTGCAGGCGCTGCTATTTGAAGTCGTCTTTCGCAATGAAAAGCTACCGATCCCGATTCACCTCATCGACATCAAACCCGGTGTGCTGATGCAGACCAAAGATTTCACAATCACTGCTTTTCCAGTACAGCATCGCGGCCCGGATAACTTCGGTTATATCTTTGAGGAAAACAATCACCGTCCATTTTTGGTGGAAAAAGCAGAAGCACTCGGTGTCCCTGCTGGCCCGGAACGCGCCAAGCTGGTGCGCGGCGAAGCGATTACGTTAGCCGATGGTCGCCTGATTACGCCCGATATGGTGCTGGATGAGGAGATCGTAGGCGCGAAATTGGTGTGTATTGGCGACATCGTGCGGTTGGATACGGTCAAGCAGTATGTGATGAACGCCCATGCGCTGGTGATGGAATCCACCTTTTTGGACGAAGAAGCCGATGTCGCACGATCTTTCGGTCACATCACCGCCAAGCAAGCCGCGACCTTAGCCTTAGAATGCAACGTGCAAACGCTGCTGCTGACTCATATCTCGCGCCGCTATCGGGAACGGGATGTCATCGCGGAAGCCCGTTCCATCTTCCCAGAAACCTATGTCGCCCGTGATCTCGATCATTTTATCATCCGCCGTGATCGCCCCGTCGAGAAAAAAGTGGCAATGAGCGAGGAAGAAGAGTAACCGCAGGTTTATAGAAAACGATCATGAATTCTTTTGGATTAGCAAATACAAGGGGTTTATTTTCTCGAATCCAGTTAAACGCTTTCACCTCTATCCCTATCGCCCCACTGGTGTATATACGCATCATTTTCAGCGCGTTGCTCCTGCGCGAAGGCTGGCTTTATTACCAAGCGGGCTGGCTGCATGAATATTACGTCAAGCCCATCGTCTATTTCGCTTATTACGGCATGGATTGGGTGCGTCCGCTGCCGCCTGATTGGATGATGTTATTTTTCCTCGCGCTCGGCGGAGTGCTTTTTTGTGTGATGATCGGCTTTCTGTACCGCGTGATGATGCCGCTGTTTTTTCTTGGCTTCACTTATATTTTTTTGATCGACCAATCGAATTATCTAAATCAACATTATTTAATTGTACTGCTCAGTTTCTTGATGATCTTCATCCCCGCGCATCGTGCCTTCTCTATCGACGCACTTCTACGCCCGAAAATCCGCGCCAACACCGCCCCCGCCTGGACGCTTTATATATTGTGTTTTCAGGTCGCACTTGTCTATTTTTTCGGGGGAATCGCCAAACTGAATAGTGATTGGCTTCATGGCGAGCCGATGGGCATGTGGCTGGCGCAAAGTACCGATTTTCCCGTGATCGGACGTTTTTTCACCGAGAAATGGATGGTTTACGCCTTCGCTTACGGGGGAATCTGCGTGGATTTGTTCGGCCTCCCCCTTCTGCTGATTAAGCGAACACGCTGGCTAGGGCTGGCGCTGCTGATGACTTTTCATCTGCTCAATAACAGCCTATTCGGTGTCCGCATTTTCCCTATTCTGATGATTGCGCTCCTGCCGTTATTTTTCCCCGTGCGTTGGTGGGAAAAAGTACCTTTACGCAAGTCGGCATCCCCGCAAATGCCAACAACGCATCCACGCTGGCGGCTCGTCCTCGCGCTGCTGGCGATTTACTGTGCCTTTCAGCTCACTTTTCCGCTGCGTCATTTTATCATCCCCGGCAACGTCAGTTGGACGGAAGAAGGCGAAAAATTCTCGTGGCACATGAAACTGCGCGATAAACGCGCTATCATCACCTATATCATCGTCCAGCCGTCAACAGGCGATTCGTGGGAAGAACTTCCCGAAGACTATCTCACAGATCGTCAGATGGATTTTCTACCGAAAAACCCGGATGGTATCCTGCAATTTGCCCATTATCTTTCTACACTTTGGGACGATGTGGAGGTTTATGCAGACGTGCGCGTTTCTCTGAATGGACGTGACTACAGCCCGCTGGTTGATCCAAATATCAACCTCGCCGCTGAACCGCGCAGATGGGGACGCTCAGAGTGGCTTCTGCCGCTGACGACTCCGCTGAATCAGCGACGACGCGGGCTAGTCGGCTGATGCGTATTTGAACCATTTTGCGACATTCACACCCGTCAATACGGTAAATCCACTATGAGCCGTTTATTTTCTCGAATTTCACATAGGGCTTTTAGCTCAATTTCTATCGCCCCGCTTGCTTATATGCGCGTCTTCTTCGGCGCGATTATGCTGTGGGAGGTATGGCGTTACTTCCACCATAATTGGGTTTATACCTACTATATCCGCCCGACGGTTTACTTTTCTTATTATGGCATGGACTGGCTGCGGCCTTTGCCGGGTAACGGGATGATTACGCTTTTCGTCGGCTTAGGCGGGTTGGCTTTCTGCATCATGATTGGCTTGTTTTATCGTCTGACCATGCCGCTATTTTTTCTCGGCTTTACCTATGTTTTCCTGCTCGACCAATCCAACTACCTCAACCATTTTTATCTAGTGGCTCTTTTAAGTTTTTTGTTGGTTTTTATTCCGGCGCACCGCGCATTTTCGCTGGATTCGCGCCTGCGCCCCAAAATTTATGCCGCGACTGCCCCTGCGTGGACACTCTGGATTCTGCGCTTTCAGATCAGCATCGTCTACTTTTTTGGCGGTATCGCCAAACTCAATTCAGATTGGCTGCGCGGTGAACCGATGCGGATGTGGCTGGCACAAAGAACTGATTTCCCCTTAATCGGGCAATTTTTTACGGAAGAATGGTTGGTAGTTGCGTTTAGCTATGGCGGCATATTCATCGATCTTTTCGCCGTGCCGCTGTTGTTTATACCGCGCATTCGCTGGTTGACGATGGCTCTATTGGTCAGTTTTCATCTCTTGAATGCCCGTTTATGGAATATCGGGATTTTCCCCTGGCTGATGATCGCACTCCTGCCCCTGTTTTTACCGATTGCATGGTGGGAACGTGTAGCGATAAACCAGCGACGCGCTTTCGACAGCTACAAAAGCGACACTCACAAAGACAATACTTATCAATTTGGCGAAAAAGGAAAACGACTCGCGCTCATTTTTCTGGCAGTATATTGCTCATTTCAACTGATCTTCCCGCTGCGACATTTTTTTATCCCCGGTCATGCGAGTTGGACGGAAGAAGGCGAAAAGTTTTCCTGGCACATGAAACTGCGCGATAAACAGGGCATAATCACCTATATCATTGTGCAGTCATCGACAGGCCACTCTTGGGAAGAACTCCCAGAAGATTATCTTACCGAGCGACAGGTGGGCTTTTTACCAGAAAACCCGGATGCGATTCTGCAATTCGCCCATTATCTGGCTACACTTTGGGGCGATATAGAAGTTTACGCTGATGTTCGCATATCGTTGAACGGGCGTGAATACAGTCAACTGGTCGATCCAACTGTCAATCTTGCGGCAGAACCCCGTCGATGGAGACGTTCAGAATGGCTGTTGCCGCTGACGACTCCGCTAGATCAGCGCCAATGGTCAAATTAAGTTGTCTTGAAAGGATATAAGGCAGGTATTGTGTCGGAAATATTCACCCAAACTTTAAAAGACTGGCAAAATTTCTACTTCATGACCGGTTCTGCCAGCGCAACGCTGATTGGGCTGATGTTCGTGGCAATCTCACTCGGCAGCGGCATGATTAACGACAACGCCAGCCTTAATATCCAACTTTTCGTCACGCCCATCGTCGTGCATTTTACCATCGTACTTACCCTCACCGCGTTGATGATTATCCCCTCACATACCACCACTTCATTAGGCGGCTTTTTATCGCTTATCGGTATGCTGGGTAGTGCTTATACCTTGCGTTTGCTTTGGCTGATTAGGCAGCATCCTGAACGCCAAAGTCTCGATACAGGCCATTATTTTTGGCATGGCTTTTTTCCTATGATAAGCTTCATGAGCATTTTCGCTGCCGGGGCAAGTCTTTTCGTCAGCGAATGGCGAACCCTAGATTTGCTTGCGCTCGTCGTGATATTGCTTCTCATCAGCGGCGTGCGTAATGCATGGTATTCTGGTATCATGGATTGCGCGAAATAACCGTAACCGCGAAGATCAATCAACAAATTAAACGCGAAAATAGCGCGATATTACCGCAATATTGAGGAAGCCACGATGACCGAATATCTAAAATATCAAGCTGATCTTTCGACGCTTGCCTCGGTCTTTGATGATCTGCCGTTTTGGTCGTCGCGTTTTGGTATGCTCCTTTTTCAGCATCTACGCCTGAGCCGGGGCATTGATATTCTGGATTTAGGCTGCGCGACGGGCTTCCCTTTGTTCGAGCTGGCAAATGTTCACGGCGAGTCGTGCCGCGTCTTTGGCATTGATCCTTGGGGCGACGCACTCATCCACGCCGCACACAAACGCGAAGGCTATAGCATTCATAACGTCGCGTTGATTCAAGGCGACGGCTTACAACTTCCTTTTCTCAACTCACACTTTGACCTGATTGTATCCAATTTGGGGATCAATAACTTTGCCGATCCGCTTGCCGTTTTGAGCGAATGTTATCGCGTGATGAGGCCACAAGCGCGGCTCGTTTTGACGACAAATCTCAAAGGTCACATGCGCCAGTTTTATGAGCTTTATCGTGAACTCCTGATAGAATTTGGCAACTTCGATTATCTGGATAAGCTCGACACCCATGAAGAACATCGCGGGACGACTTTTTCGGTAACTGGACTTTTGCAAAGCAGCGGCTTCCAGATCACGCGCACGATTGAGGAGCAGTTCACACTGCGTTATCTGGACGCACAGGCATTTTTCAATCATTGGCTCACTCGCCTCGGCTTTCTGGATGGCTGGCGGACGATCATCACACCTGAAGACGAACTGACCCTCTTTACGCGGCTGGAAGAACGGCTGAATGCCATCGCAGCAGAGCAAGGCGAACTCACAATGACGATTCCGATGCTTTACGTCGAAGCGATAAAATCATAGGGAAAAATTTATCTTATGACCAACATTGAACGCTGCTCCGCTGAATCCCTTGCCGCACGTCTGCCTGAATTTATCGAACTGCTGCGTGACTCGGTTGACACTGGCGCATCCATCGGTTTCATCCCGCCCCTGACCGATGAAACCGCCAACGCTTATTGGCTGGGCATCGCGGATGACCTTAGCAGAGGCAGCCGAATCCTGCTCAATGCATATGAAGACGATCAACTTGCCGGCAATGTTCAATTGGGACTCGCGGAAAAAGAAAATGCCCGCCATCGCGCCGAAGTACAAAAGCTGCTCGTTCACACCCGCTGGCGCAATCGCGGAATCGCTAAGAAGTTATTGAACGCGGTGGATACAGCGGCTCGTGAAGCAGACCGAACTTTACTCGTGCTGGATACAATTCGGGGCGATGTTGCCGAAGGTCTGTATGAGCGCTTCGGCTACGTTAAAGCCGGGATTATCCCCCAATATGCCCGTAACGAAAAAGGCTTATTAGAGGATACCGTCGTGTTCTATCGCATCTTAACTTAATTGATTGAACTCAGGTCAATCATTCCCTCGCCGTAGATTTTGCCTGGCGTGATAACCTGCGGCCCGTTTATTTCCGGCGTTGCAATCAGGTCATACGTAGTCGCGCCCGTAATCCGCACCGGGACGATTTCGCCCACAGGCAGTTCACCCTCGACCAAAACGTACCCGTCAATCTCCGGCGCATCGCGGTAGCTGCGGCCTAACGTGACCGATGTACCCGTGTCGTTGCCGTCTTCATCCTCGCCCACACCATGTCCCTCAACCAGAATATCGAGCGTTTTACCCACGAGTGCCTGATTTTTCTTGAGGCTGATGCCCTGCTGCAATTCCATCAGCGCTTCATAGCGTTCTTGCTTCACATCATCCGGCACATGATCGGCTAAAGTCGCGCTCGGCGTACCGATTTCATACGAATATTTAAACGCCCCCACGCGGTCAAATTCGAGATCGCTCACAAACTGCATCAGCCCATCGAATTCTTCATCCGTCTCGCCCGGATAGCCCACGATAAATGTCGTCCGTACCGCGAGATGTGGAATTGTCGAACGCAGTTTATCCAGCGTCTCATACACCCATTCGATCTTCGCCGGACGTTTCATCCGCTTGAGCGTTTCGCGGTGTCCATGCTGCAAAGGAATATCCAGATACGGCAAAATCTGGTCGTGCTTCGCCATTGTTTCCATCAGTCCTTGCGTCACATAACCAGGATACGCATACATAATCCGAATCCAAGGAATATCAGGCGCGGCGGCAACAATTTCGTTTAAAAGATGCGCCAGCCCATCTTTGAGTCCTAGATCATAACCGTAATCGGTGCTGTCCTGCGCGATCAGCATCACTTCCTTTACACCCATTTCCTGCAAGCGCACCGCCTCCGCCACAATCGACGCAACCGGACGGCTCACGGCTGTGCCTTTAATCTTGGGAATGGCACAAAATGCACACGGGCGGCGGCAGCCATCGGCGATTTTGAGATAAGCGCTTGCCCCTTGCACACTGGCACGTAACACCCCGCGTTCGTCCAGCCCAACGACTTTCGCATCCGTCGGCAGATGATACAGCGGTTCAGGATGTTTGCGGTCACGCAAGCGCGTAATCAGGTCGAAGATGTCCATCCAGCGACGCGTACCGATGACACCATCCAGCCCCGGCACATGCTGCACAAGCTGTTCGCCGTAGCGTTGCGATAGGCAACCAGCGGCGATCACCATTTGATTCCCGCGCCGTAGATCGACCAATTCCTTAAGCGCGTCAATGCTTTCTTGCTTCGCTGCATCGATAAAGCCGCAGGTATTCACAATCAAAATATCGGCTTTCGTCGGATCACCTACGCCGCGCATCCCATTTTGATGTAGCACCTGCGCGATGCTCTCCGAATCGACAGTGTTTTTTGAACAGCCTAAGCTGAGTAGATAGTAGTTTTCTTTGCGTGAGGTCATTTTCCTTATCAATCCTTCTATAATCCTTCTTTCGACGGCGTGGGCGAGAGCGCCGGGATACGCGGCGGCACGGGCGCAGTCGGCGGTGGTGTATTGGAGGGCTGCGGCGTGTCGCTGGCTGTCGGCGTGGGACCAGCCGTATTCGTCGGCAGCGGCGTAAAGGTGATCGTCGGTGATGCGCTCGGCGTAGCAGTCGGCAGCGCTGTATTCGTAATTGTAGGGGTGTTGCTGGCTGTCGGACTCGGCCCCGGTGTCGCCGTTGGTGTCTGCTGTGCGAGCAGTGTCGCCGGAAGCCCTTGATCTTGTGTCGGCGGCGGAGTCGATGAGATTTCCAGCGTCGGTTCGAACCCCGGCCCCGTCGTAATGCTGGTTTCGGTTGGCGTAAACGTCAGATCGACGGCCTGCCCGCGCCCACCAAATATCCCCTGCGGCTGCCCATTGTAAATCATCACCAGCGCTTCGGCATTGCTGGCGGTCACAGTGATGATGCTCGGAGAACGATAGTCCAAAATTTCTTCTGGCAGCACCAGCCGATTAATCTGTTCATTACCATCCGTCGTCACGCGCAGCCATGTGCGCTGCTGCGCCCGAATCGTGACTGCGACCCCTTCCCCATCATATTGTTGGGCGATTCCAAGCGTATCGACTGGTAGCGTAGGGCCGGGTGTTGGCGCGAAACCCAAAGTCGGCACAAGGCTGAAGGTCGGTTGATCGGGTAACTGCCCCAGAATGCCTTCCGGTTGGTTATCCTGCGGCGGCTGAATCAACTGCACCCCGACGAAGATAATCACACCTATCGCCGCCAACGCGATGACTAAAATCGCCAGCGTATTCAAAAAGTTGAGCGAGCGGCGGTTATCGCTCTTTTCGCCATACGTCACACGCGGCAGCGCAGGATCGGTATCCGTAATCTCACGGCGCGGACGCGAAGCAGGACGATCCGTAAATACTGGAAATTCCGTCGGTGTCATCATCGGATTGGTCGATGCTGGTGCGCTTAGTTCCTGCGGATTTAGTTCTTGCGAAGCGCGTTTCTCGCGGAGTTCACGCCGTTCTTGGCGGGTGCGGCGCTTACCACCCCATCTGCGTTCAGTCGCAGGCTGCTCTTGCGTGACTACACGGCGTGATTCTGTAATCGGCTTTTCTGGCTTACGCTTTTCACTCGGTGGTTTTGCAGGGCGTGATCGCCCTCGTCCGCGACGATTGGCATTCTGGAGCGCGGCCTCATAAAGCAAGACGATGCGGTCATCATCTAAGCCGAGATAACGCGCATAATTCCGCAAAAAGCCGCGTATCTGTACCGAAGAGGCATCCGTGATATTAAACTCGCCCTGCTCAAAAGACTCCAAGATACGCCGCCGAATCCGAAGATCAATCTCAGCTTTTTCAAGCGCAATCTCTTTGGCTTCGCGTGTATCACGCAAATACAGGCCGAGCGAAAATAAATCCATCGAACCGTGACCAACCTCACAAAAAACACAGCCCCGGACGGTTTTCCCGGCGGGGCTGCGTCATTAAATTATGCCGAATTGAGCGATTAACTATCGCTGTTCTCTTGCTCAGATACTTCCGCCTGGCGCAAGTCGTCCACCGCCGCCCGCACCGCGTCCATCGGCAGCACTTCTGTCGGCAAATCTTGAGCAACTTCTGCCGGAACTTCCTCTTCAGCTTCTGGTTGGGCTTCGGGGCCAGCCTCAGCAGCAGCCTTTGCACGGGCTTCCGCCGCAGCTTTGCTTGCGATATAACCTTGCAATTCGTCCTCGCGCACAATGACGATCTTCAGTGTTGGGGACGTTTCCGTTCCCATACGCACAGGCACATCATGCACACCAATTTCGCGCAGCCCTTGCTGGCTGATACGACGACGGTTGATGTCCACGCCTGTTTTGTTCAGCAGCGATTCGGCAATTTCCTGCGTTGTCACCGAACCGAACAACTTACCGGTGGTAGCGGCACGACGACCAAAGACGAGTTCAACCCCGTCGATAATGCTTGCCACTTCACTCAAACGATTTTCCAGCGCAGCACGTTTAGCGACAGCTTGATCGCGCAATTTGCCAGCGCGTTTTAGTTCACCTACGGTTGCTTTTGCTGCCAACTTACGGGGAATCAAGAAATTGCGGGCGTAACCATCCGCGACATCAATAACTTCACCCGCTACTCCCTGCTTGTAAACATAATCCAGGAGGATGACCTTCATTTTTTGTATTCCTTCTGCTTGTGGTATTTTGATCCACCCCCCGGAAAAGAACGGGAGTCTGGTTGATCTATCTTTAACGAAACTGGAGGATATTATAAAGGAGCGCACACCGTTATGCCAAGACCGAAAGCCACTGGTCGTCCTTTCACAAACGGCGTAAAATGTTTTCGCGTTTAAGTCATTTCATAAAATTGCCCTTACCAACAACAGAAGGCTTGTTTCCGCCTGATGAATGATAAAGTAAAAAATCTCGCACTCTATAATTTTGCCGCGCTCGCGCTCGCCCTGTTCAGCTTCTTCATGGCTGCACTGGTGAGTGATCGCGTGTTTGACCATCTCCCCCATCTCGAAGACGAAATGGCCTATCTTTATCAAGCGCGTATCTTTGCGCGGGGCGATGTCGTGATTGATACGCCGCAGCCGCAGCGCGCCTTCTGGCAGCCATTTGTGGTCGATTATGGCAACACAGGCCATCGCTTCGGCAAATATTCTCCCGGATGGCCTCTCATCTTGGCGGGAGGTCAGCTCATGGGACAGTTATGGGTCATCAACGCCTTCTGTGCTGCCTTGACCGTTGCTCTCGTGTACAGATTGGGACGCGAAGTCTTTAATCCCGATGTCGGCCTCATTGCCGCTGCCTTAACTACTTTTTCACCGATGGCGCTACTCCTCAATGGGACATTGATGGGGCATACCTCCGCCTTATTTACAGCAACACTGTTTACATACGCGATGTGGCGCATCGAACAACACAAAAAAGCACTGCTTTGGGGCATCATCGCCGGAATCGCGCTTGGCCTTCTTATTATCAATCGCCCCCTAACAGCAGTCGGAATCGCGCTGCCTTTTGTTATATGGAGTGGCTTGCGGGTTTTACTGGCATTTTTTGAAATGCCTAGACGCAAAGGCGCAAAGAACGCAAAGTTACGCAACGGAGAAAATGAACCAAATTTCTCCGCGCCCTCTGTGTCTCTGTGGTTCAATGCTTCTTTTTGGCCTACTTTACGTCCACTACTCGCGCTTACCGCCATCGCGCTCCTCATCAGCGCTTCCATTCCGGCGTTTAACCAAGCCGCCGTCAAAGACCCAGCCTTTAACCTCTATACGCTCGTCTGGCCTTACGATCAAGTCGGATTTGGAACGTGCTGCGGACGAAGCAGCCTGCCAGAAAACGGCGGCGAAGGTCACACCATCGTCAAAGGGGTACGCCATTCCCGCTTCGACCTTTCGCTGATGGCGGCGGATTTATTCGGCTGGAACATCGGGACGGTTACGCCGGAAGTCCAGAATCATCTCCAAAACGACAGCGATTATTGGCCTTTACGGGGGCTTAGTTTCTTCATTCTACCAATCGGGTTATTTTTCGGCTTCCGCAAGCGCTGGTTGTGGGCGTGGCTGGCGATTGGGTTGTTTTGGCTGGTCTACCCATTAGTAACGGATGCGCCCTTCCTCAAAGGTATGATCGTCGAAAATATCGCCAACACGCCGCAGCAATTGAAACAAGCGATGAATTACTTATGGGCGTGGGTGATCTTCGGCGCGGTATGGCTGCTCATTCCTAGCATTGGTTTTGCGATTGAGCGCTTTGGAAAAATTAAGGACAAACGCGGATTTACCGAATCGCTCTGGACATGGCTATTTTTTGTCGCGGGCAGCGCACTCATCTTTATCCATCTCGCCTATTGGATTGGTTCACAGCGCTACACCACCCGCTATTATTTTGAAGGACTCACTGCCTTAGCGTTGATCGGTGCGCTGCCAATTGCGTGGTTGGCGCGGCACATCAACCGACCCATCACTTACGGTATATTCGCAGGCATTCTCGTCTACAGCCTCTATACCTACAGCACACCGCGCATTGATGCCCTTTATCGCTTCAACTTTATCACGCCTGACCTCGCGCAAGGAGTCGAAGAACGGCGTGATGGTGATCGTCCAGTATTAGTGATCGTCACTGGCGTTGATAATGATGTGCGCTGGCGCTCCTATGGGAGCTTGATGGCGCTCACCGGCCCCTATTTGAACGATGATATTGTCGTCGCATGGGATTACGCACCGGGAACGGGTGTGCGCGACCAAATCCTTGCGCGATTTCCTGACCGTCAGGTCATCGAACTAAACGCCCAAGCCAACACCTCATGGTTCGCGGACGAAAATCCGCCCACAAGTGTCGGTCAAGCGCCATGATTTAGGATTGTTGGCGTTTCTCTACAGGTATGAGTTCGCCGTCATCTGAAATTTCCATCGCTTGAGCATCTGCGTCCAGCCCATCTGCATCGCGTTTGGGCTTCTCGGCGGATGCTTGCACCATCTCCATCAGATTTTGCCCCAACTGCTCGGTCAGAATCTGGCTTCGCATCTGCTTATCACCCATGCCCGTGTCAATCACCAGCCCCAAACCATCAAAAAATAAGGTCGTCAGCCAGCCGACTATGAATAGAATCATCGCGCCTAAAATAGGATCATCTGTTCCCGTGTTGGAAAGTTCAGCCGCAGCCGTACTCCCAGAAACCATCACCCACGCCAGCACACTGAACACAATAAACATAAATATGCTTGTGCCGAAGAGAACATAACGCACCAACATCTTGCGTTT